>Ga0310827_100912_pt1 | contig 18022 bp, 17 predicted proteins | sample WT_ome_2_FD_201309 | JGI IMG/M metagenome (GOLD analysis project Ga0310827, IMG submission 201309) | Sorghum-adapted microbial communities enriched on wild type (WT) sorghum from Joint BioEnergy Institute, Emeryville, California, United... ... | reverse complement strand
AGTTGGGCGCGGGCCTGGACCGGGTCGGCGGTGCCGGTGATGTAGCCGACCAGCCGTTTGTCCCCCGGCCGGTCCTCACGCGCGATGACGACCGCGTTCTCGACGCCGTCGACCGCTGTCAGCGCGGTCTGCACTTCGCCGAGTTCGATGCGGTAGCCGCGGATCTTGACCTGCTCGTCGGCGCGGCCCAGATACTGCAACTGCCCGTCGGCGCCCCAGCGCACCAGATCCCCGGTGCGGTACATCCGGCTGCCCGGCGGCCCGAACGGACACGCCACGAACCGCGACGCGGTCAACTCCGACCGCCCCACATACCCGACCGCCACCCCGTCACCGGCGACGTAGAGTTCGCCGATCACCCCAGCGGGGACCGGTCGCATCCAGGAGTCGAGCACGAACAGCGCCGCCCGCGGCACCGGGGTGCCGATCGGCACCGCCCCGGATCCGGGGGTGAGCGGCGCACTGATCGCCACGCACATCGTGGTCTCGGTCGGGCCGTAGGCGTTGATCATCACCCGCCCGGGCGCCCACCGGTCCACCACCGCGGCGGGGCAGGCCTCGCCGACGACGGCCAGCGCCGCATTCTCCAGCCCCTCGGGCGAGAGCATCGCCACCGCAGACGGTGTCTGGGTGAGAACCGTGACCCCTTCGTCCACCAGGACCCGGTGAAAGTCCTCCGGTGAGCCGGTCACCGACTCGGGTACCACGACCAGCCGGCCGCCGCGCAGCAGTGCTCCCCAGATCTCCCACACCGAGACGTCGAACGCGAGGGAATGGCACAGCGGCCAGACACCCGGATAGGGCAGCCCGGCGTCCAGGGGCGCCATCAACTGGGTGACGTTGTGGTGGGTGACCGCCACTCCCTTCGGGTTTCCGGTGGTGCCCGAGGTGTAGATGACGTAGGCGGTGTCGTCGTATGCCGGCCCGGGCAGCGCGGTGGCCGGTTGTTCGGCGATCGCCGAATCGTCGAGGTCGATGACCTCCCCGACCTGACCGTCCAGCCGCGACCGCAGATCCGCGGTGGTCAGGGCGGCAGCCGGGGCGGCGTCCCGCAGGATGAACTCCAACCGCGCGGCGGGCACGGCGGGGTCGATCGGCAGATACGCCGCCCGGGCCTTGAGGACAGCGAGAATGCCGATGACAGCCCGGCTGGATCGTTCCGCGACGAGCGCCACCCGATCTCCGGGACCGACTCCGCGCGACACCAGCAGGTGCGCCACCCGGTTGGCCGCCTCGTCCAGTTCGCGGTAGGTCATGCGCAGACCGTTTCCGCTGACCGCCGGCGCATCCGGGGCATCGGCCACCCGGGCCGCGAACATGTCGGTGATCGCGACCTGGTCAGGCGGCGGCGTGTCGAGCACCCGGTGGTTGCCCAGCACCGCCAGGTCGGACCGGCCGGGGTCGGCGATCAGCTCGATCGAGGACAGCCGCCGGTCCGGGTCGGCCGCCATCGCCGACACCACATGCTGCAGATGCGCGGCGAGCTCGGCGACCTCGAAACCGGCGAAGGGTTGTCCGGCGCCGGCGGTGCTCAGGAACAGTTCGTCGCCGGCACCGATGAAGAACAGGCCGAAATGCCCCATCGGACCGTGGTTGGTGTACGACGCGGTCAGTGGGGCACCGGCGAGATCGAGGGTGAGCCGGGACGGGATGAAGTTGACCGCGACCCGGTTGGAGACCGGTCGCCGCGATCGCCAGTCCCCGGAGCCCGCGTCCGGTCCGAGCGTGTGCACCGGGAAACGTTGGTGCTGCAGCAGTTCCCGGATCCGGATGTCGACCTGTCGGCAGAAGTCCGCGACGGTGAGGTCGGGCGCGGCGTTCAGCACCAGCGGCACCACACCGGCGAGCATCGCCGGCAGGGTCTTCGATCCCGCGTCCACCCGGCGGGAGACCGGGAAGTCCAGCGCCACCTGTTCGCCGTTGCCCGCCCAGGATCTGACCATCAGCGCGCAGGCCGCGGTGGTGATCGCATACCGGCGCACCCGCAGGTTCCGGGCCAGCACCTTGATGTCACCGACGACGGCCGGATCCAGCGGGACCGACGCGGACGGTTCATAGCCGCGGCGCTGAGCGTCCGCGGGCGGCAGGGCGAGATCGAGTCCGTCGTCGGACGGCAGATGGTCGAGCCAGTACGCCTTGTCCTCCCGGAATTCCGGTGAGGCCTCATAGGACGTCTCGTAGTCCAGCAGATCGCGCAATGTCCCGAAATAGGCCGGCCCGATCGGCTTCCCGGACACCAACGCCGTGTAGACCGACGCGATCCGCCGGCTCACCAGCGCCATCCCCAGCCCGTCCACCGCGATGTGGTGGCACAGGCCGAACAGGTAGTACTGATCGGTCCGGGTGCGGAACAGCGCGAACCTGATCAGCCGGCCGGTCAGCGGCATCAGCGTGTGTTGCATGGCCGACGCGACGTCCCGGACCTTCTGTTCCGGATCGTCCTCAGCGGTGAAGTCGTAGAACGGAAGCTCCAGATCCGCGTAGTCGAGCGGCTTCTGCAGCACCCGGCCGTCCGCTTCGAAGAAGGAGGCCCGGGCGGGTTCGGCTTCCTGCAGTGCGATCCGGATCGCCTGTTGAAGAAGGTCTCGGTGAACCGTGCCGTCGATCCGGCCCAGCAGGCCGAGCTGCCATTCGGCCCCCGCGAGTCCGCTTTCCTGCGACAGCCAGATGTCCAGCTGGCCCCGGGTCAGCGGTAACGCTTCATCGACAGGTTCCATTGACCATCTTCCTCAGACGCTTTCGCCTAATGACTGCTTCCCTGCGCCAACCTGTCGCGCAGGCTCTTGGGCCGGATGTCGGTCCAGTTTTGCTCGATGTACTCCAGGCATGCAGACCGGTCCGCTTCCCCGAAGACCACCCGCCAGCCGGCCGGCACATCGGCAAACGTCGGCCACAGGCTGTGTTGCTCCTCGTCGTTCACCAGGACGAGGAAGCGGCCGTTTTCGTCATCAAACGGGTTGGTGCTCACTTTTCTCCAAGCTGCTGCTTTTGGCGGACATCGCAGAGTTATCCCAAACATACCGGCATGTCGCAAGTTGGCGCTTGGCCTTTTTCAAGGACTTCCTCAGGTTTGCGTTCCAGAAATGGGCGGAGACGTTCGCGATTGATTCACCAATACCCATCAGTAGATTTGTTATCGCAGGTCGAAAGCGGCTTCATGGCATTCTCCACGCTTTGCGCATATTGCATCTTCATGAGTGTTATGTGGCCGCGAGCGGCATTTTTCACGAATCCGGCTTGGAATATGCGGCCGAGTGGCAATCTCAGCAATCGGCAACCAAATAACTGGACTTATTGTCGGATATACATTCCCAAATTCGAAACACCCTTATTTACTCCTGCGGTAATTCGCTCCGGCGGCGTTCCGGATCGCTATGCCGTGGTCAATGCCATTGCGCGATGGCATCACTACATTGCGAAGTGTGCGCCTCCGCGACGATGCCGGTCGTGCGTGCCGACGACGATCGCCGACCGAGCCGGCGCCGACGTCACTCCCGCACATCTCAGCAACGTACACAGCGCCGGCACAACGCCCCGGTGACGGTCCGAAGCTGCTCGCTCCGAGGGTGATTCGGGCAACATCAGGCCGGCGCGTGATCGTATGGACACTCAGCCCAGCCGCCGACAACGCGGCACTTTGCTATCCGGCAGCGGCGGCGGAGTCACCGCCTCGAATTATCTTCTGCGTAAGACCCTTTGGCAGACAGACGGCTACGATTCGGTCCGGCCGTCCCGGGGCCCGGCCTCCGAACCGTCGATCGGGGAGGATCCCCGGGGCATCAGCATGACGAACAACGGAATACGCAGTGTCACACCTGCCATGGGTGCCCGGATCGCGAAGGACACCACTTCCAGCTCGAGCCGCTTACCCCGCTGCGTCTCCATCTCCAGACGCCCCGGGAGGCGCTTGGGCGACGCGAGCCAACTCAGGCCGCGTTCCAGCGACTCGACCAGGTTCATGTCACCGACTATACCCATCCCGCTCGGGACGGTCTGGTGAAAATTCTTGTATCAGCGGGTTTTCAGCGGTTTTCAGGGGATGTCAGCGTGTTCCGGCGGTTTGGTGAAGCAGTACATCCGGTACTCGGTCGACCCCTCGGTGCGCAGCTCCTCCCAGGCGCGCCGGGCCGGTGCGAACTCACGCACCCGACGGCGCAGGAATGCCGGTGCGACCCGTTCGATCACGTCCTCCCACACCGGGAGGATCTGTTCCATTCCGCGCACGACCTCGGCATTGATCACCCGCGCGGACACCATGTCCAGCGGCGCGGCGGCCAGCGCCGCCTCCCACTCGGCGAATTCGTGCGGTTGGCGGGCGTCGGCGTACAGGAAATGTCCACCCGGCCGGAGCACCCGTGCGACCTCGGACAAAAAGCGCGAGAAGCGTGGATACAGGTGCGAGGATTCGATGTTGATCACGGCGTCGAACGACTCGGCGCCGAAGGGCAGGTCCTGCGCATCGCCCACCACGAACTCCAGCCCCGGCAGGCGGTGCTTCTTCCGGCAGAACTCGATACCGGCCGGATTCAGGTCCAACCCGACGTAGGACATCGGCCCCAGGGTTCGCATCAGATACGAGGCACCCCCGCCGTGGCCACACCCCACTTCCAACACCCGCTTGCCGGTGAGGTCCGCCTGGCCGGCGGTGCGGTGATACAGCTGGATCGAATACCGGTTCGGTTCGTCGGTTTCCGACAACGGCAGGCCCATCGGGGGGTCCTCCTCGTAGCCGTAGTTCAGGAAGACCACATCGTCGTCGTCGAGTCTGCGGCTGGCGTACGAGTAGATGAACTTCTGACCGTGTTGGGTTAGCTTTTCATTCAGCTTCCGGAAGACCTGGTCGCGAGATTCCCGCACACGATTCCGCAGAGGCATATGCGCCAGTATTGCAGACCCCGTGCAGCGGGTGAAGGCTGTTGCCCATCGGGCTATTGACTTCGACCCGTCCGCAGGCAGGCTGAAAGGCTTTGACCGCTATGAAGTTTGCGTTGGCCTGTTACGGCACCCGCGGCGATGTCGAACCGTCGGTGAGCATCGGCCGGGAACTTCAGCGGCGCGGTCACGAGGTGCGGCTGGCGGTGCCGCCGGACCTGGTCGACTTCGCCGAGAGCGCAGGTCTTTCCGCGGTGCCCTACGGGCCTCGGCTGGCGGACTTCCTGCGCGAGGACTTCCTGCGCCACTTCTGGTCCCGGATATTCGGGAACCCGGTATCGGCGTTACGCGAACTGTGGGCTCCGATCGCCGAGCACTGGTCCGCGACGAGCACGACGCTCATGTCGCTGGCACAGCATTGCGACCTGCTTTCCACAGGTCTGAACTACGAACAGCCCGCCGCCAATGTTGCTGAGTTCTACGGTATCCCGCTGGTGACGCTGCACCACTTCCCGATGCGCCCGAACGGACAGCTGGTGCCGGCGCTGCCGTCGGCGCTGGTCCGCGCCGGCGGCGCCCTCTCGGATTGGCTGTTCTGGTGGTCCACCCGGAGTGCGGAGGACGCGCAGCGCCGTGAACTCGGATTACCGCCGGCACGGGTTCCGGCGACGCGCCGGATGGCGCGGCGGGGCGTGCTGGAGATCCAGGCCTACGACGCGGTGTCGGTGCCGGGACTGGCCGCGGAGTGGGCCGGATTCGGAGACCGCCGGCCATTCGTCGGTGCGTTGACGATGGAGCTGCCGACGCCGTCGGACGCGGAGGTGCTCGAGTGGATCGCGGCGGGCACACCGCCGATTTGCTTTGCCACCGGCAGTATTCCGGTGGAATCTCCCTCGCAGACGGTCCAGATGTTCGCGTCGGTGTGTTCGCGGCTCGGCGAACGGGCGTTGATCTGCGCCGGCGGCACCGACATCGACGGCGTGCCGGAGTACGGACATGTCAAGGTGGTGGGGGCGGTGAACTATGCACGGGTGTTCCCGGCGTGTCGGGCCATCGTGCATCACGGTGGCTCCGGCACCACCGCCGCCGTCCTGCGCGCCGGCGTGCCCAGCCTGGTCACCTGGAGTTCCGCGGATCAGCCCTATTGGGGCAACCAGGTCAAACGACTGAAAGTGGGGACGTCTCGCCGGTTTTCCCACACCACGCCCGACACCCTGGTCGCCGATCTGCGCCGCATCCTCACCCCGGACTACGCCGTCCGGGCACGCGCTGTCGCGGCACGCATGACCGATCCCGCCGACAGCGTCGTCCGGGCCGCCGATCTGTTCGAAACGGCCGTCGAGTGTGCCCCCGGCGTGGCCCACCGGGAATGAGGGAAGCAGAATAGCGGTGCGGGCAAAGATTTTCGTCTACGTTCAACAGCGAACCCCGTCGGCGCGCAAGGCTCCGCCAAGCCCGTCACGCCGCCTTCGGCAACGTCAGATCACGAGATGTCAGATCACGAGATAGGGGGCAACATGGCCGACCACAGATGCCGTATCTGCAACGGTGTCCTGCGTGAGGTTCTCGACCTCGGTCGCCAGCCCGTGTCGAACGCCTTCGCACTGCCGGAGGACGCCGACAAGGTTCCGTTCTTCCGGCTCGCGATGGGGGTGTGCACCTCGTGCACCATGGTGCAGCAGTTGGAGACCGTTCCCCCCAGCGAGATGTACCGGGCCGATTACCCCTACCGGGCATCCGGATCGATGGTGATCCGCAGACACTTCGAACAGGTGGCCCGGCAGATCGTCGAGAACTGCCCGGGCGGCCGGGACGGTTTCGTCGTCGAGATCGGCAGCAATGACGGAGTGATGCTGAAGACGCTCAGCGCGGCCGGGATGCGCCACCTCGGAGTGGATCCTGCCGCCGGCGCCGGGGAGGTCGCCCGCGCGCACGGCGTCAACGTGCGGACCGCGTTCTTCAACGCCGACACCGCGGCCGAGATCCACAGCGAGCACGGTCCGGCAAATCTCATCTTCTCTGCCAACACGTTCAGCCACATCTCCTATCTGGATTCCATCTTCAAAGGTGTGGACCACCTGCTCGCGCCGGACGGCCTGTTCGTGTTCGAGGACCGGTCGTTGGCCGACATCCTGCGTAACAACTACTTCGACCAGATCTACGACGAGCACATCTACCTGTTCTCGGTCAGTTCGGTGCAGGCCATGGCCGCCCACTTCGGGTTCGAGTTGGTCGATGTGGAACACCTTCCGCTGCACGGAGGTTCGATTCGCTACATCGTCGCCCGCAAAGGAGTGCGAGAGCCCGCGGAGGCGGTCGCGGAGTTCCTGGCCGGGGAGCGCGAGCAGGGGCTCGGCGGTGACGAGGCGTTCACCCGGTTCGCCGATCAGATCGCGCGCATCAAGACCGATCTGGTGTCGCTGCTCGCGGACCTGCGCGACGAGGGCCGGCGGGTCGTCGGCTACGGTGCCACGTCGCGGAGCGCCACGGTGCTGAACTACTGCGGCATCGGCCGCGATCTCTTGCCGATGGTGTGCGACTCCACCCCGGAGAAGCAGGGCCGCGTCACCCCCGGTTCGCGGATTCCGGTGTGCCCGCCGGATGCCTTCGCCGATCCCTACCCGGATTACGCGCTGCTGTTCGCGTGGAATCACGCTGAGGAGATCATGGCCAAGGAGACCGAGTTCACGGAGAAGGGCGGACGCTGGATCCTCTACACCCCGCAGGTGCACACGGTCTGACCCGCGGGCGGGCCGGCCTCACCGCGGCGGTTTGAGCAGCAGGCCCTGTCCGGTCGGCAGCGCACAGACCTGCACTCCCAACGCGCCCGCCACCTCGTCCATGGCGATCCGCTGCTCATCGCGGCCACGGTTGGCGTAGTCGTCGAGCAATACCACCGCCCCTGGGGTGAGGCGGGGCCAGAAGTGGCGCAGCGCGGCGACTTCCGGTGGCGCGCAGTTCATGTCGATGTGCAGGTAGGCGACCCTGTCGGTGTCGACCTGGTCCAGCGTCTCGGGCACCGCACCCACGATGATGCGATGGTTACGCCACTGTGCGAAGTTCGCACGCACACCGTCGACCCCGTCGACGTACATGCCGTTGCGGACCAGCTGTTCACTGTGTTCGACGATGCCCGACTGGCGCTCCTCCTCGGTCACGTAGCGCGGATCGATCCCGGCGAACGTGTCGAGCAGATAGAACGTCTTGTCCAGCCGGTCCCAGTCGAGGTACTCCATGATGGCACTGCTCAGGAACCCGTAGCTGACACCGCATTCGACGAAATCGCCGTCCAGCTTGCTGGCGGTGGCGGCCGCCCACAACCCGACGTGGACCCGCCAGTGCCACTGGTACCAGTCCTCGTCACCGAGGGCGCGCGCACCGCGTTGATAGGCGCGTTGGAAATCCGGGTCGTCGATGAACGCGTGGCTGTTGAAACAGATCAGCCCGTCGTTGGAGTAGACCTTGGGCAACAGCTTGCGGGCCAGCCAGTACTCGGCACGGACGGCCCGCAACACCAGCCTTGTCGGCAATGAGAGTTTGCGCCCCACAATGCAAACCCTAGCACCGTCGCCGGCGCGCAGGCGCCCGGTGAATTGATGTGACATTCGGGCTTTTTCGCGTTCGAGACGGTTGCCGCGGCAATTCACACCGCCTGGCGGGCAGCGGCGAATCGCTCGAAGGCGTCCGCCGCCCGCGTGATGCTGTCGGCGGGGCGGGTGACCTGTCGCGCGATCTCGCGGGCTCGCGCGGCGTACCGCGGTTGCAGGATCCGGCGCAGATCCGACACCAGTGTGTCCCGCGTGGTGCTCGCGAAACTGCGGACGGTTCCGACCCCGAGGAGTTTCACCCTCGACGCCCAGATCGGCTGGGCGCCGTCTATCCACAACACCAGCGTCGGCACCCCGGCACGCAGGCTGGCCGCCAGGGTGCCGGCCCCGCCGTGGTGCACCACCGCTCGGCACAGTGGGAAGACCGCGGCGTAGTTGACCGTGCCCACGACCTTGACGTGGTCGTACTGCGGGACGTCGCGGTAGTCGCTCCACCCGGAGCACACCAGCGCCCGCTCCCCCAGCTCCGCGCACGCGGCGGCGATCATGCGCACGGTGTCCGACGGCGACTCGACCGGCATGCTGCCGAAACCGAAGCAGATCGGCGGCGTTCCCGCGGCGATCCAGTCGGTGACGGCGTCGTCGGCCATGGTCGGTTGGGCCATCGTCAGGGTTCCGACGAATGGCCGCTGGTCGGCCCACTGTTCCCACTCGGCGGCCAGCCCCGGGAAGCACACCGGTTCGTAGGCCTGGATCTCCAGGCCGCGCCGGGCGGCGATGCGGCGCGACACCGGCCGGGTTGCCCTCGGCAACCCGAGTTCCCGCCGCTGCGCGTCCTCCACCTTCCGGTTGAGCCGCCAGCCGATCCAGTCGTATGCCCACATCGCGAGCCGGGCCAACGGGGGCGGGAGCCGCCACAACAGCCGGCCGTTCACCCGGATGGGGGTGTTGTGCAGGGTGGCGAAGGGCACGTCGTGGTGTTCGGCGACGTTGGCCGCCACCTCCTGATAGCTCTGACCGGCGAGCACGGCATCGGCGCCGCCGATCAGCGAGTCGAGCGCTGAACTCATCTCCATCCAGGCCCGGTCGCTGGCCGCCCACATCTCCCGCCACAGCGCCCGCAGCCGACGGACGCGCCAGAACCCGTGGAAGAAGCAGGTCCAGAAATCCCGGTAGACGTCGAGCCAGGCCACGGTCTCCAAGCCGTACGGCACCGCCTCCAGACCGGCGGACTCGGCGAAGCCGACCAGATCCGGCGGCACCGCGATCCGGACGTCGTGCCCACGCCGCTGCAGCTCCCGGCCCACCGCGACGGACGGTTCCAGGTCACCACGGGTTCCATAGGCTGCCAGGACGAGTTTCATTGTCCCGTCAGTCCTTCCGCCACAGCACCCCGGTGCCGTCGATTTCCACGATGTCCTCGGTGATGCCGTGGGTCGCGCGGAAGTCCGTCACGGCCTGACGGCACCCGTCGATCGCGTGGTAGTCATCGATGATGCAGAATCCGCCCGGCGACAACCGGGCGTAGAGTCCGTCGAGCGCCTGGATCGTGGACTCGTACAGGTCACCGTCCAACCGCAGCACCGCGATCTGCTCGATCGGGGCCTTGTGCAGGGTGTCCTTGAACCAGCCCGGAAGGAAGCGCACCTGATCGTCGAGCAGGTTGTACCGCTCGAAGTTGGCCCGGACCTCCTCCTCCGACACCGCCAGGATCGGCGCCGCCAGGTGCAGCCGATCACCCTGATCGGCGCGGTACTTCTCGGCGTCCGGTGGCGGGACACCGGCGAACGAGTCCGCCAGCCACACACACCGTTCCTCATCGCCGTAGGCGGCCAGGACGGCCCGCATCAGGATGGACGCGCCACCCCGCCAGACACCGCACTCGACCAGGTCGCCCGGCACGTCGTCGCGGAGCACCGTCTCCACACACTCCTGCAGGCTGGTGAGCCGCTTCATGCCGATCATGGTCAACGCCTCGACCGGCCAGTCCAGGCCCAGGTCCCGCTTGTGTTTGTCGAACGGGCGTCTGCGCACCAGCATGAGGTTTCCGATCTTGAAAACGGGCCGGTGCAACCAGTTCCACCCCACCGGCACCAGTTCGTCGCTGCCGTATCTGGTCAGATCCCGGCGAAGCAGATCCAAATAGGCGGATCGGCTGTCACGGTCGGTCACAGTCACGAGGATCCCATCTCCTAAGCCGGTGAGTTTTGAGCTGAGCCTAACCGCCTCGGGGGACGGGGCCGTACCCCTCGTGGATATTCGATCTGTGTTGTGGCGGTTACGTTTTCAGGAATTCGCCGGTACTCGACGTGCAGGTGCGGATCTGGCGAACGGTTGCCCGGGCGGTTCCCGGTCACGATGAGGCGCTATCCCCGGTGCGCTTCGGGCTGGCAAATCACGCCCAGGTTCCCTTGCGGCCGTGCGCGAGTGCGACGCTCTCGTAGAGCGGTTTCATGAACCTGCGGGAGAACCGGTAGCGGATGTTGAACTGGCCGCGGAAGTCCTCCAGAGCGGTCCGGAAGCCGTGTTCACTCGCACGGAACTCGTCGAGCACCCGGTCCAGCACCGCGGGATCCCACGGTTCGTCGCGGGCCGCGGCCTGCAACGCCTCGTACACCACCGGCAGCCAGTCCGTGCCGAACGTTGCGGTGACCGGACCTGCTTCGCGCTGCCGCCGCAGACCGGGTTCGAGGAACTCGTCGATCTCCGGCGCACTGCCGGTGTTCAACTCGATCGGCAGGATCGCCGAGACCCGGGCCAGTTCCCGGCGCCAGTCCTCGAGGAGGTTCGGGTAGTCGACGAACACCCGCGGCAGCCCCCGGGTATCCCGTTCGGCCAGCAGGTTGTACTTCAACCACAACGCCCCGGACAGCTGCGGCGACGCCTTCATGAACTTCGACAGCGAGGCGTTGACCTCCCGCGGGTCGCGCACCGCGAGCACCGCGGCCACGTCGTATCCGGTGGCACGGGCGGCCGTGAACCAGGCGTCGCACAGCACCGAGATGTGCAGCACCTTGATCACCACCACCGGGACGGCGGGCAGGGTGCGCAGATAGTCGGCGATCTTCCGGGTGAACGCCGCCTTCTCGGCCGGACTCACCGCACCGGGCTCCTGTAAGCGCAGGGTCGGGTCGAAATAGCTGCTGCCGTGCCGGTACAGGAACTGCTCGTTGATGTGCAGCGCCTTACGCGGCTCCCAATAGCCCCGCGGATTGCCGGCGTCCGCACCCAGCATTCCGGGCGGTAGGGCGGCGCCCGCGAGACCCAGGGCCCGGGTGAGCGCCGACGTTCCGGACCGGCCCATGCCCAGGACGAACAACAGCACCGGCCGCCTCGCGGCCACGGTGCCGCCCGGCGCGATCACCGGCCCTGCTCCGCTGCGGCGGCGACGGTTGACCCACGCAAGCAACACATCCCGGTCATCGACTCTCCATTTGGTTGGTATCACGGGTGCCACAGCTCGCCATGGCGATGTCCTCGACCATTCCGCCTTCCGATCAGTTCCGTGTTCGACGACCGTCCATTGCCGTTCATTATCACCGGTTTTGAGCACTTGACCAGCCGCGTTGCCGGACCCGACGCCGAATTACACGGCGAAACGTCAAGGTAGCGAATAAATTTGCTGCGACGTAAGCGAATGCTGCTCGGGATCCGAGGGAATCGCGAGCCGTCTGGCAATTTCCCGGCCGGTTTCTCTCCCATCCCGCTGCGACCCGGATGCGGCCGCCCGGTTCATCCGGACCGCGGCTTGTTCGTGGCTCGAGCCTGATCCACGTCCCGATCGGCGCGGACCGGATCCGGGCCGGCCGCCGTGGCGGGACCCTGGCGTTAAAGTGACCCAATGATGTGGAGTCGGTGTTCCGTCACCCGGACAGGTCCGGCACATCGCCGGGTTAGGGGATAAGGGCAGATATGCGCGGCATCATTCTCGCCGGCGGTTCCGGTACCCGCCTTCACCCGATCACGATGGGTGTCAGCAAGCAGCTGCTTCCGGTGTATGACAAGCCGCTCATCTACTACCCGCTGTCGACGCTGATCATGGCGGGTATCCGGGACATCCTGGTGATCACCACCCCGACGGACGCGCCGGCGTTCCAGCGGCTGCTCGGCGACGGCTCGGCGTTCGGTGTGAACCTGCGGTATGCCGAACAGCAGGAGCCCGAGGGGCTGGCCCAGGCCTTCGTGATCGGCGCCGATCACATCGGCGACGACACCGTCGCCCTGGCGCTCGGGGACAACATCTTCTACGGTCCCGGGCTGGGGACCAGCCTGCGCCGGTTCCAGAACGTCACCGGGGGAGCGATTTTCGCCTACTGGGTGGCCAATCCGTCCGCCTACGGCGTGGTCGAGTTCGGTCCCGACGGGAAGGCGGTGTCGCTCGAGGAGAAGCCGAAGGTCCCGAAGTCCAATTACGCCGTTCCGGGCCTGTACTTCTACGACAACGACGTCATCGAGATCGCCAGGTCACTGCGCAAGTCGGCGCGCGGCGAGTACGAGATCACCGAGGTCAACCAGATCTATCTGGAACGCGGGCAGTTGTCCGTCGAGGTGCTGGCGCGGGGAACAGCGTGGCTGGACACCGGAACGTTCGATTCCCTGCTCGATGCCAGCGATTTCGTCCGGACCATCGAACGCCGCCAGGGGTTGAAGATCGGCGCTCCCGAGGAGATCGCCTGGCGCGCCGGATTCATCGACGACGAACAGCTCGCCGCCCGCGCCAGGCAGCTGCTGAAGTCCGGATACGGGACATATCTGCTTGAACTTCTGGGCAGGGAACGGCGGGAGCCTTTCTGATCTGGTGCCGCCTCAGGCCCGGTGCGGAAAGAATTTTTCTGCACGCTGATGCGATTTCGGCGAATTCTCCCACCGCGCCGAAAGGCGGTTTTCCGGCGGCAACAGGTCGAATGACTGCACCCAGCACATTCTGTCATCGAATAGTCGCTGCCCGGAACGCTTTTGGCGAGTAACACGGGGATGCCGACGCCGGATATGGCTAGTAGGTTTGGGACGCAGATGCTTGGACCTGAGCTCGCATTCCGATTTCGGGGCTCAGGCGGGTTGACGGCCGACGTCGACACGTCCCGGCCCGGATTTCCGTCAGATGACCGGTGATGTGCAGGAAGTTTCGAGGAGGGGCAGATGTTCACAGCTTCATTGACCAGATTCGCCGCGGCGGCGGGCGGTATGGCCCTGGCTCTCACCGCGGGCGCCGGGCCGGCGGCGGCCCAGCCCGATTACGGCCCGATGGTCGACAGCCCGTGCACATTCGAACAGGCGATGGCCGCGGTGAACACCGAGAACCCCATGGCTGCGCGGTATCTGAACCAGTCACCGCCCAACATCCAGTTCCTGCAGGTGTTCCTGAGCTCGCCGCGCGAGGAGCGGGTGAGTTTGCTCAACCAGATCAAGGACAATCAAGGCGCTGATCAGGCGCTGCCGGTATTCCGGCAGATGTTGACCAGCTGCGTCAACTACTGATCCCGTCCGCGGTCGGATCCCCTGCGCAGCCGTTCACCCCGGTCCGGTCTCGTCGGCCGGCGGTGGGGCGGGTGGCTGGTAGGGGGTGTACCACCACCAGTCGGCGCGTTCGCCGGTGGGCCCGGTGCATGGCGCGACCTGGGGCGGGGGTCGGTCGGGTGGCCGGGCCAGCGATCCCGGGTGCAACCGGTCGCCGTCTCGGTCGGACACGGTGAGGTTGTCGGGAGTGTCGGAGATGGTGATCAGCCCCCGGTGATGCAGCCGGTGGTGATACCGGCAGACCAGTACCAGGTTGTCGAGGTCGGTGGGGCCGCGGTGTTCCCAGTGCCGGATGTGATGGGCATGCAGACCACGGGTGGCCCCGCAACCGGGCACCGCGCAGGTCCGGTGGCGGTATTCCAGGGCACGGCGCAGCCGACGGCTGATCTGCCGGGTGTGGCGCGCGGTTCGAGCTTGGTGGCGGTACGCAGCCGGCTGGCCATCGCATTACGGGCCAGCCGGGGGTAATGCTCATCGCCGCCCGGCCGACCGTGTCGGGCGATCACCCCGACCTGATCCAGCGACAACCGGCCGTCAAGCACGTCGCCGGTGCAGCGGGGCAGCTCATCCCATCACTGCGCGACGGCAACCGTGGTCTTGGCGTTCGCCGGTGATTCACCGGTTTTCCACGCCGGCGTCGTCGAACAGGCATTCCAGCACCGCGTGCACCGCCGGTGAGCGGTCGTCCCGACGCCATGCCGCCCGGAGGTCGACATCGACGTCGGCCTCGGCTGCGCCCTCGAGCGGAACGAACACGACGTGCGGATCGGTGGCGTTGCGCGCCACCGACGCGAAGGTCAGATGGCAGCCGACCTGGGCGCTGACCAACGCCAGCGCGGTCTGGGTATCCGGTGCGATCTGAACGACTTCGGGCACAAAACCGTTGGCGTGCGCGAGCCGGCGTAACCGGTCCGGCAGCACCGATCCCTCATACGGCGGCAACGACACGAAGCTCTCCCCGGCCAACTCGCCGGCGGACACCCGTCCTCTGCCCGCGAGCGCATGGTCCTCGGGCAACGCGACCACCAGCTCGTCGCGCATCACGATCCGCGACGAGACGTCGGCCGGAATCAGATCCCAGCGCCCCAGGGCGATATCGGTCTCGCTGCGAACGAGTTTCTGCATCGCCGGTTGCGCGAAGTTCTGGCTGGACAACTCCAGCCGGATCCCCGGTCGCTGGGACCGCACCACCCGGGCCAGCCGGGCGACGTGCGGGTGTGTCGACATACCGGGGAATGTGATCCGCACGATCCCGGTCATCCTCTACACCTCGGGGACCACCGGCGCCCCGAAGGGCGCCCAGCTCACCCACTCGAACCTGTATCGCAACGCCCTCGCGTTCACCGGACTGTTCGGTCTGAACCGCACCGACGTGGTGCTGGGCACCCTTCCCCTGTTCCACGCGTTCGGCCAGAGCAACGCGCTCAACGCCTCGATCGCCGTCGGGGCGTGTGTCTCGCTGGTTCCGCGTTTCGACGCCGCGGCGGTCCTGCGCCTCATCGAGCGGCACCGGGTCACCGTGTTCGCCGGCGTCCCGACGATGTACACCGCGGTGCTGCAGGCCGAAGCCGGCCCGACGGACACGTCGAGCCTGCGGATATGCGTCTCGGGCGGGGCGCCGCTCCCGGTGGAGGTGTTGCGCGAATTCGAGAGCACCTTCGGTGCACAGATTCTCGAAGGACACGGGCTGTCGGAGACCTCACCGACCGCCTCCTTCAACCGGCCCGGCCGGACGAAACCCGGTTCGATCGGGCTGCCGCTCGACGCGGGTATCGAGATGAAGGTGGTGGACGGGGACGGCATCGAGGTGCCGACCGGCGACGTCGGTGAGATCGTCATCCGCGGTCACAACGTGATGAAGGGCTACTGGAACCGGCCCGACGAGACCGCCGCCGCGATCAACGACGGCTGGTTCCACACCGGCGACATGGCCGTCCGGGACGAAGACGGCTTCTTCTTCATCGTGGACCGGAAGAAGGACGTGATCATCCGGGGTGGCTACACGTCTATCCGCGTGAACTCGAGGAGGTCCTCTACGAACATCCCGCGGTGCGGGAGGCCGCGGTGATCGGGGTGCCACACCCGACCCACGGCGAGGAGGTCGCGGCGGCCGTGGCGCTACGCCGGGATGCGACCGCCACCGCGGAGGAACTGCGGGCCTTTGTGAAATCCCGGGTGGCGCCGTACAAGTACCCGCGTGTGGTCTGGCTGGTCGACGACCTGCCCAAGGGGCCGACCGGCAAGATCCTCAAACGCGAGATCGCGGTGAACGGTCTCACACCCGCGGTGGTTGATTTACCACGCACCGCTTGATTTACTGAACATAGCGCACCCGCCTGGTGCCGCCACCCATCGAGAAGAGGAGTCATCCGGATATGTCGTATGTCGTCGACACCGTGAACAAGATCCACGAACTGCAACTGAAGGCCCTCGCCGACGGGCAGGACGCCGTGATCGACCTGCTGAGGAAGGCCAACGAGTACGCCGACCGCACCGCGGTCCCCGAGCCGTTGGGAAAGCTAGTCGAGCCGATCGAGGCCGTCGTGGGCAGCCCTGCCGAGTTGGCCCGGGCCTTCGCCGAGGTCAACCGGGAATGGGCGCAGGCCTGGCTCGACTTCCAGACCAAGGTCGCCGAGGCCCTCACACCGGCGACCGAGCCGGTGCGCGGTACCGGCGCCTGATCTGACACGCTGTCACGCGCCCAAGGTGATCGGGGGCCGGCCCGGGGGGCTGGTCCCCGATCTGTTCGAGACGATCACCGGCGGATTCCGGGAGGTTGGCGAGAGGATGGGGTCGATGTCTGACGAGAAGTGGTTTCCGGGCAAGGCCACCATCGGCTCCTATATCCGTGCTCAACGCGAACTGTCGAAGATGTCCCTGCGTGAACTCGCCCGCATGTCGCAGGTGTCGAACGCGTATCTCAGTCAGATCGAACGCGGCCTGCACGAACCGTCGCTGCGGGTGCTGGCGGCCATCGCCGAAGCGCTGTCGCTGCCGCTCGAAGAACTCATGGCGCAGGCCCGCCCCGACTCCCGCCCCACCGACGGGACGACCCGGAGGACCGACGCGGTCGAGGCGGCGATCCGGGCCGAGTCGCGGCTGACGCAGGCGCAGAAGGAGGCGCTGCTCGCGGTGTACCGCAGCTATCTCGCCGAATCCGAAGGCTCGCAACAACCCGGCGACTAGCCAGGTCGGGCCGGAGCCCGCTACGCCCGGTCGGTCACCGGGGGCTCGGGCGGCAACATGAATCGACGGACCACCGGGCGCGGGCCGTCGGACCGGAGCAGACCACTCGCCGGACGCGGGCGCACCCGCTGCGGCCACCAGAACCACCGCCCGAGCACCGCCGCGATCGACGGTGTCAGGAAGGCACGCACGACCATGGTGTCGAACAGCAACCCGAGGCCGATCGTGGTGCCCACCTGCCCGATGATCCGCAGATCGCTCACCACCATGGACGCCATGGTCGCGGCGAACACCAGGCCGGCGACCGTCACCACCTTGCCGGTTCCGCCCATCGCCCGGATCAGACCGGTGTTCAGGCCGGCGCCCATCTCCTCCTTCATCCGCGACACCAGCATCAGGTTGTAGTCCGACCCGACCGCCAACAGGATTATCAGCGACATCGCGAGCACCATCCAGTGCAGGTTGATGCCGAATATGTACTGCCACACCAGCACCGACATCCCGAACGAGGCACCCAACGACAGCACCACGGTGCCGACGATCACCAGTGCCGCGATCGGGCTGCGGGTGAAGACCAGCATGATGACGAAGACCAGGCAGATCGCCGCGACACCGGCGATCCACAGGTCGTACTTGGAGCCTTCCTGCCAGTCCTTGGCGGTCGACGCGGCGCCGGCGAGATAGATGCGCGCATGCCCGAGCGGGGTGCCTTTGAGGGCTTCCTCGGCCGCGGTCAGGATGCGCTCGGTCCGCTCGATGCCCTCCGTGGTCGCCGGGGGTCCGCTGTGCGAGATGATGTAGCGGACCGCGTGTCCGTCGGGTGACAGGAAGAAGCCCATCGCCCGCTGGAAGTCCGGGTTGTCGAACACCTCCGGCGGCAGATAGAAGGTGTCGTCGTT
>Ga0310827_100908_pt1 | contig 18067 bp, 17 predicted proteins | sample WT_ome_2_FD_201309 | JGI IMG/M metagenome (GOLD analysis project Ga0310827, IMG submission 201309) | Sorghum-adapted microbial communities enriched on wild type (WT) sorghum from Joint BioEnergy Institute, Emeryville, California, United... ... | reverse complement strand
GTTTCCTTCATTGGGTCGACGTTGCCGCCGACTTCCGTCAGTGTTGTTCGTTGGACATTGTCCAAGAACAAACTGACTGGACCCGTATGCTTGTTTGCGGTTTTCAAGGTGCAAGGTTTTGCGTTTGTTGCGTCGCTTTCATTCTGACAGCGACCTTCTTATCTTAGCATATCCACCGTTATCTTGGCAACAAGATTTTTTTGGAAATTTGCATCGATGGATGCAAACGATCTTGCTGCTTCCGATTCCCGCTGCCGGGTCCGGCGTCCGCCTTCGTGGCGGCAAAGAAGATATTATCACGGTCCGGGACGGAATGCAACTTCACTTCTTCCCGGCCCTGCATGGAAATGTCAAAATCGCCAGACGCATGCCGGAATCGGTTTTGTTCCGGAGCCGTTCCCCGCCGCCGTTGCACGGCCGGAAGGCGCCATTCCGCCAATTCCGGCCGTCCCGACGGCACGCCGGATCTCCGCTTCCGGCCGTTTCGCGTTCCGTGTTCCGCCGCCCGCGGCCCGCCTCACCGCTCCCGCATGTGCGGGAACAAGAGCACGTCGCGGATGGACGGCTGGTCGGTCAGCAGCATGACCAGCCGGTCGATGCCGATGCCAAGGCCGCCCGTCGGCGGCATGCCGATCTCCAGGGCGTGAATGAAATCTTCATCCATCATGTGGGCTTCGTCGTTGCCCTGCTCGCGTTCCTTCAATTGCGCTTCGAACCGCTCGCGCTGATCGATCGGGTCGTTCAGCTCGGTGAAGGCGTTGGCGTGTTCCCGGGCCACGATGAACAGCTCGAACCGATCCGTGAAACGCGGATCCGCTTCGTTCTTCTTCGCCAGGGGCGAAATGGCCACCGGATGGCCGATGACGAAGGTCGGCTGGATCAGCGTCTGCTCCACGAACGTTTCGAAAAACTGGTTCACGATATGGCCGAACGTCATGCTTGGTTCCACAGGCACGTTGTGTTCCTTCGCCAGGCGATGCGCTTCTTCGTCGCTCATTTGCACGCTGAAGTCGATCCCGACCACTTCCCGGATCAGGTCCACCATCGTCGCCCGGCGCCACGGCGGCGTCAGGTCGATTTCCTGCCCTTGATACGTGATCTTGGTCGTGCCGATCACTTCCTGCGCGATGTGGGCGATCATGTTTTCCGTCAGCGTCATGATGTCTTTGTAATCGGCATACGCTTCATACAGTTCCAGCATGGTGAACTCCGGATTGTGGCGCGTGGATATGCCTTCGTTCCGGTATACCCGGCCGATTTCGTACACTTTCTCCAGACCGCCGACAATCAGCCGCTTCAGATGCAGCTCGATGGCGATCCGCATGTAAAGCTGCATGTCGAGCGCATTGTGATGGGTCATAAAAGGCCGTGCCGCCGCGCCGCCCGCGATGGCGTGCAACGTCGGCGTTTCCACTTCCAGATACCCCAGGTTGTCCAAATAGCGGCGCATCGACTGGATGATGCGGGTTCGGGCGATGAACGTCTCCCGCACTTCCGGGTTGACGATCAGATCCACGTACCGCTGGCGATACCGCGTCTCCACGTCCTTCAGGCCATGGAACTTGTCCGGCAGCGGATGGAGCGATTTGGTGAGCACCTCCAGCTCCTGTACCTTGATGCTCGTCTCGCCGGTCTTCGTTTTGAAGACGAATCCGCGCACGCCGATCAGATCGCCGATGTCCAGCATGTCGAATGCGGCATACCGTTCATCGCCGATCTGGTCCTTGCGAACGTAAATCTGGATGCGCCCGGTCAAGTCCTGGACGTGGGCGAAGGAAGCCTTGCCCATGCTCCGTTTCGTCATGATCCGGCCCGCCAGGCTCACGTGCACCTGCCGCTCTTCCAACTCTTCGTTGGAGAGATCGCCGTATTCCCGCAAAATGTCCGCCGCCCGCGCGTTGCGTTCAAAACGCCGGCCGAACGGATCGATGCCGAGCTTGCGCAGCTCGCCCAGCTTGTCCCGCCTGATTTGCAGCAGTTCGCCCAGTTCCGCTTCCTGCCGCTCGTTTTCCTGGCGTTCCGTTTCCTGGTTCAACTCGTCCACTCCCTTTGCAAAAAAAAGCTTCCGTCGGGAAGCTTCTCAAGTGTATGTGTACAGGGATTTGCTCACTTGTTGATATCGACGATTTTGTATTGAATGATGCCCGCAGGAACGTTCACATCGACGATGGAACCTTTTTTCTTGCCGAGGATTGCTTTGCCCACGGGGCTCTCATTGGAGATTTTGTTTTGCGACGGATCGGATTCGGCCGTTCCGACGATCGTGTATACTTCTTTTTCGCCGAATTCCAGGTCTTCCAGGACCACCTTGGAGCCGATGCTGACGACGTCGGTGTCGATTTCGTCATCGTTGATGATGCGCGCGTTGCGCAACATCTTCTCCAGCGTGATGACCCGTCCTTCGATGAAGGCCTGTTCGTTCTTGGCGTCCTCGTACTCGGAGTTTTCGCTGATGTCCCCGTATCCAATGGCAACCTTGATTCTTTCCGCCACCTCGCGGCGCTTCACCGATTTCAGATGCTCGAGCTCTTCCTCCAGCTTTCTCAAGCCGTCTTGCGTCAAAATGACTTCTTTCTCGGACATAAGCAAGTCTCCCGTCTTTAATTGGTACTATACCGTATAGTATCCATATTCCGTAGCCTTGGCGAAAATACGCAAGTTGCCCATTCAAGCCGGCTTTCCGAATTTTCTAATGCATGATTATATGGCATGGGTTTTCAAAAGTCAATCAGGGCGTCTTCCTCAAAAAATGCCCGAAACACGCGCACGGCAAGCATCCGGCGCGGCGCAACCGGCGCACGGATAACGATGGACCGGCGCATAACGATGCAAGCGGGCATTCCGCATAACCGCTCCCGACCGATGCCGGCCGGCGGAAGCAGCCGTTTGCACTCGCCGCATTCGCCGGCCGGGCGTCATCCCCGTATCCGAACAGAACCCGCACACCCCGGCAGCCGGCATCGTCCGCCCGCGCACAACCGCAAGCGTCAACCGGCTGCTTCCACCGCCGCGCGCGCGCCGTCTTCCCGTTCGGCCAAACTTTCCACGTACTCCTGCAGGATGCGGACCATGTTGTCCCGGCTCGTTTCCTCCATGATCCGGTCCTTCACCCGCGCCGCACCGGGCAGTCCTTTCAGGTACCAGGCCAGATGCTTGCGCATCTCCTTGACGGCCACCTGTTCGCCCTTGAGCGCGATCAACCGGTCCATGTGCAAAATGGCGATGTCGATTTTCTCCTGCGGCGTCGGTTCCGGCAACAATTCCCCCGTCCCGAGGTAATGCACCGTCCGGTACAGCATCCACGGATTGCCGAGGGCGCCGCGGCCGATCATGACGGCGTCGCAGCCGGTTACGTCCAGCATGCGTCTGGCATCCTCGGGCGTGAACACGTCACCGTTGCCGATGACCGGAATCGAGACGGATTCCTTCACTTCCCGGATGACGTTCCAATCCGCCTTGCCGGTGTAAAGCTGCTCCCGCGTCCGGCCGTGCACGGCGACGGCGCTGCCGCCCGCCCGTTCAACCGCCTTGGCGTTCTGCACGGCATAGATATGCTCGGCGTCCCAACCGATGCGCATTTTCACCGTCACCGGTTTCGATACGGCTTCGACGACGGCGGAAACCATTTCCTCGATCTTGTTCGGATCGAGCAGCCATTTGGCCCCCGCATCGCAGCTGGTCACTTTCGGAACCGGACATCCCATGTTGATATCGATGATGTCCGCGTTCGTGTTCTGGTCGACGAACTTGGCCGCGGCCACCAGCGACTCCTTCGACCCGCCGAAAATTTGCAGGCTGAGGGGTTTTTCGCGTTCGTCCACGTAAAGCATTTCCATCGTCCGCTTGTTGCCGTGCATGATCGCCTTGTCGCTGACCATCTCCGCGCACACCAGCCCGCAGCCGAATTCCTTGGCAATGAGGCGGAACGCCGGATTCGAGACGCCGGCCATCGGGGCCAGCACGACTTGGTTTGCGAGCTCCACGTTGCCGATTTTCAACATGGTGTCCACCTTCTTTCCTTTTTATGATCAATATCGGTTGCCCGTCGCGCCTTGCCGGAGATCCGGTCAAGCCCGATTGAGCAGTTCTTCCATCCCGATGCCGAGGGTGTCGGCGATTTTTTCGAGGATTTTGCTGTCGGCCCGGCGGGTTCCCCGCTCGATCGCGCCGAGGACGGCGACGGAAACGCCCATCTGCTCCGCCAGTTCCTGCTGGGTATATCCCTTCAATTTTCGAAACGCCCGGATTCGGAGCGCCAATTGGTCGTTGTCCATAAGCGTACTTCATCCTTTCCTTCCGCGGTGTCGAGCGCCTTGCGCCATCGGTCGCGCGCCTTGTGCCCGCCATCCGCCTTCGCGTCGCACAGTTCCAGCAAAGGAACCAGCACGAAGGCCCTCTCCTCCATGCGCGGATGCGGCAATTCCAGCCGATCCGTCCGCATCTCCGCGTCGCCGTATGCGAGCAAGTCGAGGTCGATCGTCCGCGGTCCCCAACGCACCGTGCGGACGCGCCCCATCGATTGCTCCACGCCGAGCAGCACATCCAGCAGGTCGAGCGGCGGCAGGGTGGTTTCCACTTCAATGACCATGTTCAAAAAATGCGGCTGCTCGGTCAGTCCGACCGGAGCGGTTTCGAAAACGGACGAACAGCGTGTCACGCGAATCTCTTCGTGCGCATGCAAACGGCTCACAGCGGTTTTCAGCCGGTCAAACCGGTCGCCGAGATTGGAGCCGAGGCCGATGTAGGCGGTGGTCGCGTTTCCCATCAGCTGCGTCTCCTGTGAATCTCCACCGTTACTCCGTCAAACTGGATGTCGACGGGCGGGTGGGGTTTGGTCACGCGCACGGTGATTTCGCCCACTTTAGTATAAGTAGTGAGTACCTTCGTTGCAATGTGTTCCGCCAACGCTTCAACGAGGCGGAGCGGCGGTCCGGTCACGATCTCCTTGACCAGCCCGCACACTTCGGCGTAATTGAGCGTCGCCGCCAAATCATCCCTGCGGCCGGCTTCGGACAAATCGAGGTGCATCACCAGGTCCACGACAAACTGCTGGCCGAGCTTGTTTTCCTCGGGGTACACCCCATGGTAGCCGAAAAACCGCATTCCTTTCAACTCGATTTTGTCCATGTCCTCACCGCCCGTGAACCGGTATTTGTTTTCGCACTGTCACGTTTCAAGTATGCCCGGCACATGTGCGCCCATGCCTTCGGGTCGAACGTCTTCCGCCTTTTCCGGGCTTCCGTCCGCGCGGACTGCCTCCGCCATGCCGTCAGCCGTCCGTTGCCGCAGGGCGTCGCACGACGGCGTCGCACATGGCGGCCACCCGTTTCATCTGCTTCACGTCATGCACCCGGACGATGTCGCACCCTTGCGCGACGGCCAGCGCCACCGTTGCCGCCGTCCCTTCGACGGCATCGTCCACCGCCACGTCCAGCGTGTAACGGATGAACCGCTTGCGGCTCGTGCCGATGAGCACGGGGAAGCCGAGGGCGCGAACTTCTGCGACGCGCCCCATCAGTTCGAGGTGCTGGTCCATCGATTTGGCGAAGCCGAAGCCCGGATCGAGGATGATGCAATCGTCGGGCACGCCGGCCTGCCGGGCGATGTCGACGGACCGCAGCAAATCCTGCAACAAATCATGCATGAACCCGCCCCCGTAATCCTCGTTCGTCCGGTTGTGCATCAGCACGACGGGTGCCCGGAAGTCGGCGATCACCTTCGCCATTTCCGGATCGCGCTGAAATCCCCAAATGTCGTTGATGATGTGCGCGCCGGCTTTCAGCGCCTGCCGTGCCACTTCCGCCTTGTAGGTGTCCACGGAAATCGGCAGGTCCACTTCCCGCCGGACCGCTTCGATGACCGGCAATATGCGGGCCAGTTCCTCTTCCGCGCTCACGGGGCTGTGGCCGGGCCGCGTCGATTCGCCGCCGATGTCGATAATGTCGGCGCCTTCCGCGGCCATTTGTGCCGCGTGGCGCTTCGCCCGCTCCACCGTCGTGTATTTGCCGCCGTCGGAAAACGAATCCGGCGTGACGTTCAGGATGCCCATGATGAGCGTGCGTTCGCCGAGGACGAGCCGTTTGCCGCGGCAGTCGAGCACGCGTTGTTCCGTTGGTACGCGCAACATCGGGTGTCGCTCCTTTGTTTTGGGATTGCCGGCCGGTCCGGTTCAGGTGCCGGCAAAGCGGCGGACTTCCGCGTCAATTTCGTTCCGGTAGGCCGAACGGAGTTGCTCCGTGACGGGGTGCGAACCGCCGGACCAACGCACGGATCCGCTTTCGTCATAAATGGCGCGGACCGGCACCAGTTCCTGCACCGAATTGGTGACGAACACTTCCTCCGCCTGCCAAAGGCGTTCCGGTGCATACAGGCCTTCCCGCGTTTCGATGCCGGCTTCCGCCGCCAGGCGGAGCACCTCCCCCCGGGTGATGCCCGGCAGGATGCCCGTCGCGAGGGACGGCGTACAGAGCACGCCCCCTTCGACAAAAAACACGTTGCTGACGACGCCTTCGGCCACATGGCCGTCGCGGGTCAAAAACAGCCCTTCGGCACCCGACGCCCACGGATAACCGGCCAGTTCGCGCCGCGCCAGCACGTTGTTCATATAATGAAACGATTTTTCCCGCACGATCCCTTCCGGCGTGTTGCGGCGCAGGCGGAGCAACTGCAGCGCCTTGCGCTCCGGCGCCGGGGCGAGCGGTTTGCAATGGATCACCTGAGTCGGCGATTCGTATTCGGCATCGGTCAATCCGAGCGGCCCTTCGCCGGCCGAGACGCTGAAACGGACGTAACCGTCCGCAACGCCGTTGGCCCGGAGCAGGTCGCGGATCAACCTGCGGATCCGGGCTTCTTCGGGGACGTAACGGATGCCGAGCCGCCGGCAACCGTCCGCCAGCCTTTGCAGATGCAAACCGAGCCGAAAAGGCACGCCCCCGTACGTGCGCATCGTTTCGAACAGGCCGATGCCGTAAAGAAAGCCGTGATCGTAAACCGACACCACGGCTTGCTCCTTGTCCACCAACTGCCCATTCAGAGCGACATATCGCATGGTTTCCATCCGCCTGCCCTTCATGCGACGTTCCCGCTAGGCGGCTCCGCTGGTACCGGCCTTGTCCGGCGCGCCCGGAGCCAATGCCAGAAAATTGCGCAACAACTGATGCCCGTGCTCGGTCAAAATCGACTCCGGGTGGAACTGCACGCCTTCAATCAGGAATTTTGTGTGCCGGATGCCCATGATTTCCCCTTCCGCCGTCTCCGCGCTGATTTCCAGCTCGTCGGGCAGCGTCTCGCGCCGCACGATGAGGGAATGGTAACGGGTGGCCGTAAACGGATTGGGCAATCCCGCAAAGATCGTCTTTCCGTCGTGGTGAATTTGGCTCGTCTTGCCGTGCATGAGCCGTTCGGCGCGGACGATTTCGCCGCCGAACGCCTGGCCGATGGCCTGATGGCCGAGACAGACGCCGAGAATCGGAACTTTTCCTTTTAAATGTTCGATCAGGGGCAGGCAAATGCCCGCTTCGTTGGGCGTGCACGGTCCGGGCGACAGCAAAATGTGATCCGGCTTGAGCGATTCGATGCCGGCCAGATCGATTTCGTCGTTCCGCTTGACGACGATCGTCTCGCCGAGTTCGCCCAAATATTGCACCAGGTTGTAGGTAAACGAATCGTAGTTGTCGATCACCAGGATCATGGTTGAACGCCCTCCCAGGCCTGCGGGGTCACCGCTTCATTTTCCGCGTATTGCACCGCTTTCCACAACGCCTTCGCCTTGTTCAGCGATTCAAAGTACTCCCGTTCCGGATCGGAGTCGATGACGACGCCGCCTCCGGCCTGGACATGCACAAAGCCGTCCTTGACGACCAGCGTGCGTATAAGAATATTAAATTCCATATCGCCATTGTAGTCAATCCAGCCGAGGGAGCCGTAGTACGGACCGCGCCGCACCGGTTCGAGCTCCTCGAGAATTTCCATCGTGCGCACTTTCGGCGCCCCGGTGATCGTTCCTCCGGGAAAAAGCGCCCCGATCACGTCGAAGGCGTCCTTCCCATCCGCCAGTTCCCCTTCCACCAGGGACACCAGGTGCATGACGTGGGAATAGCGCTCAATGGTCATCAGCTCCGTGACCCGGACGGTGCCGTAATTGGAAACCCGGCCGAGGTCGTTGCGTTCCAGGTCGACGAGCATGACGTGCTCGGCCCGTTCCTTCACGTTCGTGAGCAGCTCATCGGCGAGATGACGATCTTCCTCCGCCGTGCGGCCGCGGCGCCGCGTGCCGGCGATCGGCCGCGTCGACAGCCGTTTGCCGCGTTTGGCGACCAGCAGTTCCGGCGAAGCGGACACAAGGCGGAAATCGGGGCCGTACAGGCAGCCCATGTATGGGGAAGGATTGAACAGACGAAGCCATTCGTACAGGTCGCCCGCATCGGCCGACGACCGCTTGCTCATCCGCTGGCTCAGGTTCACCTGGAACACGTCGCCCCGGGCGATGTATTGCCGGATCTTTTCGACGGCTTTCATATAGGAAGCTTTGCTGAACGGCCGGATCAGATCGAGGCTTTCAATGTCGATTTCCAGCCGATCCGCTTCCGTCGCCGACCGCCGCGCCGCAAGCCGTCTGCGTGCCTCAGGCGTATTCGCCGCCGCAGTGATCGCCCGCCAAACGTCCAGCATGCATCCGGTTTGGCGCTCCGCTTGCCGATAAAGACCGGCCAGTTCTTCGTCACTTGCTTCCGTCGGAACGACCACATGGCAGGACAGCCACAGCCGGCCGGCTTCATGGTCGATGATCCACAGCTCGTCCAGCCGCAGGAACATGTAGTCCGGCAATCCGAGATCGTCGGCCGCCAGTTCCGGAAGCCGCTCGATAGAGCGGGCGACGTCGTAGCTCCACATTCCGGCGATGCCGCCCGTGAACGGCGGAACATCCGTCAGGAAGGGCGGGGCGTCCGTCAACCTCGGCGCAAGGCGCCCTTTCATCCAGGCGCGCACGACGTCGAGGGGATTGCCGTTGAAGCGTAGCACGGGCGGATTGGAATCGTCGGACCGACCGGGTTGTCCGGGGTGTTCGGGCGATCCGGGCTGCATCGGTTGTCCCGTTTGTACCGGTTGTGCCGGTCGTCCCGATTGTCCCGGAAATCCTAGCTGATCAGACTTTGCCGATTTTCCGGACTGTACCGGTTGTGCCGGCGATCCGAACTGGTCAGATAGCGTCGGTTGTCCGGACTGTACCGGTTGTACCGGCGATCCGAACGGTTCGTTCGGATTGACCGGAATGGCCCCGAAGTCATTTACCCGTCCTTTCCATTCCTCCGCCGCAGCTTCGTTGCCTTTGCCGCGCAGAACGGCCGACGGCCGCAGGCCGAGATACGTGTACCGCCCGTCTTTGCCGCTTTCGAGCAGGATCGCATAGGGATGCGCAGCACGCCACGCACCGCACCACTCCGCCGGGCGGTCTTCGCCCGGAGCCAGCGGCACGCACCGCAGAAACGGCAACACATTGCATCCGTCCCGGCGCCACGCGCGCCAATGTTCCAGCGTCGTCACCGTCTCCATTGCACATATCCCCTTCCCTCTCCGTTTCCGGCCACGGATGTATGCCGATTTGTGTGTTCTGTATTGATCATGAGGCCAACACAGGCCGGCCGCCGATGAGGTCGAAGCGGTTCTTCGAGCCGCGCAATTCCATTATCCCCTTTGTACGAGGCTCTCCCGGGCGAATAACGGAAGTTTCTTCCCTTATTTCCCTCCAAACCGCGCTCTCTCCTTGTCAACAACCGGCCGTCTTCGTACAATCCTTATTTTTACCAGCACATTCCTCGGTTGTAAACCATTTATCGGACAAAACATTCATGACACCCATGGTTTTGTTCAACATCTGCCACGAAACCGCAAACACGGTCACCTGATCACATTCCATGCCACACTCGGTTTTGGCTCGCATGGTTCAATGGCCCCAATGTGATTGTCGGTGTGCCTGCTGCATGAGCCGTCACAACACCATCTGCTACCGTGGCGACGGATTCGTCGCTCGAGCTCCACGTTACGTTCTTGTTCGTCGCATTCATGGCGGTATCTTTTAAAATAGGGCGCCGCCCCCACAGAGCATCCCCCGGTCGCTCCGGTACTTCTCCAACACGCAAAACGCGAACTGCTTCCCGGACGGCCCTTCCACAGAAGCAAAAAAACCGCCAAAAACGCCAAAGCCCCCGCCGCACGGGGCGGCGAGGGCCGTTGGCAATCAGGGAACGAAGGGGGATCGGATTAATCTTCAAATTGATACAGCGGCGTGCTCAGGTAACGTTCGCCGTTGGAAGGCACGACCGCCACGACGCGTTTGCCTTCGCCCAGTTGTTTGGCGACTTTCAAGGCGGCGAAAATGGCCGCGCCGGAGGAAATGCCACCGAGGATGCCTTCTTCACGGGCGACGCGACGGCTCGTTTCGAAGGCTTCGTCGTTTTCCACCGTGATGATTTCGTCGTAAATTTCGGTATTCAAAATGTCAGGCACGAAGCCGGCACCGATGCCCTGGATTTTGTGCGGACCCGGTTTGCCGCCGGACAGCACCGGTGAAGCAGCCGGTTCAACGGCCACGATTTTGATGCCGGGGAAGTTTTTGCGCAGCACTTCACCCGCACCGCTGATCGTACCGCCCGTGCCGATGCCCGACACGAACGCGTCCAGTTTGCCGTCCAGCGAGTTGATCGCTTCGACGATTTCCGGACCGGTGGTTTCGCGGTGGATTTTCACGTTGGCCGGGTTTTTGAATTGTTGCGGCATGAAATATTCCGGATGTTCGGCTTTGATTTCTTCCGCTTTCCGGATGGCGCCCTTCATGCCTTCCGGCCCCGGTGTCAGCACCAGTTGGGCACCGTAGGCACGCAGCAGGTTGCGGCGTTCAAGGCTCATCGTTTCCGGCATGACCAGAATGGCTTTGTACCCTTTGGCAGCGGCGACCATGGCCAGGCCGATCCCCGTGTTGCCGCTGGTCGGCTCGAGGATGGTGTCGCCCGGTTTGATCAGTCCGTCCTTCTCGGCTTGTTCGATCATGCTGATGGCGATCCGGTCTTTGACGCTGGCACCCGGATTTTGGAATTCCAGCTTCACGTAAATTTCCGCACTGCCCGCCGGAACAACGCGGTTCAGCCGGACAAGCGGCGTGTCGCCGATCACTTCGGTAATGTTGTTGACGATTTTGGCCATTGCATTCGTCCCTCCAAATTGACCAGTATTCCGACTAATCAAGTAGGTATTAATTAGCTTTATCTTAACAGCCAATCGTTTCCTTGTCAATCAAAATGTTCAAGAAGGATCGTTTCCAATTCCTCACGGCCAAAAACGTATGTCTCGTTGCAAAAATGGCAGTTCACTTCCGCCTTGCCCATCTCTTTGAGCAAACTTTCCAGTTCTTCCTTCCCGAGGCTGACCAGCGTACTTTCCACCCGCTCCCGGGAGCAGTTGCAACGGAACGAAAGGGGAATCGTTTCCATCACCTTCAGGTCGTCGACCAGCATGCCGACAATTTCCTCCGGACCGATTCCCCGATCGATGTAGGCGGTAACGGTGGACAGTTTGCCCAACCTCGACTCCAGTTCATTCAAATCCTGTTCCGAAATGCCCGGCATCACCTGCAAAATGAACCCTCCGGCCGCCTTCACCGACATATCCGTCTCCACCAGTACGCCCAGCGCCACCACCGACGGGGTTTGCTCGGAAGACGCAAAGTAATAGGTGATGTCTTCCGCAATTTCTCCCGAAACGATGGGCGAAGCGCCGCGGTAAGGTTCTTTGAGACCCAAATCTTTCACCACGTAAATCATGCCCTGCCGACCGACGACACCGGCCACGTCCAGTTTTCCCGCGCTGTTCGGCGGCAGATGGACCTCGGGATTGTCCGCATAAGCCCGCGCATGGCCCGCGCTGTCGGCGTCGGCAACGATCTGGCCGATGGGACCGTCCCCCTTCACCTGCACCGTCAGCCGTTGCCCGTCCTTCAACATGAATCCCATCATGGCCGCCGCCGTCACGGTACGACCAACCGCCGCGGCAGCCGTCGGCAAAAGCCCGTGCCGGCGACGGATTTCCTCCGCCAGTTTCGTGGACAGCGCGCCGAATACGCGAACGTTGCCGCCCAGGGCCGTCCCCCGGAACAAACGATCTTCTCCCGCTTGCATGTCTGACCTCCCTTTCCGCTGTCATCAAGCTGATAGTACGATAACCGAATATGCACAAGAAAAACCGTCCATGCCCCGGCAGACCGACGACCGTCCGAGGGCATGAAACGGCTGATCAACTGTTCCTTGCCGGAACGGATCTGCGTTGCAGCCGGCGTCGACGGAACAACGCGGCACCGGTGCGGCAAGTCACGGCATATACCGGCGGCAAGAACTCGATGCACGTGCCGGAACAGAACACATCGTTCAACGGCCTCGGCAATCCCGCGTCATTGTGCGTTCCGTTCGTACAGGATGAGCAACCCGTCCAGCGTCAGCATCGGATCGATTTTCTGGATCGTTTTTGACTCTTCGGCGATGAGGCCCGCCAGTCCGCCGGTGGCAATGACGTTCGCCTTGATGCCGAACTCCTCTTCCATCCGCGTGACGATGCCGTCCACCTGACCGGCATAGCCGTAAACGATGCCCGCCTGCATCGCCGCGACGGAGTTGCGTCCGACGGTGCTTTTTGGCTTGGCCAGTTCGATCCGCGGCAGTTTGGCCGCCCGGCTGTACAGCGCCTCGGTGGAAATGCTGATGCCCGGCGCGATGGCGCCGCCCAGGTAGTCTCCCCTGGCATCGATAAAATCAAAGGTGGTGGCGGTGCCGAAATCGACGATGATGAGCGGCGGGCCGTACTTCTCGATGGCCGCCACCGCGTTGACGATGCGGTCTGCACCGACTTCCCGGGGATTTTCGTAACGGATGTTGAGGCCCGTTTTGATTCCCGGACCGACGATAAGCGGTTCTTTCTTTATGTATGTTCTGCACATCGATTCGATAGCCGGCATGATGGGCGGCACGACGGAGGAGATGATGACGCCTTCGATCCTTTCCATGCGGATGCCCGCATGCCAAAACAGATTGTGGACCATGACCCCGTACTCGTCCGCGGTGGCGGCCCGGTTCGTGCTGAGCCGCCAATGGTGCACCAGATTCCGGTTTTCGTAGGCGCCGATGACCACGTTCGTATTGCCAATATCGATCACGAGTATCACGTGCGTTCCCCCCGCTCCCGGCGAATGGCCTTGATTTCACCCAAATCGAGACTGATGTCGGCGGCCCGGATCGTATGGGTCAGGCTGCCCACCGAAATGACGTCGACGCCCGTTTCCGCAATGGCATAAACCGTCTCCAGCCGGACGCCGCCCGACGCCTCGACGGCCGTGCGCGGCGAGCGGGCCTTGATGATGCGGACCGCTTCCTTCATTTGGTCCACGGACATGTTGTCCAGCATGATGATGTCCGCTCCGGCGGCAAGCGCTTCCTCGACTTCGGCCAGCGTTTCCGTCTCCACTTCGATGGTCATCGTATGGGGCACGGCCGCCCGCGCCCGCGCCACCGCTGCCTTGATGCCGCCGGCCGCCTGGATGTGGTTGTCCTTGATCATGACCGCGTCCGACAGGCCGAACCGGTGGTTGTGCCCGCCGCCGACCCGCACCGCGTATTTTTCCAGGACGCGATGGCCCGGCGTCGTTTTGCGCGTGTCCACGATCCGCACTCCGGGGAAATCCCGCACCGCTTCGACGAACCGCCGCGTCGCCGTGGCGATGCCGCTCATCCGCTGCAACAGGTTGAGCGCGAGCCGCTCCGCGGTCAGGATGCTGCGCGCCCGTCCGCTCACTTCGGCGATGACGGTTCCCCGGGCCGCAAAGCTGCCCTCCGCTGCCCGCGACACAAACTCAAGCTCCGGATCCGCCAGCCGGAACACTTCCCGGGCAACGGGGAGCCCTGCCAGCACCGCATCTTCCTTCATATGGATGACGCCCCGGGTGACGGCTTCGGCCGGAATGACGGACCAGCTGGTCACGTCGCCGCCGCCCGCGTCTTCTTCCAGCCACTCCGCCAACCGGCGGCGCAGCAGCGCCACATTCAATTCCGGTTTGAGGATCTCTTCCGCGAACGCCGACGGTTCCGTCGCGGGCCCCGCCGCGGGTTCAGCCGCACGATCCGCCGCCGATTCCAACACACGTTCTCCCCGGGGTCCCCCCGCGCGATCCGCCGGCGCGCCGGCCGGCCGGTTATCCGCTTGTTCAGACATCGCTGATCGGCTCCTCCGTCATTCCTTCTTCAATATGCCACAAAAGATGCTTGCGCCATGCACGGTCATCCCGTTCCGGGCAGTCCTCGCGGTAATGGCCGCCGCGGCTTTCCGTCCTCGCCAGGGCCGCCTGCGCGGACAGAAGCGAACAGGTGAGCATGTTGGCGTACTCGAACTGTTCCTTCGTCGCAAGCCGCCGCTGCATAAAAGGCAGCTGCCTGCGCATGTCGCCAATGCCCTTCTCCAGGCCGCTCCCGCTGCGCTTCAGCCCCACGTGCCGGAGCATCGTTTTCTGCAAGCGCAGCCTCTGTTCGGCGGTGTCGCCTTCGGGAGCCGTCCTCCGGCCGAGATCGACGCCGAAGGCCGCCGGAACCGACGCAGGCTTAAGCACCCTGATCCGTTCCGTGATGCGCCGGCCGAACACGACGGCTTCCGACAACGAATTGCTGGCGAGCCGGTTCGCCCCGTGCACCCCGGTGGACGACACTTCCCCGCAGGCAAACAAACGGCGGACGTTCGTCGCGCCGTCCAGATCCGTGCGCACCCCGCCCATCATGTAGTGGGCCGCCGGCGCCACGGGAATCCAGTCCGCGGTCAGGTCGAGGCCGTATTGCAAACACGTTTCATAAATGGTCGGAAACCGGTGCCGCACCGTGTCCGCCGGTTCGTGGGTGATGTCCAAATACACGAAGGTGGCATTCGTCCGTTCCATTTCTGCCACGATGGCCCTCGCCACCACGTCCCGCGGCGCCAGTTCCCGGAGCGGATGATAGCGCTCCATGAACCGCTCGCCCTTGATGTTGCGAAGAACGGCGCCTTCCCCGCGCACCGCCTCGGAAATGAGAAAACGCGGCGCTCCCGGATAACAAAGAGCCGTCGGATGAAACTGGATGAATTCCACGTCGCGCAACCGGGCGCCGGCCCGGTACGCCATCGCCAGACCGTCGCCGGTGGCGACGTCCGGGTTGGTCGTGTAGCGGTACAGCTGGCCCGCTCCGCCGCTGGCCAAAACCGTCGCCTTGCCCGCCACGAAGACGAGCCCGCCGTCCGGTTTCAGCACGATGGCGCCGTAGCACTCCTCCCCGTCCGACACCAGATCGACGACAAAATGGTTGTCCCACAGCCCGATGTTCGGATGCATCCTGGCCCGCTCGGACAGCGCCCGCACGATTTCCGCACCCGTCGCGTCCCCATTGGCATGCAAAATGCGCCGATGGCTGTGGGCGCCTTCCTGCGTTAGGGCGAACGTGCCGTTTTCGATGTCAAAATGCGTGCCCATATTCACAAGCTCGTGTATGCAAGCCGGTCCTTCCGTCACCAGCACGCGAACCGCCTCCGGCCGGCACAAACCGGCCCCCGCGGCCAACGTGTCTTCCAGATGGAATTCCGGCGAATCGTCGTCTGAAATGACAGCGGCAATGCCGCCCTGGGCATGCCGCGTGTTGGATTCGAACAACGTTTTTTTCGTGATGACGAGTACCCGCTCGCGTTCGGCCGCCTTCACCGCCGTAAAAAGACCGGCGATGCCGCCGCCGATGACCACAACGTCCGTGTCCACCCGCGGCAGGCCGGAAAGCCGGTAATCGATCAAAGAGCGGGGAATCATGCGGTGGCCACCTCGAGCATCCGTTCCAGCGACCGGCGGGCTTTGTCCGCCACGGCCGGGGGAACGTAGATTTCCGGTTCCATCCGTTCGAGGCAACGCACCAACTTTTTCAAATTGTTGACTTTCATGTTCGGGCAAACCAGATACTTCGAAGCAAAATGGAACGTCTTGTGCGGGCTGTCCTTGCGCAGCTGGTACCCGGTGCCGTCCTCGGTGCCGACGATGAACTCGGTGGCCGGCGATTGTTTGCAATATTTGATGATCGCCGTCGTGCTGCCGACGTAGTCCGCCGCTGCCACCACTTCCGGCCTGCACTCCGGATGCACCACCACTTCCGCATTCGGATGGGCGGCTTTCATTTCCTCAATGTCCTTGATCGTCAGCATGTCGTGGGTGTTGCAGTACCCTTCCCAGATGATCATTTCCTTGTCCGTATGTTGCGAGACGTAATGGCCCAGGTTTTTGTCGGGAACCCAGATGACCTTCCGGGTCGGAGCCGAGTTGACGATTTTGATGGCGTTGGACGATGTACAAACGATGTCCGTTTCCGCCTTCACTTCCGCCGACGAATTGATGTAGGTGATGACCGTCGCATCCGGATGCTGTGCCTTCAGTTTGCGCAATCCGTCCACGTTGACCATGTCCGCCATCGGGCAGCCGGCCCGTTCGTCGGGAATGAGCACCGTTTTGTCCGGTGCCAAAATTTTCGCGCTTTCCCCCATGAAATGCACGCCGCAAAAGACGATCACGTCCGCATCGGTTTGCGCCGCCTTCTGCGCCAGCAGGAACGAATCGCCGCGGAAATCGGCAACTTCCTGGATTTCATCCCGCTGATAATAATGGGCGAGAATGATTGCATTTTTCTCTTTCTTCAGCTGAAGCAGGCGTTCCTTCAGTTCGCGGTTTTGCGCCGCTCTATGCTCAAGGGCCAACGCTTCCATAGCCCGACTCCCCTTCCCGCTTGCATCGATTACACCTAAATGTACACCAACGGTCAAAAAAGTGTCAATCTTCACAATCCGCGATTTTGCGCTCGTTTCCGGGTTTGCTTTCTTTTGGAAACAATAAGGGATATGATGGAATCAACAGCTCTCATTATGAGGAACAAAGGGGGAATTTGCGTGCGTACCATCATTTTGACCGACAGCGCATCCGACTTGTCACCTTCCGACGCGGAAAAATACGGCTTCGAGATCGTGCCGCTGCAAATTACGAAAGGGGAGGAGACATTCCGCGACCGGGTCGACCTGACGCCCGGCCGGCTGTTCCGCGAAATGCGGGAAGGCGCCCATTTCAAAACGTCCCAGCCTTCCGTCGGGGCCTTCATCGAAGCGTTCCGCAAACATGCGGAAGCCGGAAGAAGCTGCCTGTACATCGGCTTTTCGTCCAAACTGTCCGGCACGGTGCAATCCGCGGAGCTGGCCAAACAGCATGTGCTGGAGGAATTCCCCGAATTCGAGCTTGAAATCGTGGACTCCCTGTGCGCCTCCACCGGCCTCGGGCTGACCGTCATCCATGCGGCGGAGATGGCGGCGAAGGGAGCCGGTTTGCGGGAAATCGCGGAGGCCGTCCGCTGGCGGTGCGCCCGCATGGAACACATTTTCACCGTGGACAATCTGGAATATTTGCAACGGGGCGGGCGCATCGGCAGCGTGGCCGCGTTCATCGGGTCGCTCCTGAACATCAAGCCGATCCTCCACGTCGAGGAGGGCAAACTGGTGCCCCTTGAAAAAGTGCGGGGCCGCCGGCGGGTCATTCCGCGCATGGTCGAACTGATGGCCGAACGGGGAGCGAACGCGCGCCTGGACAAACAGCTCATCGGCATTTGCCACGGCGACGACCAGGAGGCGGCCGACGAGCTGAAGGCGAAGATCGCCGAACGGTTCGGCACCGACCGGTTTTACGTGACGATGATCGGTGCCGCCGTCGGCGCCCATGCCGGCCCCGGCACGCTGTCCGTCTTTTTCCTGAACGAAGCGGAACCGGAATGAGGGGCTGCTCGCCGTCCGTCATCCATTGCAGCGGTCCGTCGTCTGCCGCAACGTCTGTCGCCGGCTTCACTCGTCCGCCGGCCGCTGCATTTGTCCGTCGTCCGCCGCACCGTCTGTCGTCGCTGCACCTGTCCGTTGTCCGGTGCACCGACTGTCGTCGGCTTCACCCGCCCGCCGGCCGTTGCATTTGTCCGTCGTCCGCCGCACCGTCTGTCGTCGC
>Ga0310827_100906_pt1 | contig 18085 bp, 17 predicted proteins | sample WT_ome_2_FD_201309 | JGI IMG/M metagenome (GOLD analysis project Ga0310827, IMG submission 201309) | Sorghum-adapted microbial communities enriched on wild type (WT) sorghum from Joint BioEnergy Institute, Emeryville, California, United... ... | reverse complement strand
GACCAGTAAAGCGCTTACAAGAACCATAGTCCACTTCTTCAATGCAGTCAAGATTGTACTCCCCCTTTGTGGTTTGTGTCTGCATCGTACCATAGGCCGGAAGTGCAAAATAAGTGAATGTGATCAGGAAAAATACCAATTTGTTCAGATATTTCTCGGATTGCGGATGTCAACGTTTTCAAACTACAATAAAGGGTGTCGTCATTATACCGGACTGGAATGTTGCAACCATGGGTCGATCGTTCTCCGTCCTGACGCTCCATCGCACCAGGACGCAAATCCTGATCAGTTTTCTTGTCGTGATGGGAGTCGTGCTGTTCGTTTCGGGCCAATATTTATACCGAAACGTCTCACAACTGATCCTTTCCAATGCCGAAGCGCAGGTAGGCGAAATCGCCAACCAGATCAGCGCCCGGCTCGATGCCGTGTTGTCCGAGGTGGATACGCTTACCCTGCAGCTCGCCATGGACCCGCGCGTACAGGACATGCTGCTCAAAATTTACCGCAACCAGGCGGTTTCGGTCGACGATCGGCTGTCGCTCCGCCCGATCACCGAAAATCTCATGGCGTTCTCCTGGGCCATCGAGGGCGTCGAAATATACGCCGACCGCGATCCGCTCTATCCGCTGGATTTGCCCCGGCTCCACGACTGGGTGGACGAGAACGCCATTCGCATTGCGGAAGAGCGGGGCGGTCCGCTCGTCTGGCGGGGGCAAATCCGGCGCAACCCGGGCCAGCTCCTGGCCATCCGGCAGGTGCCGCTCGAAGACGAAAAACTGAAGGGCGGAGGGTACATCGTCGCCTGGGTCAGGCCTTCGATTCTGGATTTCATCCGGACCGAGTTTCCCTCGCACACGGGCATGCTGGTACGGGTATACGACGAGAACGGAACGGTCGTGGCGGAAAGCGATTCCGTCGCGGAAGCGGCAGGCGGGGCCGCTGCCGGCGCAGCCAAATGGGATTTGGCGGCCGGCGACGGGGATGCGTATCTGAAAATTGACCGGCGCTCCTCGGTGACCAACTGGTCCATCTCCATTCTCGTCCCGAAGCACACCCTCACCGGCGGCCTGGAGCTGTTCCGGCGGGCGCTCGTCTGGTCGCTGCTTGTCGGCACCGCGGTCAGCCTGTTGCTCATGGGGGTCGTGTCGGAAATGATCACCCGGCCGATCCGCCGGCTGCGCCGGGTCATGCACGCGTCCGTGTCCCCGCTGCCCAAACCGAATGAAGAAACGTATTTCAATTTTGAGATCAACGAATTGAACCGGGCTTACAACAAGCTGGTGGCCGAGCTGCACCACCTGGTCGATACCGTGTACGAGAAGGAGCGGCTCCGAAACATCGCCGAAATCCGGATGCTCCAGGCCCAGATCAACCCGCATTTCCTGTTCAACACGCTGGATTCGCTGTACTGGAACCTGGTCGCCCGCGACGAAGCGGACAGCGCAGCGATGGTCAGCGCCTTCTCCAAATTGTTCCGCTATTCCATCCAATCCGCCGGCGGAGACGACGGGGTGACGCTGGCCGACGAGATCGAACATGTCCGGCAATACTTGACCGTGATGCATTACCGTCTCCGGAGCCGGCTCTCCTGGGATTGCAGCATCGATCCGGATTGTTTGCAGCAGCGCCTGCCCAAGCTGCTCATCCAGCCGCTCGTGGAAAATGCGATCAGCCACGGCATCGAACCGAAAATAGGAGTCGGACACGTCTCCGTGACGGTCCGCAAAGCATCCGGAGAGGACGGGCCGATGCTGGTGATCAGCGTGAAAGACAATGGGACGGGCATGACGCCAGAACGGCTCCAGGAGCTGCGGAACAAGCTGAACAACCCGCGCCACGTCGCCGAAACGCCCACGCGCGGCATCGGCCTGTGGAACGTGCAGCAGCGCATCCGGTTGTTCTATGGCCACGATTGTCAACTGGAAATGGAAAGCGTTCCCGGCAAGGGGACGACCGTCACCATCAAATTGCCATGGGGGAGACTTGCACCATGACCGATCGTCCCTATCTGATGCTCGTTGTCGAAGATGAACCGGCCATCCGGGAAGGCGTGCTGACCACGCTGAAAAAATGGGGGGAGAAGCAGCCGGACATCTGGCAATTCGTCGCCGCCGCAAGCGGCCCGGAAGGACTGGAGATTGCCCGGTCGCGGCCTGTCGATTTCATGATCTGCGACATCCGCCTGCCCGGCATGAGCGGCATCGACATGCTGGAAAAGTTGCGCCAGGAAAATTGCGAAACGCCGGCCATATTGCTGACCGGCTATGCCGAATTCGAATATGCGCGCAAGGCGCTCTCCCTCGGCGTCGTCAATTATTTGCTCAAACCGGTGGACCAGCTGCAGCTCATCGAAGCCGTGGAAGAAGCGCTGGAGAAGGAAAACATCGGTTTGCGCCGCCCGCGGGAAGCCGAGGCGGCCCGGCACAACGAAACGATCCGGAATGCGCTGGCCTTGATCGCCGAACGGCTGAAAGACCCGGACTTCACCTTGAAAGAACTGGCCGATCACGTCCATCTCAATGCCAACTATTTGTCCACGCTTTTCCGGGAGAGTACCGGCATGACCTTCAGCGACTACCTGACCCGGCAGCGCCTGAACATGGCCAAACGGCTCCTGCTCGGCACCGACAAAAAAGTATACGCTATCGCCGAAGAGACCGGTTTCAGCTCCGCCAAATACTTCATCAAGGTGTTCCGTGAAATCGAAGGCGAGACGCCGCGAGAATTTCGCGCCAACCGGATGAAGGGTGCCCCATCCGTTGACGAAGACCGGCGCGGCGCGAAGGGAGAGCGATGATGAAACAAAGACTGAGTTTATCCGCAATCGGTTACGTGCTGCTGCTCCTTCTCGCCGTCGTCCTGCCGGTCTATCTGATGCGGGACGGCCAGCCGGCCGACGAAATCAACCCGCCGGCGGAATCGTCCGCCGCGCCGGTGACGGTCACGCTCTGGGCCCAGAAAAGCAATGACGGAAGGCAGGCCGGCCTGATGAGAAGCGTGGAAAAATTCAACGATTCGCAAACCGGCATCCGCATCGTTCCCTATTTGTACCGGGAAGATTTGTACAAATCGAAACTGAAGGTGGCGCTCGCATCGGGCAAAATGCCGGATCTGTTCTACACCTGGTTCGGCAAGTCGTTCGAGCACAGCATGGTCGAATCCGGCCGGGTCGCGGACCTCACCGACTGGATTGAAGCAAATCCCGATTTTCGCGACCGGTTTGAGCCCGGGGCGCTGGAGAGAGCGATGTATGACGGGCGAATTTACGGCGTTCCCCATTCCGCCTATCACATGATCATTTGGTACAACAAAAAAATGTTCCTCGAAAACGGCCTGGCGCCTCCCGTTACCTGGGAAGACCTGATTGAAGCCGTCAAGACGCTGAAAGCAAACGGGATCGTGCCCATCGCGGTCGCCGGCAAGGAGCGCTGGCCCCTCGTCAACTGGTTCGCCTACCTGTCCAACCGCATCGGCGGGAGCGAACCGTACGAGCGTGCGGTCAGGGGCGAAGGCGACTTCACGGATCCGTCGTTCGTCGAGGCGGCGCTGAAAATGCGCGAGCTTGTGGAAAACGATGCGTTCCTCCCCGGATTTTCCGGCTTGACCTGGCTGGACGTGGAAGACATGTTTCTGTCGGGAGAAGCCGCCATGTATTTGCAGGGCGACTGGTCCGCCGAGAAATATTTGAGCAATGAAGACATCGGTTTTTTCCGCTTTCCCGATCTGGGCGGCAAGGGCGAACTGACCCATTATTACGGCGGTTACGGCGCCGGCTGGGCCATCGCCCGGAACGGCAACGTGGACGAGGCGCTGCAGGTGCTGGATTTCCTGCTGAGCCCGACGGAATGGGCCCGCTTCGTCGCCTACAACACCGCTCCGTCGCCCGTCGTCAACCGGCTCGTCATGCTGAGCGACACGCCGGCGCACGTTCTGGAGTATTTGCGGTATGTCCAAACGGACGTCACCGGCTATTTCGGCTACTACGACCAGGAACTCGATCCGGGAAGGTCGCAGTTGTTGATGGATGCCGTGCTGAAACTGGTCCACGAGCCGGACATGACCCGCGAAGACATCGTCGAATTGCTGGGCGAAATCCGGTAAGTGCGCATGGTGCCGGAGGCCCGGGGCAGGATCGCCCTCCCGTCACGGTCTTGCGCATCAAACCAATAACGGGGTTGCCCCTTGCGGGCAACCCCATTTCGTCCGCATCGGCGCCCCGCCGCCCTTGGCACCGCACGCCGTCATCATCCCTGTTTGCAGCACGCGTAACCGCTGCGGCAACCCTGGCTCCGCTCCCGTGCCATCGACGCGACGCTGCCCTACAAATCCACCCGCTCGAAGCGCCGCGCCGCCACCGCATAGGCCACCCGCGCGCCCGCCGCATACACCGCGATCCCCGCAGCCAGGATCGGCAACTGCCGCACCAGATCCGCCGGCGCCACGCTGTCGAGCCATGCAAACCCGGGGAAGTGGACGATCACCTCCATGGCCATCGTCATCAGCGACGCCGGAATGAGCGCGATCAAAAACGCCTTGCCCGCCTTCCAGGCCGTCCGAAAAAATTCCGTCACAAACAGCACGTTGAACAACGCGTAAATCATGAGCCCGAACCCGTAATACGCCACGTTCGCCTCGATGCCCACCGGGTTGCCCTCCGGCAGCAGGTGCACGCGCAACACCGCACAAGGCAGCGAAATCGCAATCTGCGTCATCTGGGCTGCCATCAGGAGCAGGATTTTCGCCTTGACGGTGTCCCTTTTCTTCACGGGCAGAAGCGCGGTGTAAAAAATGTCGTTCGTCTCCCGCCCGTACATGTACGTAATGAACGGCGCCAGGCATCCGAACAGGAACACCACGCCGTACGGATAGGCGGGCACGATGACCAGCACCCCGAGCAGCGTAAACATGTACAAATTTGGATGCGCAGCGAGCCGCAGTTCCTTGTAAAGCAAGTCAAACATCATACTCGCTCCTTTCCGTGCGGATCATGATCTCCTCCAGCGTGAGCGCCCCTTCTCCCGGCTTTTTCAGATGGTCGAACGACCGGAGAAACACGTCTTTTTCCGCACTGAGCAGCACGTTGCCGTCCTTGATGTACGTGATGTCGTCGGCGCATTTTTCCAGATCCGAGGTGATGTGGGTCGAAAACAAAATGCTCCGTTCCCCGTCCTTCACCAATTGCCGGAACAGCTCCAGCAAATCGCTCCTCGACACCGGATCGAGGCCGCTTGTCGGTTCATTCAGGATGAACAGACGGGCCCGGTGGGACAGCGCCAGGGCGATCATGTACTTCACCTTCATGCCCGCGGACAGTTCCCTCACCTTCTTCCCCGGGTCCAGGCCGAACGTCTCCAGATACCGCCCGAACGCCCGCTCGTCCCAGTTCCGGTAAAACCGCTTCGTCACGGCGGTGATGTCAGCGATCTTTTTGTGCTTGTAGAAGTCGATTCCCCCGAGCACGACCCCGATGTCCTGCTTCACACTTTCCTCGTTCTTGTAAAAATCCCGGCCGAACATCTCGACAACGCCGGCGTCCGGCCGAACCAGGTTCAGCATCGCCTTGAGGGTCGTGCTTTTGCCCGCGCCGTTGTTGCCGATCAGCCCCATGATTCGGCCCCGCTCCAGCCGAAACCCGACACCGTCCAGCAGAAACCGGGGATACCGCTTCGTGAGCCCCTCTACACGCAATGCCGTCATTCCGCATCCCCTCCCGGAAAAAGGTTGTCCGCCGCTTGCCCGGTCATGCGCAGAAACGTGTCCGGCGTGAGAAGCGCCATTGCCGGAAGCATCGGACTCGTGTCACCCAACACCACCAGCTTGTCGCCGGGTTTCAGGTTGAACAAGTCCCTTGCCTTCTTTGGCAGCACAATCTGGCCACGCTCCCCGAGGGTCACCACGCCGAACAGGTGCTTGTTTTTCGGCGGAATCGGCCTGCCTTCTTTCGCCTCGTCGTATTGCACCAGATCGTCCAGGGAAACATCGTACAGGTCGGCCAGCGCCTCGCAGTTCAGGATGTCCAGCAGCGAGTCCCCGTTCTCCCATTTTGCCACCGCCTGGCGGGAGACGCCGATTTTCTCCGCCACCTCTTCCTGGGTGAAGCGGTGCTTGTTCCGCAAATAGCGCAGGTTGGCCGCCACGTTGTTTTTCATGCGATTCATATTTTTCATACCCCCCTGAACCCAGCTTACCCCGATTCGGGCGGCGATGAAACCAACCGGCGTCGACAACGCATGTTCGTTTTGGTTGCGGGGCGGGTAAAAAAGCCGATACCACATTTCAAGAGAACGAAGAGACACGGTTGAGCGTTCAAGCGGCCGAATATGGCCAACAAACGCAAAATCGTGTCTCTCCATTCCCTTGACGCAAAAAACGCTCAAATTTGACCGAATCGTGACTCCTCGTTCCCTGGGACAAACCAATCGGCCAATTTCGCCCGATGGGTGTCTCCTCGTTCCCTTGGAAAAACCAATGGTCGGAAGCGGCTTTCGCCCGTTGTCATATCTCAAATTGCATTTCGGCCGTTTTCCCGGGGAGGGCGTCGGGTTCGAGGACGCGGTCGAGAATGCGTTTTTCGAACCAGGCGAAGCCGTTGTCCTTCTCCCGCGACCGTGCCAGCGTGATCGCGAGATCCAGGGCGACGGTGCCGTTTTCGATCAGGATGACCCGGTCCGCCAGGGCGACCGCTTCGCTGACGTCGTGGGTGACGAGCAGGGCGGTGAACCCTTGCTGCAGCCAGATCCGTTCGATCAGCCGCTGCATTTCGATGCGGGTCAGGGCATCAAGCGCTCCCAGCGGTTCGTCGAGAAGAAGCAGGCGGGGATTGCCCACCAGCGCCCGGGCGAGCGCCACCCGCTGCCGCTGGCCGCCGGACAGGACGGAAGGCCAGTCGTTCTCCTTGCTTTCCAGGCCGACCAGCCTGAGCGCCTCCCGCGCCCTCTCCTCCGCTTCCTTCCGGGTGAGCCCGATCGCGCCGAGCCTGACGTTGTCCAGCACCGTTTGCCAGGGCAGCAGCCGGGAATCCTGGAACATCACCCGCGTGGCGGGATCGACGCCGGAAGCTTCCTTGCCGTCCCGCCGCAGGGAGCCGCCGCTGATCCGGTCGAGCCCGGCGATCAGGCGGAGCAGCGTGCTTTTGCCGCAGCCGCTGCGCCCGACCACCGCCACGAATTCCCCCGCCCGCACGGACAGGTTCAGCGACTTGAGCACGGTGAGCCCGTTGCCGAACGACTTCTCCACCCCGGCGAGTTCGATGGAAATGCCGCGTCCGGCCCCCTCCGTCACGGGGTCTGCTTCCCGTTCCACGCTCCAAAATGCGGATGCCACTTCAGCCAACTCCTTTCCAGCCATTTGGCCAGCACGTCGGAAAACTTGCCCAGGAGCGCATACAGCGCGATGCAAAGCACGACCACGTCCAGCTGGAAAAACTCCCGGGCATTCATCGCCATGTAGCCGATGCCGTCCTTGGCCGAAATCGTTTCCGCCACGATCAGCGTCAGCCACATGATGCCGAGCGCATAGCGCAGGCCGACGAGGATGGAAGGCAGGGCGCCCGGCAAAATGACTTTGCGGTACAGTGCCCCCCGGCCCAGGCCGTAAACCCGTCCCATTTCGATCAGCCCGGGATCCACGGAGCGAATGCCGTGCAGGGTGTTCAGATAGATCGGAAAAAGGACGCCGAGCGACACGAGAAAAATTTTCCCTTCATCCCCGATGCCGAACCAGACGATGACCAGCGGAATGAGCGCCAGGTGCGGCACGTTGCGGATCATCTGGATGGTGGAATCGGTCAGTTTTTCCGACAGTTTGGCCACGCCGTTCAGGATGCCGAACAGGAAGCCGATGCCCCCGCCGATGACGAACCCGGCCAGGGCGCGCCAGGTGCTGGCGGCGAGGGCTTTGGCCAGGTCCCCGTTCGCCGTCAGCCGGACGCCGGCTTCCACCACCTGCACCGGAGTCGGCATGATCCGGTTGGAGATGAGCCCCAGGTTGCCGGTCAGCTGCCAGACGGCGATGACGATGACCGGAACGACCCAGGGCAGGACGCCATCCAGGCGGGTCGGCCATTTGGCCCGCAGCGTTTTCATGGCGTGCGACCTCCTCAGTGGGCCGACGCCTTGAGGGTCGGCCGCACCGTACCCGCGATCAATTCGCCGAACGGGCTGATTGAGCTCGGCCCGTGCGCGGCCTTGTGTTCAACCGGCAGATGGGGGAACAGCAAATCGGCGACGCGATACGCTTCTTCCAGATGGGGATAGCCGGACAGGATGAACGTTTCGATGCCGAGCGCCTGGTACTCCCGCATCCGTTCGGCAATCGAGGCGGGACTGCCGACCAGCGCCGTGCCCGCGCCACCGCGGACAAGCCCGACGCCGGCCCACAGATTCGGCCCGATCACGAGTTTGCTCCGGTCTCCGCTGTGCAGGCGGCTCATCCGGCGCTGGCCGACGGAATCGAACCGGGCAAAAATGTTTTGCGCCGTGGCGATCGTTTCGTCATCCACGTGTTTGATCAGATCCTCGGCCGCATTCCAGGCTTCTTCTTCGGTTTCCCGCACGATGACGTGAAGCCGGATGCCAAATCGGATCTCCCGGCCTTCCCGTTCGGCCAGTTCGCGAACTTCGGCGATTTTCCGCGCCACTTCGGCGGGCGGTTCGCCCCAGGTCAGATAGACGTCGGCGTGCTTCGCCGCCACCTGGTGCGCCGCCGGCGACGACCCGCCGAACCAGACAGGCGGATGGGGTTCCTGCAGGGGCGGGAACAGCACGCGCCCGCCTTTGACCGTCAGATGTTTGCCTTCAAATTCGACGGTTTCGCCCGCCAGTTCCTTCCGCCAAACGTGCAGAAATTCATCCGTCAGTTCATACCGCGCGTCATGATCCAGGAACAGCCCGTCTCCCGCCAGTTCCACCGGGTCGCCGCCGGCGACGACGTTGATCAAGAGCCGCCCTTCGGAAATCCGGTCGAAGGTGGCGGCCATGCGGGCGGCCAGGGTCGGCGACATCAGGCCGGGACGGACCGCCACGAGAAATTTGAGCCTTCTCGTGACGGGAATGAGCGAAGATGCCACGATCCACGGATCTTCGCAGGAACTGCCCGTCGGGATGAGCACCCCCTCGAAGCCGAGCCGGTCGGCGGCGGCGGCGATTTGCCGCATGTATTCGGCGTCGACGGCACGCGCGCCGTCCGCGGTCCCGAGATACCTTCCGTCCCCGTGGGTGGGAATAAACCAAAACACCTTCATGATCAACACTCCTTCGCGTTTATTCGGGAATCATCAAGGTTCCACAATGGCGTCCGCCACGCGGATGTTCACCGGAATGAGCTCCAGTTCGCGGAACGTGTCCGCTATGCGCTGTTGTTCGTCGATGACGGCCTGGTCGATCGGCTGCACGCCGTACAGCCGGCGTCCGGCCGCCAGTTCCAGGGACGGTACGTCGATGCCGAGCTGCGGCGACAGCAATTCCGCCAGCTCCGTCCGATTGTCCTTCGCCCAGGCGTCGATCTTGTCGGCTTCCTCGAGGATGACGGCAATGATGTCGGGATAGTTTTCGGCGAACGAGCGCTCCCCGATATAAAACTCGTGGTTTTTCACGAGGCCCGTGCCGTCCGCCAGCAGTTTCGCGCCGGTGGCGGTCTGCGCGGCGGCCAGGAACGGGTCCCAGATGACCCAGGCGTCCACGCCGCCGCTTTCGAAAGCGGCCCGCGCGTCGGACGGGGGCAAATAGACCGTTTCGATCTCCTCATACCCGACGCCGGCCTGTTCCAGCAGTTTGACCAGCAGGTAATGCACGTTCGACCCTTTGTTGAGCGCCACTTTCTTGCCCTTCAAATCCGCCACGGATTGAACCGGGGAGTCTTTCGGAATGAGCAGCCCTTCGCTGGTCGGGCTCGACGGCTCATGGGCAAGGTAGACGAGGGGCGCACCGGCGGCCTGCGCGAAGATCGGCGGCGCCTCGCCGGTGTGGCCGATGTCGATGCTGCCCACGTTGAGGGCTTCCAGAAGCTGCGGCCCGCCCGGAAATTCCGTCCACTCCGTCCGGATGCCGAGTTCCTCCAGCCTGCGGTCCAGCGCGCCGTCGGCTTTCAGGATGTTCAGGGTGCCGTACTTCTGGTACCCGATCCGGACAACTTCCGGTTTGCCGGTTTCCGCATTGCCGCTTCCCGACTTGCTGCTTTCCGTCTTCGCGCTGGCCGTCTTGGCGCCGGCTGCGGCGGTTTTGTCCCCTCCTCCTCCGCAAGCCGTCAGCAGGACGGACAGCGCCAGAAGGAAGGCGGCCAGCCGGAAAGCCCGCTTGCCCGCGGCCGCGTCTCCCGAACGTCGATCCAATGCCAATTCCGCGATCCGTTTCATTTGTTCTCCACTCCCTTTTCGTTCAACGTTTGGAACGTGCAAAGGCCTCCGTTTCCCATGCGCTCCCGGGCGCGCAGCGGGAAAGGAGGCCTCCGGTGGTCCGGTCGAACCGCCAAACTACACTATTCCGATATAAATGATATGAATTTGTATCCAAATCTTACTCTGCGCCATGGAAAAAGTCAACCGGTATTTTGGCAAACCGGACCAACTTTTTTCGTCTGGTATAATGGAGAAATCCCGCACCCGGCCATGCGGCCGGAGCCGGGCCTGCATGAAGGAGACGGATTGGCATGCGACTGACCATCATCGCCACCAGCGATTTGCACGGCGAATACGGCCGTTTTCAAACAATCGCGAAACACATCCGGCAGAGAAAACCCGACCTGCTGATCGACAACGGGGACATGCTGCAGGGAAGCCTGCTCGACGCCTTCTGCCGCAAACATCCCGGCTTTCCCCATCCGATGGTCGAGCTGGCCAACGACCTCGGCTACGATTGCGCCGTGTTCGGCAACCACGAGTTCCAGGAGCCGCCCGGGGAAGCCCGTCTGTTGCGGGAAGCGTGCCGGTTTCCGTGGATCTCCGGCAACATCGGGGATGTTGCAAAGCCGTATGTCGTCAAAACCGTTCGCGGGGTGAAAGCGGCGGTGCTCGGGCTCACCACGGCGGCGACGCCCTGCTGGGACGAGTTTGGCACGATGGCGCATCTGCGTTTCGAATCGGCGGCAGCGGCCGCCAGGCGGTGGGTGAAGCGCATCCGGGAAACGGAGAACCCGGACTTTCTCGTCGTCAGTTACCACGGCGGGTTCGCCGCGGACCCGGACGGCCGATGGCGGTTCGGCGGATGCGCGGGAGAGAACGAAGCGGAAGCGCTGCTCGGCATCCCGGGCATCGACCTGATCATCACCGGGCACCAGCATCTTTGCCTCCTGGGGGAGAAAAACGGCATCCCGTACGTCCAGCCCGGATCCCACGGACGCTGGTTCGCCGAGCTGGAGGCGGTGCGCGAAAACGGAGGATGGACGGTGCACGGCCGGCTCGTTCCCGTTGCGGCGGAGGAGCCGCTGCCGGCGGAAGCGGAGGCCTGGCTGTCGGAGCCGGTCGGCCATGTCGGCGAAGACCTCCGCTGGCGCGATCCCCTGAAGCTGATCACACGCGGCCATCCGTACCTCGACTGGTTCCACCGGTTTCAGCTCGGCGCCGCGGGCGCCGAATTGTCGGTCACGGAGCTGTTTTTCCGGGAATCCGGCGGCTTCCATGGCCTCGTGACCCGGCGGGACATTCTGGCCAACTACCCCCGGGACCACAGGCTCGTCGTCCTGGAACTCGCGGGGCGGGCGATTCTCGCCGCCCTCGAGCAAAGCGCCGCCGCGCTGGCCTTGAACGGACGGGGGGCTGTCGATTATGCGCTGAACGTCGATCCCGGCGGGGACCATCCCTTTTTGTACGATCATTGGGGAGGGTTGACGTTCCGGATGGACCTCGCCCGTCCCGTCGGAGCGCGCATTTCGGACGTTCGCGTGAAGGGGGAGCCCCTGGATCCGGACCGGACGTATGCGGTGGCGATGAACAGTTTCCGGGCGCTCGGCAACGAGTTTCCGATGTACCGGGGCGCCGCGAGGCGGTTTGAAACCGACGCGCGGATCCCGGATTTGCTGGAGGCGCACATCCGTCGCACGTCCCGGTGACGTTGGCCGCTCTCCGCCATCCGTTCGCGTGCCGGACCGATTTGCGCTGCGGGCGTTAATTTTCCGTCTTTGGATTCCGATAATCAAAAGTGGCCATTCCTGCTCTCAACCACCATCCACACGACATACGCAGCCGAAAATGGAGCCGAAAAATGAAACCTTTCATGAAACAATTGACCAAAATCCGAAAGCAGAAGCGCATCTCGTACTTCGAAATCGAAAAGGAGACCGGAATCCCCTTCGCACGGATGCAACGGCTGGAATCGGGGAAATCGCACGTCACCGTCGACGAAATGGAAAAGTTGCTCGGGCTCTACGAAGTAAGCCTGGACCAGGTGCTCGTCTCCATCCGCCGCCAAAGAAGGGTTGCGGCGGCGTTGGCGGCACTGGTGTCGGCGGTGTTGCTGTTTTGCGCCTTTCGTTTCACGCCCCTGCCGGACGTGCCATCCGGTATGCCGCCGCATGGCGAACGGGAATCCGCGGCGGCCGTGAATACGGAGACGGCAGCCGCGTCCTCCCCCGGCCAACCGGGCGATCTGCCGGAGACCGCCTTCATCGCACCGGAATCCGGCACGGAGCCGGAGACCGGCGCATTCCCGGATTCCGCCGCCGTCCCTGATTCTGCCGCGGAGGCGGCCGGTGTTGCAGGGGCGGCATCCGTTTCCGGCGAAAGGACTGCCAACGGCCCGTCCACGGCGGCCGGGCAGGCAGAAGCAACCGGCGCGTCCCTTACGGACGCGGCGCCCGAAGCCGCCCCCGCCGAATCCTTGGACATCGACCGGGAAGAAACGACGGTGTTCCGGTTTTGGGGCAACATCCCCTATCATGCGGAACGGCTCCCCGAAGCCGGAGAAACCGGGGATGCCCGCATCATCGATGTTTTCCCGGTCAGGCACCTGGACGACGAATGGCCGGACTGGCTGGCGGTCAAAGATAAGGAGCGGCTGATCCTGAATTTCGGCACGACCGAAGTTTGGACCCCGACAACGCTGGAAGGGTACGAAGCGCTGCAGCGGGACGGGTACCGGGTGACCGGCCTCGGGAAAGTCCCCGACGTGTATGAACCGCTGATCGTGGAAGCGGGCGGACGGAAAATCGGCTTTCTTTCCCTGACGGGGCTGATCCGCCATGCGGAGGAAGTCGCTTTGCCAACACGGGCCGGTTTGCCGCGGGCGTACCGGACGGATGAAGTGACGGACGTGGTCAAGGCGGCCAAGGCCAAAGCCGATTACCTGTTCGTCCTGATCGATTGGGGGAAAACGTACGGCCAAACCCCGAACACCTCGCAACGGCTGATCGGGCGAGCCATCCTCATGGCGGGCGGGGATTGCGTGATCGGCAACCGTCCCGTTCGTGCGCAGGATGTGGCCGTCGTCGACGGCAAACCGCTCTTCTATGCACTGGGCCACGCCGTGGCCGACGATGCCGGGCAATCGTCGTACAATCTGATGGTGGAAGCCGCCTTCTCCGGCGACGGAGAACTGGAACGGATGTCGGTGGTTGGCGGGAAACTCGCGGACGGCGTCCTCTCGTTTGATTTGACCGAAGAGGATCTGATGCATGTTGCAGACAAGTATGCGAACGCGGAAGCGTTGCCCGACTATATGGAATGGGCGTGGTAACAAGGAAGCCGCTTGAAACCCGACGGGCGGACGTTCGTAGAAAAAGGTTGCGCCGGAAGTTGCCCGAAGGAACTTCCGGCGCCATGCGACCGAACAAGGAGGAATCCCGCCTTGGCTTCCCTCGCCGAACGCCATGAACCGAAAATCGGGGACATCATCCGGCCCTACTGCCGCAAACGCCCCCGCCTGCTGTTGACAATCGGCCTGTACAAAGACGGCGAAACGGCCGTTTTGCAACACGGCCCGCCGCACGGCACACCGCACGGCCCATCCGCCGGCGCATCGCCGCACGTTTCCCCGCCGATCTACGAAATCGGGTCGATCACGAAGGTGTTCACCGGCGCCCTGCTGGCCAGGGCGATCCGGGACGGGCGCGCAAGGCTCGACGATCCCGTCACCCGTTTCATGCCGGATCTGGCCAGCAACGGATCCCTCGCCGAACATCCCGTGACGCTGCGCCATCTTGTCACCCACACGTCGGGATTGCCGTCCCTCCCTCCGTCTTTCATCTTCAGGCTTTTGTTTTCCCGCAAAGTCCGAAGCAATCCCTATGTCCATTTCAGCACGGATGACATGCTCCGTTTTCTTTCCCGGTTCACATTTCCGGCCAGGCGGCCGTTCCGATACTCCAACCTGGGCGCCGGGCTGTTGGGGCACATTTTGGCGAACGTGTATCAAGGGGATTATGAGACCGTCCTCCTGGAGCACATTTGCCGCCCTCTCGGCCTCGCCGATACCGCCATCCGGCTTTCCGGGGAGCAGCGGGAACGGCTCGTGCCCGGGTACACCGGCCAAAACAAACCCGCGGCCAACTGGGATTTTCGTTCCCTGGAAGGCGCGGGGGCGTTGCGCTCCACGGCACGGGATTTGCTTGACTTTGTGCAAGTGAACGTTGAGGGGACGGGGCATCCTGCCGGGGATCTGTTGCAAGACACCCATCAAGTTTTGCACGAGGAAGCGGGAGGACCGGCGGTGGGCATGGCCTGGATGGTGGAGCGGAAGTCCGGCATCATTTGGCACAACGGCGGAACCGGCGGGTATGCAAGCTTTCTCGGGTTCAACAAGGAAAACAAAACGGGTGTCGTGGTGCTGTCCAATTACGAGCATACTTCACAAAATCATGTTGAATCGGTGGACGGCATCGGGTTCCTAGTGCTTGCGTTGCTGGGCGGCCGGCGTTGATCCATTTCCCCTTTATTGCCCGAACCTGTCGCCCGTTTCCCGGTATCGCACCCAATCTCCGGACGGGATGACGGGCGCATCGGCGAACCGGCCGGAGACGTAGACGAGCACGTCCGTTTCCCCCCGGCCGGTGCGGGCGCGCCTCGTGACCCGTTCATACAGGTTGCGCGGATCGCCCGGACCGTAATAATCCTCCAGCTTGTCGATGCGGGAAAGCGTTTCGTCGTCAACCGCATAGATTTCGCCGCACACTTCCCCCTCCCCGTCCCGCATGGCCGGATAACCGCGACCGGTGTCCGCCAGCACGCCCCGAACCCATGCCGGCGACGCCACGAGTCGTGACGCACCAAGCAGTCCGTGGTAAAACTCCCCTCTGCGCAGGGTTCCGTAGACAAAAAGGTTGTGCATCGGTTCACCCGCCTTTTTCATCAATCTTCTGTGACCCTTTCAGGCCATGCCGGGAGAACACCCGCCAGACGGATTCCGCGCGACGGGCGTATCACTGGCTGCCCGGCTTCATTGTACAATATCCCGCTGTCCGGCAACACAAGTTTGGTTGCCGTTCCGACGATGAATCCTGGGCGGCACGGGTGATCCTGCTCGCGGCCTCTTCTTCTTCCGTTCCGGAACGGCTAAGGCATCACGAAAGTACCGGCCAAATTCGCGCGCCTTCTCATGCCTTGCGATCCATGTTTCCCGGACGGGTTTGACGCCAGGCGCCGAAATCGGCCAGCGTCCGGTACCCCCAGACACAGACCAGGACGGCGACGACGAAGCCTAGGACGACGGCGGTGACCATCGGGTCGTAATGGGAACCGTAATCGGGGAACAGAAAAAAGCCGACATTGGCGCTGGCGTGCAACAGAACCGCCATCGGCACGTTGCGTCCGGCATTGTTGTACAGCCAGACGATGGCGATCCGCAAACACACGGTCACCAGGCAATGCCCGGCGATCCAGGCGGCATCGTGTCCGGCTTGCACATACGGAACGAGATGCCAGACGGCCCACACCGCACCGCACACGATGCCGGCAACAAGAGCGTTCCACCGCTCCTGCAGCGGATCCACGACAAACAGCATCCACCCCGCTTCCTCCCCCGCGGCCGCAAGGACGAAAACGACAACAAAAACCGGCACCATCGGCCAATGCAGATCAGGTTCGGGAAGCGAAACCTTCATGAGGGTCATGGCCAGCCAGGAAACGGCCATCACCGCGGGCATGAGGAGCAGTGCGGGCAAGAGCCAAATTTTCGTTTTCCGGATGGACCGGACATCCATGATCCTGGCAAAAAGATGCCGGATTCCCTCTCCCCCATGTCTCCCGTATGCAAAAAGGCAAGCCGCAACCAGCGGCACAAAGGCCATGAGCGAACTGAGCGGCAGATTGACGGGGATGCCCGGCATGCCGCCTGAGGCCAGTTTCTCCAACAGCCACGGAATCACGGAAAATCCAAACACCGCCAGGCAAAAAAGAAAAGGGGACGCAACCGTCGGCGACCCTTTCCGCATCTTGGACAACCTCCCCGGAAGTTTGCCGCAAAAAGGTTGAGGCTGGCCTGCTTCTCGCACCGGTACCGGTCGAAGAAGGCGAGTCATTGCCTCAGCATGGCCAGCGGTTCCGACCGTCGCGGCCGGCGGATCAAGCGTTGACGTAGGTGTTGATGAATGCAGGCAGATCGTCCTTGACGATTTTTTCCCACCCGCCGTCCATGATGTCGCGAACCTTGGCGTGGGGTTGGCCGAATGCCGTCACTTTGTCCGGATCCCATCCGGCGTGGATGAGGATGAATTCGGTCTTTCCCCCTTCGAGCGCCTTCAGTTCGAAGGTGATGTGCCAATCGTCGCTCCAGTTGAATCCGAAGCGAACGGGCGGTTCCAATTCCGTCACGACGCACGGCGAATCGCCGAAATGTTCCGTGTGCAGCACAAACTCGTTGCCCAGCAACGGCTCGAGGGTGTTATCCATCCACCACCCGGCGATGCCTTCGGACGTGGCAACGGCTTCCCACACTTTCCCGATCGGCGCATTCAGCACGATGGTCTTCCGAATATCAGGCAAACTGGCCACAACAACCGACCTCCGTTTTCCACAAATCACCATATGGGTTTACGTTAATCGTAACGCCTCATGGCGTCATGTCAATTCCGTATTGATTCACACCGGCTTCCGGAGGATCGTGCCCTGGCGAGAGCCCCCGCGGCCGGGCAACTGTCCCCGGGTTCCGGAACGAGTTTCCACAGGGTCAGGATTCCCTTTTCGTCATCCCGTTCATGCACGATCCGTCCCGCTTCCGCCTCGGTTATGGGCAAGTTGGAACTGCAGCTTGTCACGTTCACCGTCAAGCGGAATACGGCACCGTCCCCTGCCGCCATCACCGAATGGATCAAAATGCGGAAACAGCCCGCCCTGCTCCTCCATCTGCTGTTTCCGGTCTCGGCAGCCGGCATACTTCCCGGTTATTTCGCCTGTACCTCTTACGCTCCGGCGTCCAAGATGATAAGTTATTTTCAGGTGCTTCCGCGGCGTATCCGACAGTCGTCGGCATCGTCTGCCCGATGGCCGCCGACCTGGAAGCGGGCACCGGCCAATGTTCAGCCCATGCTGACGCAACCGAGCCGCCTCTGACCGCGACATCTGCCCGGCTTGGCTTTCGGGCACCCTCTGGCGCCCAAAATGGACGGGCTGGATCGAGCCGCCAGGCACATCCGGGAGCAGGTTCTCAATGTACTTCAAAAATACAGCCTATTTTCCCGACATTCCGAAAAACGGGCCATTATCCTGCAAAAATAAAAAATACAGCACATTTTCCCAAAAACGCGATACACGAGATTATCCTGCACTTTTGCAATATAATTGACCCAAAAACCATAAACGATGAAAATAAGTTGCATTTTTGCAGGACATGTTCCCTGGAACCCGGCAACTGAGGTTGCCGCGCGGCATATCCGGGAGCAGGATCTCAATCTACTTCATAAATGCAGCCTATTTTCCCGACATTCCGAAAAACGGGCCATTATCCTGCAAAAATACAGCACATTTTCCCAAAAACGCGATATACACGAGATTATCCTGCACTTTTGCAATATAATTGACCCAAAAACCATAAACGATGAAAATAAGTTGCATTTTTGCAGGACATGTTCCCTGGAACCCGGCAACTGAGGTTGCCGCGCGGCACATCCGGGAGCAGGTTCTCAATGAAATTCAAAAATGCAGCCTATTTTCCCGACATTCCGA
>Ga0310827_100901_pt1 | contig 18197 bp, 15 predicted proteins | sample WT_ome_2_FD_201309 | JGI IMG/M metagenome (GOLD analysis project Ga0310827, IMG submission 201309) | Sorghum-adapted microbial communities enriched on wild type (WT) sorghum from Joint BioEnergy Institute, Emeryville, California, United... ... | reverse complement strand
ATGTAGAATTGCTCAGTCAAAGTAAATATTTTGTCTATTTTTTCCGGACCTTTTTTTAGTCTTGCAGTTATAGCAAAAGAATATGGTTTTCATTTAAAAATCTCTTGTCTATTTTTAAACTTTTTTTCAAGGTAATTCAATACGTTTTTTGTTATACTAATAACAATGTATTTATTAAATAAAGTGAGAACTAGGAGGCGGCTCAAGATGGCAAAGATAAAAGCAGGAACTAATCAATTTTACATGGAAGAAAACGGGGAAGTCATTGCAAGAATTGAGTACATTCCTTCCGATCACGACGGTAAAAAACAAATCACCATTACCCATACAATTGTGAATGAAGGACATAATGGAAAAGGTTTAGGCAAACAGTTGGTAAATCAAGTGGCTGAATATGCAAAAACAAACCAACTGAACATCATCGCTGAATGTTCTTATGCAAAAAAAGTATTGGAAAAAAGCGAGGAATATAAAGATTTACTTCTCTAGATCATTCGGGGGCAGTCGATGTCCTCTTTTTTTAATGGGTTATAGAAAAGAGGAAATATTTTTATTATGATAGTACTGGACAGTCAAAAGTTTTCAGTTTAAGAAGTCAGTGAATCCTCGTCGTAGTCATTAAATTCTTGCTTGGCTTGAATTATTTTGGTTACTGATAAATGCGGATTACGGGCAAACATACGAAAAATAGACTTGCCCAAATAAACCATGACCGTCTCTTCGGAAACGATCGCCTTGGAGGGGGTTCTCAAATAACGGGAAAACAGCCTAGGCACACTGGAAGAATAACTCAGCAATTAGTTGCAATAAGCCCATGGCGATACAACTAAAAATGACATAGCCCTCAATCGCCTTGACTGTCAAGCGGATATTTTATTACTGTTTGCTTAGAGGGAAATTTCTATGAGGGAATGGCTAACTTTATATTACCTCCTTCCAAAAACACACGTTTGAAAAACTTTATCCGCGTCCTATACGAAACTGCCTATTGGGGCTGGGTTGCACTATCCACTCCGCTATGACTTGACTTTGGCAATAACAGCATTGCTAACACACACTATTTCTAACCCCAGAAACACGATAAAAACATCATGGATGCTGGAGACAAGAATATGTTTCAATTGTGAAAGCATCGAAGGGTGAAGCTGACCGGTGCCTGATGCGTTGCTCAATCTGTTCATTTGATTGATATCCGTACTTTCCAAGTTCTTCGGTCGCCATTTGATGAACAATCCGGGAGTTAGAGTAACGTCCGAACACGGAAGCCCCCAACATTTGTCCTAACGAACGAAACAGCGAATTGGTCGCTGTTGCCACTCCGCTAAAGGAAGAATCAACTGGGGATTGAACGACAGCGGTATATATATATCAGTGATATTTTATCGCATTCATTCTTTCTCCAACATGCTCATTCTTACCCGAAATTTCATCGCAATCCATTTAAAGAATCTTTTGAAAGGCAATTTTGACGGAGGGAAAAATAGCGGTAAAGTTGTTACAGTGCAAATGGAGGGTAGTCCTTATGAGATTCATACTTACGTGAAAACCAAGCCATTCCATCAATAGATTATCACGGAATAAGGAGGAACATGCAATGGAAAAAAACTTACTAATTATTGAGGATGATCTTGAAATCAGCGACATGGTAGCAAATTACTTAGAAAAAGAAGGATACCAATGTACAGTTGTCCATGATGGGGAGAAAGCCCTTCAGCTGTTCATGTCAGATCGTTTTGACCTGGTTCTGTTGGATTTAATGCTTCCCAAACTGAATGGACTGGAAGTTTTGCAACGGCTTAGGGAACAAAGCCGGGTGCCCATTCTGATTTTGTCGGCAAAGGACGGAGAAGTCGATAAGGCACTTGGTCTGCGATTTGGCGCTGATGATTATATTGCCAAACCGTTCTCGCTGATTGAATTAGCCGCACGTGTAGAGGCATCGATTCGCAGGGCAACGCAATATTCTAAGGCTGATCATGAAAACGAACCGGAATCTCAAATACTATCTGTTGGCGAATTAATCATCGATCCCGATAATTTCAAAGTCTTAAAGAGAAACAAAGAGATTAAGCTGACCGCCAAGGAATTTCAGATCCTGAAGCTGTTCGTTCAACATCCGAAGCAGGTTTATACGAAGGCAAAGCTTTATCAGCTTGTTTGGAATGAAGAATACTATCATGACGATAATGTCATTAACGTTCATATGAGGCGTTTGCGGGAGAAGATTGAGGATGATCCGTCCAATCCTCGTTATATCTGCACACTATGGGGAATCGGTTATCGGCTGGGGGAACAGTAAATGGAAATGCTCTGGTGGACCTGGCCGATTTTAACAGTGGGTTTTTTTCTATTGTATTTACGTGAGCGGGCCTTGAGAAGGGTAATTCGAAACGATCTGGCCTACATCAACAAAAAAATGGAGGAATTTAAAGACCACAATCAACCCCTGACACAAGAAAGTCTGCTCGTGGTAACCGGTGACCCCCAGTTGCAAGAGCTACTCCGGGTGGTTAATGCATTACTTGACCGCGCGCGTCAGTCGGCCGCAGATTACACGAGAATGGAGCGGGCGATGCGTAGGATGCTGTCAAATGTGTCCCATGATTTAAAAACGCCGCTCACTGTCATTATGGGCTACGCTGAGGTACTTGACCGGAATTCCGACCTATCTGAAGATGAACGTCGCAGGATGCTTAGCCAGGTCTACAAAAAGACGATCCAGGTGCAGGAGCTAATCAATGCCTTTTTTGATTTGTCTAAACTCGAGTCGGATGACTATGACATTCCGCTCTCCATAGTGGACGTTTGTGAGGTGTGCCGTCAGCGAATATTGGTTTATTTCGATCTTCTTTCTGAACGGGACATCAAGGTGGATCTCCTTCTTCCCGAAGAGCCGATATGGGTGTATGCGAATGAAGAAGCCCTATCAAGAATTCTTGATAATTTGTTGTCCAATGCTATACGTTATGGGTCAGACGGAGGTTATCTGGGATTGTCGCTTACACCGGTTAAAGAGGAGGTCCGGATCGACGTGATCGATCGCGGGCGCGGCATCAGAGAGGCGGATCAAACCAGAATCTTTGAGAGAATGTACACGGTGGATGATTCGAGAAATCGCAGTATACAAGGCAGTGGGCTGGGGCTCGCCATTACAAAGAGACTCATTGAGCGTTTAGGCGGTCGCATTAGCTTGGTTAGCATCCCGAATCAGCGCACTTGTTTTACTGTAACCCTTCCTAAATCCGAATTCAGTTCCTCTCAAAAAAAGTGAATCGGTCAAATTAAGAAATAAGTAAGTTTTTCGTTATAGAAAAGAGAGAGTCCTTCGCTATACTAATGGTGAGATAAAAATAAGCAGGGAGTGAAGGAAATGACAAGTGTTATCCGAACAAGGTTACTTAGTAAGAGTTACGGTACGGAGGAGGTTGTGTCTAACGTCAATATGAACGTTCAACGTGGCGAAATATACGGGTTTCTCGGACCGAATGGTGCAGGGAAATCGACTTTAATGAAGATGTTGCTTGGACTGGTGAAGCCCACTGGTGGAGAAATCGAGCTGTTCGGAGAGCGGCTGCGTATCAATTCGACGGAACACCTCAAACGAATCGGACATTTGATTGAGACCCCGGTCTTCTATGAGAAGCTAACCGCGGAGCAAAATCTAGAGCTTCACGGCGAGTACATGGGGTATTACAACACACAGAGAGCTCGTGAAGCATTGGAGCTGGTACAGCTATCGGGGATTGATAACAAGCCTGTAAAACAATTCTCGCTTGGCATGAGACAGCGGCTTGGAATTGCGCGGGCGATCTCTACCCGACCTGAATTGCTCTTATTAGATGAACCCGTGAATGGATTAGATCCAGAAGGTATTCAAGTCATGCGAAATTTATTCCGCAGGTTGCGCGATGAATGGGGCCTATCGCTTTTGATTTCCAGTCATTTGCTGTCAGAGATTGAGCAGGTAGCCGACACGATCGGTGTCATCAATGGTGGACAATTAATTCGTCAGGTGTCTATGGAAGATATTCGGGCCTCCTCAACTGATTATGTTGAGATTGTCACGTCGAATATCACCCTTGCCGCCTTTGTGCTAGAGGAGAAACTGGACTTAAAAAATTTCAAGCAAATCAGCGATCGTGTGATACGTGTCTATGACTTGAAAATTTCCCAGGATACGTTATCCAAAGAACTTATATTGAACGACGTTCCGATTGAATCGATCAATCGCCAACATCATTCATTAGAGGAATACTTTTTCGATATGATTAAAGGAGGAACGAACCATGATGCATCTGATCAAGCTGGAGTTTAAGAAAGGTGTCTTTACAAGTTATCTTTGGGGAGCATTGCTGGCTTACGCGGGCATCGCCGGTCTTACCATGATGATTTATTTTACCAGCTATAACTTGGCGGAGGATGGATTTCAAAACTATGAGGATGCGCTAAATGTTATCAATATACTTGTGCTGGCAACGTTTATCATTTATGCGTCGGTGCTCATATCAAAGCTTATTATTAACGAATTCAAGGATAAGACCATCACCCTCTTATTCTCCTATCCAATAAACCGTAAGAAACTTATTCTTGCCAAACTGTCAATCGTATTCTTCTGGACATTCGTCAATGTCGTTTTAGCCAATCTGCTCATTGACGCCTTGTTTATCGTAATGAATCATAATTTTGGTTATGTGTCCGGCACTTTAACGACGACGTTGCTGGTTCATCATGCAATATATGTGTTGCTACAGGCCTTCGGAGCAGCAGGAATGAGCTTGTTGGCTCTGGTGGTGGGCTTACGCAAGAAATCAGCAGCAGCCACTGTTGCGTCTTCCATTTTTATCGTGATAATCGTCTGCTCGAACAATGGAGGTTTCAGCCTTAGTTCTATTATTGTGATTCCTTTGTCCCTCGCTGTACTGGGCATACTCATTACTTATCTAAGCTTTCGGAATATTGATCGGGTGGATGTGGGGTGAACGCAGCACCAAGTTACCTCAAAGTATATATAAAGGTTAATTTAGCCAGTGTTTTTTAACAATGCTGATTATGAATTAACCCCATTGTATGATTGGTTTAGTAATAATAATATACGGGGGGATTTAATAATGAAGAGAAGTGTTTCTGTAATCATTGCTTCTGTGATCATTATTTCTATGCTTTTAGTAATACCGATAACCCATGTTATAGGTAATAAAGATCATAAGGATCAAATCAAAGAAACGGCTCACAATATGGCTTCGGAGATCGTATCTAAGTATGATGTGAGTGGTATACAGTATGCAATCAACGATAATGGCACCATTACCTTGTCAGATAGTGCAGGAGTCTATGATAAAGCGACCAAGGCTCCAATAACCAAAGACACGATGTTTGGTATCGGCTCGGTAAGCAAGATGTATGTGACGGCCGCAACGATGATGCTGGTTGACTCTCATAAAGTCGATTTAGATAAACCACTTACAACGTATATCAAAGACTTTTCAATGTCAGATGAAAGATATAAAGATATTACACCGCGTATGCTAATGAATCATTCATCAGGGCTTTACGGTACTCACTATGGAAACAGTATGTTATTTGATGATAATGATACCCAAAACCATGATGAATTATTAGAAAAATTACAAACAAGTCGTTTAAAATCAAAACCGGGTGAGTATTCTGTGTATTGTAATGATGGGTTCCAACTACTTGAAATATTGGTTGAACGAGTAAGTGGTTTAAGCTATACGGACTTTCTTGAAACCTATATTAGCAACCCATTAAATTTGAACTCTACCAAAACACCACTTGACAATTTTGATAGACAAAGGTTAGCAAAAACTTACTTTCCTACGATAGATAAGGCTTTACCCGTTGAGAACGCCAATGTCATCGGAGCAGGAGGCTTATATTCGACTGCAGAGGAATTAAGTAAGTTTTCAGAAGTATTAACAGGCAAGCACACGAATATATTATCTGAAAATTCAGTAAAATTAATGCAAAGTCCTGAATATAAAAAAGGAGTGTGGGTTTCTGACGAGACCAATAGCACGAATTATGGTCTTGGTTGGGACGCCGTTAACTTAGCACCGTTTAATGAATATGGAATCACTGCATTATCTAAAGGTGGAGATACAATTCTGTATCATGCTGACTTGATTGCCATACCAGAATATAATATCTCTATAGCAGTGCTCTCATCCGGCGGTAGCTCGATCTACAATACGATATTTGCCTCTAATGTGTTATTAGAATACTTAAAGGATAAAGGGATTATTAAAGACATTCTGCCTGACAAAACATTTGAGCCTCCCGCACAGGTAGAAATGCCCTCCGATTTGCTGTCTTATGCCGGATTATACGGAACAGTGGATTCAACAATAAATATCGAGATTAATAATGGGGTAATTAAATTACCTGAGCTTGGGGGACTTATACCAGCACAACCATATGTGTATACCGGCAATGGAGAATTCACAAGTAGCGACGGCAGCGCGGTAGTAAGTTTTGATAACCAAACAAATGGGAAAACTTATTTAAAGCTTCACGCATATGCGGATTTTCCGGGAGTTGGCCAGATGGCTATAGTAACCTATGAATATCAAAAGCTGGATACCAATCCTTTAAATGATACAACTAAAGAAGTATGGAAAAAAAGAAATGGGAAAAAGTACTATGCTTTAGATGAGAAAATCACTTCTATTTTCTATCTAGATCCATCGATTTTAATAAAGAATATATCGGTTGATCTTGATCATGGATACGCAAACGGCACTAAAATTATGAATGAGAATAAAGCAGTAAATGCGGTCGAAATTCCGATTATGGCTGGAAGAGATGTATTTGATTTAAATTTTTACGAAACGGAACAAGAGGAGTATTTAGAAATTGATGGATTCTCCTATATTAGCGAAGATGCGATAAAACCAATCTCTGAGGAGAAGACTTTGACAATAAAACCTGATGGCTATGCCAAATGGTATAAAACTGATGAAAAATCCACCGGTCAGACCATGACGGTCGATGTTCCGGCAAGTGGGGGCTTTGCTGTTTACGACAAAGAGGGAACGATTGTAAATTTCTCAAGGGCAAGCGATGAAAATTCAGTAGTATTGCCAGAAGATGGGTTGATCGTTTTTGGTGGCAATGTTGGGGATGTATTTAAAATCAGTTTGGGCAATGAATAAGACTAGGGTATCGCCAAAACGCGGTATCTTAACCATCATAATGGATGACTTTACAGTATTCAATGTAAAGTTTTCCATTTTTTTGCTGTAGATATCGCTTAGTTGTAAGCTGATAACGCGGAGAGCTTACTCTCGATGAAACGTTGGAAAGGAAAATAGTCGTGAGAATAGCTACTCGTGTATCAAGCTTTCATAGGTACAGGAATTCAGGGACAAATCCCGGGTAATAGAAGTCAAGCCCAGTTGTTCTAAACACAACATAAGACCGACAGTGATCACAACAAACCAATGGTAGGCGGTACTTCGGGAAATAAGAACGAAATTGATAATAAGATAGAATCAATATATTTTAGCATGGTATGGTCAATCGCACCGAAATAAGGTAAACTATACACACAACCCTTTCTGCGGTCTGATCTCCTTTCTGATATTGGGAATCATCAGGATATCATAAAATCGCCTGACTGGGTTATTTTCCCATTTAATTATTCAAGAAATTTTCGATAAGAATTTTGACTGTACAGATAGTAGTATGACTATTTAATGGGCAGGAGTACATTATGAACACTTATTCAAGAAAATTCGGATTATTGCTAGTCATCCTCGGCGCAATATTTTGGGGATTTGGCGGCACTGTCTCTCAAAAACTGTTTCAACAATTTGGTATCTCGGTTAATTGGCTTGTCACCATCCGGCTATTACTTGCGGGAATTGCGTTGTTGGCTATCCCATTTTTTAAAAAAGAACGCAGCCAAATCCTTCGTGTATGGAAAAACAAACGGACTTCCATACAATTAATTATCTTTGGGTTGCTCGGTATGCTGGCAGTCCAATATACATATATGGCATCCATCAGTCATGGTAATGCGGCAGTGGCTACACTTTTACAATATTTGGCACCTGTCATGATTATTATTTATACCGTTATTCGCAGGCAGGCAGTTCTCACCGGGCAAGACGTTATCACGGTTTGCTTAGCTCTTATCGGAAGTTTTTTATTATTGACAAACGGTTCGATATCTAAGCTTTCCGTACCGATAACGGCCATTATTTGGGGCGTTTTATCCGGTGTGGCACTTGCCTTTTATACATTGTATGCCGTCCCGCTTATCAAGCAATTCGGTTCCCTTGTTATTGTTGGTTGGGCCATGATCATCGGCGGTGTTGCTCTGAGTTTCATCCATCCGCCTTGGAGAATACATATAGCAACTTTCAACTTTGAAATCGTGATGTATCTCATTTTTGTTATACTGTTTGGCACAATGTTAGCCTTCTGGTTTTATATCGAGAGTTTGCAAAGCTTAGAACCAAAGGAAACTAGTTTACTAGGTAGCCTTGAACCATTAGCTGCCGTATTGACCACCGTCTTCTGGTTGAAAGTGCCGTTTGGATTTTTTCAGTGGCTCGGTTCTCTGTGCATAATCGGCATGATTTTATTATTAGCATTAGTGAAAAAACCAGTTTTAAAAGAAAACAGCTCAAACTATGATGAAAAAGCATTCCACAATTAATAGTTTGCATCGTGGAGGACTTTTTTCCGTGCATATAATGAAAAGACAAGTGGAGAATGTTGTTGTAGGCGTGAACCAAATCGTTTAACAAGCTAATTTCATAGGTGAACTCTGATGTATTATAGTCCTTAAACAAGGCAGAATCATCGAACGCGGAAATCACGAAAAATTAATTGAGGAAAAAGGCAAGTATTATCAGCTTTATACCGGGGCGGGGCGTTTGAGTTGGAATAGAGGAATTTTTTAAATATGACAAAAACCATCTGGGTATCCGATGGTTTTTGTCATGGGATTTATTTGACACACCTTATATCACTAGAATATCATTCATTGGTCCCACATCTGCATCATTAGCGACTTGAACATCACTTTCAAAATGGATGCAACAAAACAAAGTGATTATGGATACAATTATTAGCTTTTTCATTCAGCATTCCCTCCTAGTAATTTTTCATTTCTTATTTGCAACGCAAGCTTATACATTGAATTTGCTTGTTTGTAAAGGTTATTAGATTCATATAATGCAGCGAATAATTTAGAGTAATAAACTGTAAGCATCCAATCATTCATCGATAAAAAGTAATTTATACTTAACTTTTGAATTTCCATCATACATTCTACAGTAAGCTTGTCAGCTATTATTGTTTCAAAAACTTTATATTGAATGTGAAACTTTTCAGGAATCTGAGCTTTATCATTTGACTGAGCTTTTTGTAACCATTTTTTCGCATTTGAAAAATCTCCTAACGTATAATAACAACGGATTAGATTTAGGATAGTAATGTTTGGATTCTCACTAGTCAAATATTGAATTGCTTCTAAATAGTAGTTAACTGCCTCCAAATACTTCCCTTGGAATTCAAAGCAGTTCCCCAGATTATTATTAATAGCAAAACGATACTTTTTATGTTGCTCTTTCGGTAAGTAATCCAATATCCTTTCAGCCAATTGATACGTGTCTAATGCGTCTTGAAACTTGCCTAGATTATTATAGCAGGTGCCGAGAATGATGTGACAAGCTAAAGCCCTTTCTAAAAGATACTCATCTTTAAATATTGAAAGCGCTCGTTTCACATAGGAGCTAGCTAATTCATAATAGTATAGGTTTTTATAACTTAGGGCTAAATTGTAATAAAAAATACCCAGCTCCAATTTTCCCCCTAAACATTCATATCCATGTTGTTTTATTAGTTTTTCTCCCGTTTCAATTGCTTTCACAAAGTCATTCTTCTTAATATAAAATAACAGTAAAACATTAGCGAGAAGAAAGAAATTCCGATTTGTACTGCAGGGAATAACTTGCCTAAGGGTATTGATTAGCTTATCCGCTTCTTCCATATCATTTTTCATAAGAAGATAGCGGCAAAATACAATTTGAAATTTACTATAGGATTCTTCCCCAGCAATTTGTGCAAATTCCTTTAATTCCTCGATATCTTCACTTCCCTCATTCATTTCCAATAAATTTTTATACCAATTTTCAATTCTTGAATCAACTAAACTACTTTTTTGACGTATCAGTCTGTAATTGATTCCCAGCCTTTCAAAGAGAAGCGTATATAATCCATCATCCGCAATAACTAGATTATTTTCAATTCTACTTAGATAGGAGGGAGTACAAATGCCTTGACAAAGTTCGTCTTGTTTCATATTTTTCTCTAACCTTTTTAGTTTGACCAACTTCCCAATATTAGACACAACAATCACCCCTTCCTCCAACTAACTCCTTGTACATTCCTAATATACTGATTATACCAAAAAATGGGGTAATCTCAATTATTTCTATGAATGTTGGTCTTTATTTTTAAACTTACACAAGTTGATCATAAATTTGTGTACTAAACCCTATATAATCTATTGAAGTTACGTAATTTACAAAAAAAGTATTACTATTGTATCATTATAAGTAGACACTAGTATCAGAAAAAATCAGTAAAATGGAAAGATGAAATTATGAAAAAATATGGAAAAGCATAGCTTTAATGTTTACTGTTCTTCTTGTAATTTTAAATTTAAGTGAAAATTGTGAGTGCGGCAGAGATAAATAAATATATAATGGACCCAAGAAACTAGACACGAAATGAGGAGATGTTAAAGTAGGTTTATGAAGAGAAAACGATATACACCAGAGTTTAAATCTCAAGTCGTGCTAGAGGTCCTTAAGGAAGAAAAGACCATGAATGAAATTGCTTCATCTCATGGAATTCACGTCAATCAAATTCGACAATGGAGGAATGCATTTCTTGAACAAATGCCTTTGATCTTCGCTAAGGAAAATAAAAAAGCCGATCAAATGAAGGCAGATTATGAAAATCAAATTGAAAACCTCTATGCTGAGGTCGGTCGCTTAACCACGCAATTGTCGTGGCTCAAAAAAAAATCTGGAATCAAGGAGTAGAGCCGAGCGTATTCAAATGATTGATTGGGATGATAAAGAGCTGCCAATCACTACTCAGGCTGAGCTGCTTGGACTCAATCGTTCTAGCTTGTATTATAAGCCTGTCGAGCCTTCTCCTGAGGAAGTATTTATCAAGCATAAAATTGATGAGATATATACCAAGCATCCCTATTTCGGTTCCAGGCGAATTACCGTTGCTTTAAACAACAGCGGACTAACGATTAATCGTAAGGCCGTACAACGCCATATGAGGGAAATGGGGATTGCAGGGATTTCTCCCGGCCCTAACCTTAGCAAACGCAATCTAGAGCACAGGATTTATCCGTATCTGCTTAGAAATTTGGCCATTACTCATCCTAATCACGTTTGGGGTATTGATATTACCTATATTCGCCTCCAACGTGGATGGATGTATCTTGTGGCCCTAATAGACTGGTATTCTCGCTTTGTCGTCAGCTGGGAGCTTGACCAAACACTAGAGATTGACTTTGTGTTAGAAGCAGTGAAACGGGCTCTGTTGGTGGGCCAGCCTGAGATTTTAAACAGTGATCAGGGCAGCCATTTCACCAGTCCCAAATATACCGAATTACTGCTGGAAAAAGACATCCGAATTAGCATGGACGGCAAAGGAAGAGCCCTTGATAATATTGTTACAGAGAGGTTATGGAGAACGATTAAATACGAGGAGGTTTACTTAAAAGATTACGAGAGTCCAAGAGAAGCGAGAAAGGAGATTAACAACTTTATCCATTTCTATAACAATGAACGCCCTCACCAATCGCTTGGCTATAAACCCCCCGCCTCCGTTTATGGCCTCGGAGTGATTCATCCTTAAGAGAGAATACTTCTCAGGGGGTGTTCTGTCAAGGGTACGGCAAGCCCTCGCTCCACTCGCCCTTGACAGAACCACCCCTGAGAAGAAAAAATAGAGTAGGATGAATCACTCGCAAAAAAATGTTCACCTACCAACCCCCAGCCCCAGTGAGCACCTCATGCTCCTAAGAAGCAGACATCCATAATAGGATTCTGCCCCACCTTAAAAAATTTAAATTAGTGTCTTGACAATGGGGTCCACTTTAATATACCGATTCACTTCATTCTGCAAAATATTAGAACATCACTAAAAAACAAATTTGAAAATCCAAAAAATAAAGATATTACCATGAAAATGTTACTTATGATCTATTGAAAGATGCAAGCTATAAAATTGCCAAATATATGTAAAAAATCCAACTTATTGTTCTAAAATAGTATGGCAGGCTTACTATTTTGGAACCGGTTCTGCTCAAGTTGAGAAAGTGCCAATCACGCATATAGTATTTCCATATGATATCCCGGCATATTTCTATAGTTCCTATTATCTATAATTAATCCTTCAGGAGTATATATTGTATTAATAACATATAATTATATTATAGAAAGGGTTAGGCAGATTCTCTATCCCTTTCTCATGTTCAGGAGGAAGATTATGAATACATTAAAATATCTTGTTATTTATTCATTTATTTCAGCAATTATTGGATTTTTTTTCAGCGTAAAATTCCAATCTATGGCATATTTAGGGTCTAATGGTACCTTATCAATGAAGTGGTTTTGGTTAGGAGCTGTTCTATCCTACATATTTTCTATACTAGCTATTGTCTTCCTTGTACTTTATAAAAAGAACAATATAAAACCGAATTATATTTACATTTCTTTAATAGTTGTTAGCATTATATTGATTGTTGTTTCAATGATTTGGACAACATTTATCATCATTGCTTGGAATTCAGGATTTTAAGTTTAGCAACGAAGAAGTTAACAAATTCCTTAATTGTGTTTTTTCTAGAAGAATCGAAAAGAGGTGGAATACGTAAGCACCGAGTGGAAAGTCGTTAAATCTCGCTAAATCTTCAAGCGGACACTGATAAATATATTGTTTATGCAGAAGGATATTGGTACCCCTAAGTTTTATTATTAAGATCGAGTCCCCTACATCGGTCTTTTTTAAAGGCTTCTAAACATTACTTACGATGGGGGTTAAATTGAAAAATGTTGTTATAATGACCTGCAGTATCGTGTTGTGCTTATTGCTTGTTTTTCAACAGGCAGCACAAATGACTCTCCTTCAGACACAACGAATCCGAATGACGGATATTGGGCAACATATCAAGAATTGTTTAAATTAATTGTGTAAGTTGATAGTTTTTATTGTCATTATCGGTATTTTTTAACCGCTAATTGTTTAATTTACTCTTTATAAAATTCCATTTATAATTAAAGTAAGGGCTGCTGAATGTTTATATGGGTTTGTTCGATAGGCGGAGGAATGAGCAACGACTATATTCGCTTGAGCATTAATAAGGAATATTAGTCTATCAAACCCATTGATTTTTATATTTCTTCTCTCAAAAAAATTAGTTAATTTTTCAAATGCAATTTTCATTTATAGATTTAAAATCCTGTATATAGTGTTCGTTTTATAATCTTAATACTTTATCCAAATTCCATCCAAAAAATAGAATTCTAATACTTCAGCAGCCCTTAACTTTTTTATTTTGTCAGAAGAAAAAGTATCTGCCATATGAACGATTTACACGTAAAAACTGGCAACTATTTCTTTTACAAGCACCGATAATCCTTCATATGAACATCAAGAGATAATTGTATTAACGGTTCACCAACAATCTATCAGTTTAGAACTTCAACCAAATAAGGTTACCCCCCCTGCTCATATTTATGAAAAGAAACTCTTTCAAGAATAACATGTAATCGATTAAGGTGATCGATATATAATACATCCATACACTCATATGCACAAATTTTTAAAACCGTTAAGTCACATTTTCCAAACTATTTGTCATCTATTGTTTTTTCTTATAATAGGAAAAAATTTGGATAATGAATAATGCTAGTATTATCCAGAAACCGCCCTGAAAAGTAGACAAACCATTTTTTGATTCACCAAAAATTATCGTTAATAAGACTAATAAAATAATTAGGTATCCAGAAAATATTATTTGACTTAATTCATTATGGGAACTGGAACTGCTACTAATGGTAACAAACACACCCAATATTATTAACATTAGCCAATAAAGCCATCCATTAAAATCGAAAAATAAATTTGGGATAAAATCCAGTATTAAAATAATTGTAATTAAAATGATGCTAATGATTTCAAATAATCTTCTTTTCATTTTGTGTTCTCCTTATATATCCTTAGTTTGCTGATCATTCTAATATGACGTACGCCATAGATTTGCTTGTAAACCTCCCGACCCTTTCAAATAATTAGGAACTTAAAGAAATTATACCTATTTTTCACTAATTTGTATATTTAACAATTACATCAAATTTTTTCATGAAACCTAACTTAAGATATTTATAAAATAGTTAATTTTTATGTATTGTCTATAATTATTGGCTGACGTGAGAATCACACTATTCTCCGTTGTTTAGAAATAATCGACAAAAACGGGCTGACGATGAATTTTCCAGTGAGTTTTATCTATTATTAGTAAAAAATTTAAACTTACACAAGTCAATCATAAATATGTGTACTATCCCCTATATAAATTATAAAAATTACGAAATTTACAACAGATAACATTTAAGGTATCATTAAAGTTAGATATTAGTATCAAAAATATTATTAAAATGGCAGAATTAGGATAATAATGTAGGCGGTAAAGTGTATTTATATAGATAAAAATAGGGTAAGATGGCTATCCCGAAAGTGCTATTCTCTTTTTAAACAATCAATGGGATGAAACGCTTGGGATAGCCCTCTTTCGAATAGAGGGGACTTTCATGATAGAAATAAAAAATGTGACGGTCGCATATGAAACACAAACGAATGAATCAATAATCGTTTTAGATGATGTGTCAACTACGGTAGAAACGGGACAATGGGTATCGATTATTGGGCCATCTGGCTCGGGGAAGACTTCTTTTCTGAAATTAATCGGCGGATTACTAGTGCCGGCTAAAGGAACTGTGGTCATTGACGAAAAGAATATCTATCAAATGAAAGAGAATCAAAAGAAATCATTCCGGCACACAAAAGTTAGCTTTGTCTATCAACAGTTTCGTCTACTTCCACAGTTTTCTGTTTTGGAAAATGTGATGCTTCCACTTATCCCTTATAGTAAAAGGAGTTTAATTCAAAAAAAGGCAATACAAATCATTGAAAAAATCGGCTTATCGCATCGAATGAACCATTTACCAAGCGAGCTTTCGGGTGGTGAACAACAGCGAGTTGCAATTGCTCGTGCATTAATAACAGATCCGGAAATATTATTATGTGATGAACCGACAGGAAACCTAGATTTCGTAAATCGGGATAATCTTTTGATGTTGCTTGAGGAAATCCATCAAGAAGGTCATACAATCATTTTAGCTACTCATGATGAAGTTGTAGCGAATAAAGGACAGCGGATTATCGAGATTGCAGATGGGACATTGAGAGAAAAGGAGTTGCACCATGATTAAGTATGCATGGACATCCGTAAAAAATAATAAATCAAGTTCGGCACTATTCATTATTGCAATGATCGCTATTTTAACTGTTAGTACAATTAGTCTCCACTCAATTAAAGATATTCAAGCACAAGTAGATGATGATATTAAACATTATGGACGGGGAAGCTATGACATACTGGTCCGCGCCAAAGATAGTCAGACACCCGTTGAAAAAACGTTAGGTGTAGTAGAGGAGAATTACTTAGGAGCAGGAAATGGTGGAATTACAATTGAAATGTGGAAAAAGATTCAATCTATGGAAGAGATTGAAATTGCCGCACCGGTTGCTTCATTAGGTTATTTCACCGGATTTTCTCGAACTGTAGATTTTCCTTTTCCTGAGTCTAGTAGTTTACTGAGTGCCTCTTTTATCACCTCAGATGGAATTCATGAATATCAATGGGGTGATAAAAAAGAGACATTTTACTTAAAACAAGATGGATATTTTGATGGTTTTGATTTTTTAAAAGACTTTAGCCATCTAAAAGATGGGTCTGTAAGTGGAGAAAAGCCCATGTTTATGATTCCTCAATCGTTTCATCTTGTTATGGGCATAGACTTCGAACAAGAAGGAAAATTGACAGGTATTCCCTTTTCTGAGTTAATTCGGGAATTATCGCCTGAGGAACAAATGTTCATGTCGTTCGCAGAAAACGCAGCAATCATAAAGGTTTTGTATTTGAAAGACCCGAAAATCCCTGTGAAAATAAATATAAACATCCAAAACATTCCTTGGGAAACAAAAGATACACTTGCATTGAAAGAAAAATTGGGTATATTCCATGACAGTATGTTAGAATCTATAGATGATGAAGCAAGGAAATCGACTATTGAACTTTTATCTAATTTAGAACCGATATCTAATACGTCGTATACATTTGACTTATCCAATCAAGTCACACCCTTTTATTTCGAACCATTTTCAGTAGACTATAATGGAAACATATCTCCATCTGAAAATTACGCTACTTCAATTGGTGAATCAAGTCAATTTTATTCTACAAGTCCGGTTGAATATCAGATAAAAAAGGATTATTTAGCTGTTAAACAAGTTGGAGAGCAGGATCATGTACCAACTTATCGTGAAATCAAAAAACACGGACAACCAGCATATTATAATAACACTGCTGTACCATTTTTATTCGTTCCAATTAACGCCTTTTCTGCGAAGGAATATGAAAAATCATTAGCAGCAAGCCCACTAGGAATATACCATCAAGCACCTACAACGACAAAGGATGGAACAGTCGTCCATGAAACAGCAGTTCCGGGGAGTTTCATTTCCTCACCGGCCCACGGATTAATTGATATTAATGACACAGTTCATATTAAAGGTGAAAAACCTATTGATGCTATTCGTATAAAAGTAGCCGGTATTCACCAATACGATGAAGAGGCAGAGAAGAAAATTCTTCATGTCGTTGAACAATTACATAAACTTGGTGATTTCCATATTGATATCGTAGCCGGTGCTTCGCCAAAAACGATGCAACTTGATGTAGAAGGAATCGGAATGGTAACCCAGCAATGGACAAGTTTAGGTGCTGCTGCCAAGATAACCGATGGATGGAATCTATCTAATATGTTAATTAGTGGATTATTTATATTGGTAGGATTCATTTATATTTTGAATCGAATCTTCTTTTGGAAGAATACAAGGAAAAATGAAACAAAAATTTTATCGGATATTGGTTGGAGTGACAGGCATATCAACACTTTTCACTTTTTAGAACTTGGAATTCTGGGGGTTATTGCCACTTTCATTAGTTTTGTTATCATGGGTAGTTTCATTTACTTTCAACTTCTCGATGGATCATCATTGTTATTATTGTCTGGTATATGCTTCCTTTTTGGATTGATGATTTTTATTATTTGTTTAAAACCATCAAACTATCAATTAACGATTAAACAAGGGGCTCCAGGTAAGTCAATATTTGTTCGGAATCTTTATTACTACAGAAAGTTTATTGCTTTAACTTTTATTCAATTAATGATTATCACGATTTTGCTATATTTCGTTATTGGATCAATTTCAACAACAAGTAGTTTGACATCCGATACCAATCTCGGGGCCTATATTTATAATGCTATCTCCTTTTCCTTATTGCTAATAATGGTTGTGTCTGTTATTTTAGCCGTAATTACAGTGGCGGAAAGTAATACTTCTTTCTTAACTTTGCGCCAGACAGAAATGCGTACACTCCGAGATATCGGGTGGAAACGGAAGACTATTCAGCTACTATATTTAAAAGAAACGGCAACATGGACTGCTTGTAGTATCTTTCTTGGGACAATCCTTGGTATTTGTTTGTTCGTTATCACATTTGACTTTACCCTTTTTATGACCTTAATAGCCTTACTGATTAGTGTTGTTTTATATGGGATTGTATTAATAACATCCTATTTTGTCATATCAAAGCAAATTCATTTATCAAGGATATTTCAGTAATAAGGTAGTTTTAGTGATCCAGACTTATTGGTCGCGTTTTTCCTGCCTCAGTGTAAAAGGAGGCAGGATTATTTTTTAAATGTATCTATTACCAGCACACGCTTAATGAATTTTCCTCTATAGTTTCTTTTCAATCATTTCTAAACTTCAGCGGTTGAAAAAAT
>Ga0310827_100891_pt1 | contig 18385 bp, 15 predicted proteins | sample WT_ome_2_FD_201309 | JGI IMG/M metagenome (GOLD analysis project Ga0310827, IMG submission 201309) | Sorghum-adapted microbial communities enriched on wild type (WT) sorghum from Joint BioEnergy Institute, Emeryville, California, United... ... | reverse complement strand
AATATCACTAAGCGTTCCTTGCGAAACGCTGATTTTCAGTGCAAATTCTTTCTGATTCAACTCATGCGATTTTCGGATAGTTCTGACTTTCTCGCCCAGATTCAAACCGGATCAACTCCAAAAAAAGAAAATAACCCCGCAAATATTCCATTTACGGGGTTCATACTCATGATGTCTGTTTTATCGGAGTAAATGCTGAAACATCCAGCAGTCTAACACTTTATTTACTCAATCTAATACTTTATTTTCGCAGTCTAACACTTTATTTTTCAGTCTAAAGCTTTATTTTCACCAAACAAATACACAATTTCCGCCAAAAAGGATTACTCCACTGTCACGCTCTTGGCCAGGTTGCGCGGTTTGTCGACATCGTTGCCGCGCGCCAGGGAAGCGTAATAAGCCAATAGCTGAAGAGGAATCACGGAGAGCGCGGGTGTGAGCAGCGGAAGAGTTTTCGGAATCGACAGGACTTGGTCGACTGATTTGCCAAGCTCTTTGTCCCCCTCTTCGTTAACTCCCAGCACATAGGCGCCGCGCGCCTTGACTTCTTTAATGTTGCTAACGGTTTTCTCGAACAGGTGCTGCTGGGTGGCCAGCGCGATAACTGGAACGCCTTCCTCGATCAAGGCCAACGTTCCATGCTTCAGTTCGCCGGAAGCATAAGCTTCGGAGTGAATGTAAGAAATTTCCTTCAGCTTCAGCGAGCCTTCCAGAGCTACCGCATAATCGAGACCGCGCCCAATGAAGAACAAGTCGTCATGAGCGGCAATTTGCCCGGCAAAATTCTTGATCGTTTCCGACTGCCCGAGAATCCGTTCAACCTGCTCCGGCAGGCTCTTCATGGCGGCGATCAGCTGCCGCAGATAGGCCTCCTCCTGCGTCCCCAAGATTTGGGCCAGGTAGATTCCCAGCAGATAGAACGCGATTAGCTGCGAGGTGTAGGCTTTGGTTGAAGCGACGGCGATTTCCGGACCCGCCCAGGTGACAATAATATCGTCCGCTTCCCGGGCTACCGAGCTCCCTACCACGTTGGTAATGGCCAGCACCCGGGCACCGCAACGCTTCGCTTCACGCAGGGCAGCCAGCGTATCGGCCGTCTCCCCGGACTGGCTGACGACGATCACCAGCGTATTCGGTCCGATAATCGGCTCCCGATAACGGTATTCCGACGCCACATCCGTTTCAACCGGAATGCGGGCGAGCTTCTCAATGACCTGCTTGCCGATTAGTCCGGCATGATACGCCGTACCGCAGGCAACGATGTGGATATGTTGTATGCCGCGAATCTGTTCCGCGGTCATTTTCACTTCATTCAGGACGACCTCTTTGCCGGAAGGATCGATCCGGCTGCTCATCGTATCGCGGTAAGCCTTCGGCTGCTCGTGGATTTCCTTCAGCATAAAGTGATCAAATCCGGCCTTTTCCGCAGTCGTGATATCCCAATCGACATGAAATAATTCCCGGGAAATAAAATTCCCCTCGATTGTCATTAATTCGACACCGGTGCGTGTGAGAACGGCCATTTCCCCATCGTTGAGGATGAAAACATTCCGGGTGTATTCCAAAATGGCGGGAATATCCGAGCCGATAAAGTTCTCCCCATCTCCCACGCCGATAATCAGCGGACTGGCAAGGCGGACGGCCACCAATTTGTCCGGCTCGTATTCCGTCAGCACGCCGAGGGCATAGGCTCCTCTCATTCTCCGTACGGCCTTCTGAACCGCCTTGACGATATCCCCTTCGTACAACGAAGCGATCAGATGGGAAATAACCTCGGTGTCCGTTTCAGAAACAAAGCGATGCCCCCGGGCGATCAATTCCTCTTTCAGTTCAATGTAATTTTCGATAATTCCGTTATGAACCACGGAGAATTTTTGCGTGTTGTCCGTATGCGGATGAGAATTAACATCGGACGGTTTCCCGTGGGTCGCCCATCGGGTATGGCCGATTCCGATCGTCCCCCGAAGAGGTGCCGTTTCCAGCTGGGATTCGAGAACCGCCAGCCGTCCTTTGGATTTTTTGATCTTGAGTCCTTCTTCCGTATAGACTGCCACTCCTGCCGAATCGTATCCGCGATATTCGAGCTTCTTCAACCCCTCCAGCAGAATTTGCTGAGAATCACGGTTCCCAATATATCCAACAATCCCACACATACAAATAAACCCTCCGTTTTTGCGCGTTCGCAGGCTTCTGCAGGACGTACGAAAACAAACGTCGGATCATTCGTCCAACGCCCTGCCGGAAGCCGCGGTTTGCTTTGTTGTCAAAGATCACCGGAAGCCGGGCAGCTTCGTTCCCGGGACTTGTTGTCCCCTGCCCTCATCTTCCCTTATGGCCATCCTGTTGAATTCTTGTCGGTCCGGTCACCCGGACGTTTTGCCCTTCAACTTGCGGCTGGGATGATCAACCGGGAGGTCCCCGCCGAACATTCCGAACACCTCCACCTCGTCAGCTTGACTCCTTGTCCGATACAGTCAAGCCCTGGCGCTTGAAGAAAATTGAACCGGCCCACCTTTCCATTCCTGAATAGACATATCCTCATAGTATTCATTTTGATGCAGGACTGCAACAGTTTTCCCTTGGTTTAACAGAAATTTAAAGGAATTTTAACAGCTCAGAACTTGAAAGCGGATAACATTGTTCTTCCGGCGCCAGTATGCATCAAAGAAAGGACCGCCTCCCGACCCCTGGCGTTCTTTTATCCCGTAAACCATCCGAATTCGGAATATTTAACGGCAAGAATAATCAAGGAAGCAGTCCTTTTGCCCTGATAACTTACGCCAATTCCCGTTCAACCACCCGGCAAATCTCCTGGACATAGGCCTTGATGGCGGATTCGTCGGGGCCCTCCGCCATGACCCGAACCAGCGCTTCCGTACCGGAAGGGCGCACCAGGACGCGGCCGTTCTCTCCAAGCCGCTCTTCCACCCTGCGGATCGCTTCTTCAATCGGGGCGTTATCCTTCAGCCTGCTCTTGTCCCCCACCCGGACATTGACCAGCACTTGCGGAAATTTGCGCATAATCCCGGTCAACCCGCCAAGTTTTTTGCCGGACCGGACCACTGTTTGTACCAGCTGGAGAGCCGTGAGAATCCCGTCTCCTGTTGTATTATAGTCCAGGAAAATGACGTGTCCCGACTGTTCCCCGCCCAGGTTGTAACCGCCTTTGCGCATCGCTTCCATGACGTAGCGGTCTCCTACCGCCGTCTGCACCGATTTCATGCCGGCTTCTTTCAATCCTTTGAAAAATCCGATATTGGCCATGACGGTCGTCACGATCGTCGAATGCCGCAGTTTGCCGGCACGGTTCATCGCATCTCCGCAAATGCTCAAAATATAATCGCCGTCTACGACATTTCCTTTTTCATCCACGGCAATTAACCGGTCCGCATCTCCATCAAAAGATAAACCCAAATCGGCCTGGTGGCGGAGAACCTCTTCCTGAAGCTTCTCCGGATGCGTGGAACCGCATTGGTCATTAATGTTGCAGCCGTCCGGATCGGCCCCTATCGTCACGATCTCGGCGCCCAGCTCGCGAAATACGCGGGGGGCCAGCTCATAAGCCGCTCCATTCGCGCAGTCCAGGACGATTTTCAGTCCTTCGAACGAAGCCGATACGGTGGTTTTCAGATAATCCGTATACCGGTACCTGGCCTGATCATTATCTACGACCGTACCAAGGCTGCCCCCGACCGGGCGGGGAATTTCATCTGTTTCGGCATCCATCAGCTTCTCGATCTCCAGCTCGGTTTCATCCGAAAGCTTGAACCCGTCTCCGCCGAAAAACTTGATGCCGTTATCCTCAACCGGGTTATGCGAGGCGGAGATCATAACCCCCGCATCCGCCCCCAGCGCGCGGGTTAAATAGGCAACCCCCGGTGTAGTAATGATGCCCAGGCGAATTACGTTCGCACCGATGGACAGCAGGCCGGCAACCAGAGCCGCTTCCAGCATCGGTCCGGAAATCCGGGTATCCCGGCCAATCACAACGTTGGGCCGAGCCGCCTTCCCCGCCAGAACATATCCGCCGCAGCGGCCGATTTTATAGGCAAGCTCTGCGGTAAGCTCTTTGTTGGCGATTCCCCGCACCCCATCGGTACCAAAATATTTCCCCATCTCTGTTTGTCTCCTCTCCAGCGCTTGTTTACGGTGTTTTCTTCTGTCCGGACGGTTCCGCACCGGCCTTCGGACTGATTTGAATCGATACCTTCTGCTCCTGGGCAGCCGCATTCTTGATATAGGGAGGCAAGTTGACCGTCAATTTGACGTCATGAAGCCCCGGAGGCAGATTGCTTGCATCCGCGATTACCTGGATATCCTGCGGATGTACTTTGGCCAGGAGCTCCGGAGCCCCTTCCAGATTAAGGCTGACCTTCCCGCCTTCCGGCGATACAATGTTTGTATCGTACGCGTCGTTCTGGCCGACGATCGTCACCGGTATGGAATCGAAGGTTTGGGTCGCCGACGGGACAATTTCCACATGTATGGAAACCTTCCCCGGATCGATCTGGGTAATTTGCTCCCCCAGCCCGATATCCACATCGAAGTCCCGGCTTTCCTTCATTCCGCTGAGATCGATGATCGGCCCTTCGTAGAAATCCATTTTGTCCAAAATTGCCTGCGGCCCGAAAACGGTGACCTGCTGGGGCTTCTGGGTTAACGCCGCCACACTGAACCCCGGCGGCGGTTCATTCACAATCTTCAGCTGCAGCGGCATGGTTTTGAACGGGCTCGTAACCGGTACATCCACCTTCACCGTCGGAGGCGTGATCAGCGCATCCATCACTTCCCCGCTCTTGTCGTACGCGACAAGCTTCACCTGCTTCGATACCGGGGATTCGGCACCGTCGACATGGATTTCCCCCTGGACGGATGCAACCTCATCCAGTTGGCTTGTCGGCAGGGTGACATGCACCCGGTTCGGATTTACCGTGGGCTGGCCTGCCTTGAGGCCTTGCGCCGGTTCTCCCAAAACCTTCACGGTAACCGGAAGCTCTTTCTTTTGCTTTTCCTCCAGTACGACCCGTACGGTGCGTGGTACGATCTCCACATCAACCGTATCCGGGAAGCCAACCGGCTTGAGGGTCAGGCTGTGCGTTCCCTTGCCGACCCCGGTCAGATCCAGCTCGATCTGGTAGCTGCCGGTCGTTACCTTTTTCAGCGCGGAATCTTTGCCCCTTAACAGCAGCATGACCTCTGAAGGATCCATCGATTTGATAAAATACGCCGTCTCGTCATATTTGGGCGTAATGCTGACATTATATATCTTCTCTTCGCGCGGGGAAATCGAGACCGTCCCCGAAGTAGAGCCTTCTTCCAGACGAACCAGCGCCCATAGAAGAATGCCCAGCAGAAGGGCCAGCACCTTGACCACATTCGTGTTGCGGAGCCATTTATCCATTGCGGCGCGCCCACCTTTTCCAGAACGTCTTCTTTTCCTTATCTTTGGTTTTTGGTTTCAATTCATCGAAAAGCTTGGAAATCAGCGATTCTTCTTTAATGTCCCGCACAATTTGGCCGTTCAACGCAAGAGAAATTTGTCCCGTTTCTTCCGACACCACGACCGCAATGGCGTCCGAAACCTCGCTCATCCCGATCGCTGCCCGATGCCGGGTGCCCAGCTCCTTGCTGATAAACGGATTTTCCGATAAGGGAAGGTAGCAAGCGGCGGCCAGCAGGCGCTCCTGGCGGATGATCACGGCACCGTCATGCAGCGGGGTATTCGGGATGAAAATATTAATCAGCAGCTCCGCACTGATTTTCGAATCGATCGGAATGCCGGATTCGACATATTCGTTAAGCCCGGTTTCCCTTTCAAACACAATCAACGCCCCGATTTTCCGTTTGGACAAATAATTCAGCGTCCGGAATATTTCACTGACGCGTTTGCTGACTTCCTCCTCCGCCGATGTCCGGCTGAACAGCCGGCCCCGGCCCAATTGTTCCAGTGCGCGGCGAAGCTCCGGCTGAAAGATGATGACGATGGCCAGAACCCCATAGGTAAAGAGCTGCCTCATCATCCATTGCAGGGTGGTCAGCTTGAATACGACGCTCAGCGCCCACGTCAGTATCACGATCAAAATGCCCTGCAGAAGCTGGATGGCTCTCGTTCCGCGGACAAGGAGAATAAAATTGTATATAACATAGCTGACAATCAGAATGTCGATAATATCATTGATCGATATATCGGTCAGGTAATCCAGCAGACTTTCCCCCAACATGACCGCTCCCTTTGCAGCATGCGCAGCTTCTTACTTGCTCCACAAACGTGTCACTACTTATCATACCATTTTTCACAGCAAAAAACCTCCCCAAAGAAGAGGAGGCATCGTGTCCGGAAGTTGTTCGGTTCACTTGGAAAATAACTCGTATAGCTCCTGCAGCTTGAACCAAATCCATTCCATTCCCTGGTTCACCTGGTTGATTTGCCCGGAAATATGGGCGGTGGAAGCCATGTTCACACTGCCGTCAATCACGGTAATATTCCCCTTCACATCCCCATCCACCTGGATCTTTCCGCTCTTGACGATCAGATTTCCTTCTACCGTGTGACCCGCGGGCACCAGCACGGTATTTCCCTGAATGACCACCTGGTCCAGATCGGGACCTTTCACCATCAGTTCGGAATCCTCATTCCAGAGGGAAAGGAAGCTGCCAAACATGACCAGCATGAACACGGCGGCCACGGAAACGGCCGGATGACGTTTGATCCAATGAAACCACAGCCCCCGCTTGCGGGCGGGCGGCAGAGATTGCAGGATCCGGGCAGTCAAATCGGAAGAAGTCTGCAGTTTGGGAGAAAAACGGATCAGGGCTTCGGTGGTCTCCAACTGCTTGTAATGAATTCTGCAGGCTCCGCACACCGCCAGGTGGGCCTTTAATTCCATGGCTTGCTCCGGTGAAAGGTCACCGTCCAACTGGTTGTGCATGTAAAGGCGTGCTGCCTTGCAATCCATGTTAGCGACTCCTTTCTTCATGTCGGATAACCCCAGTTGCTTTTTTATCATTACACTACGTTTTATTTCGAAATACGTTTCGCAATCTCTGCGGATGGATGCAGAAAAATTTTGCCGGGCTTACCCGAATTCTTGCCGGGCTTACCCGAATTCTTCTTCAAGCTTTTTCCTCAAGTATTCCCTTCCCCGGTGAACCCTGGTTTTTACCGTTGTCACCGGCATGTCCAGGATCTCGCCGATTTCCTGCAGGGACAAATCATGGATGTACCTCAGGATGACAATGGACTTGTATTTCTCCGGCAGCGTGTCAATCGCTTCCCTGACTTGCGCCTGGGTCTCCGACAGGATCAGCTGCTTCTCGGGCGTCTCTTCATGCCCCGGCAGGAGGGAGTACCAATCGGCTCCTTCCCCGTCCGGCATATCCGCATCCAGCGAATAGGCGGACTTGCGCTTGCGCAGCCGGTCAATACATAAATTCGTTCCGATCCGGTAAATCCATGTGGAGAATTTTTGCGTCTCATCGTAGCGATCGAGATTTTTAAAGACTCTCAGGAAGGTTTCCTGAACAATATCTTCCGCTTCGTGAGCGTTGCCGAGCATGCGATATGCAAGGTGAAAAATTTTGTCTTTGTACAGATCCACCAACTCTGCGAAAGCCCGTCTGTCGCCGCTAAGCGACAGCTTGGCCAAACGCGCCTCCACATCATTCATTCGTTTCCTCCAGAGCTCCCCGCAAACGGCGGGAACTTCTTGATCTGCCGGATGGTTCCGGTACCTTCCCTTCTGCATCCCGGGAAAGGAAAAGCCGGACCCCCTCATCGGATGAGGGACCCGACTCAAACATTTTCCCGCTCTATCAACCCGTGTTCCGGAGTCCGGCTGCAATGCCGTTAATCGTAAGCAGCACTTCGCGGAGAAGGAGCGCATCGTCTTTTCCCTGTTCCCGCAAGGCCCTCAACTCGGAGATCAGTTGAACCTGCAAATAGCTTAACGGATCAACGTAAGGATTTCGCAGACGGATTGATTCCTGAATGACAGGCACATTATCCAAAATTTCCCGCTGACCGGTAATCTGCAAAATCAGGTCGGAGGTCAGATCGTATTCCTTCTCGATCAAATCGAAAATCCGGCGGGCTACCTGCTGATCCTTGACAAGCAGCCCATACTCTTTGGCAATGTTCATATCCGCTTTCGCCAGCGCCATCTGCAGATTGTCGATCAGCGACCGGAAGAAGGGCCAGCTTTCATACATGGTTTTCAGCGTACGCATATTTTCCGGATTTCCTTGATAAAACTGCTGCAATCCGGTCCCGGCTGCATACCAGGCCGGCAGCAGATAGCGGGACTGGGTCCAGGAGAATACCCAGGGAATCGCCCTCAGATCTTCAAAGCGGTCGCTGTTGTTCCGCTTGGTTGGGCGGGATCCGATCTTCAGTTCGCCGATCTCGGGAAGCGGTGTCGATTCCTTGAAAAATTTCATGAAATCCGGATCGCGGAAGATGAGATCCTGGTACTTGTCACGGGAAAATTCCGAAATGGACGCCATCAGTTCGTCCAGGTCTTCGCGATCGTTGCCGCTTTGCGGATGGCGTGCCAGCATGGCGGACTTGATCAGGGACGAGGTCGCCTGCTCCAGACTGCGGTAGGCAATACCTTGAACCGAATAACGGGAAGAAAGAACTTCTCCCTGTTCGGTAATTTTAATGCCGCCGCCTACGGTTTCCGGCGGCTGGGCCAGGATGCTGTCTTTAAGAGGCATGCCTCCGCGGCCCAGAGCCCCTCCGCGGCCATGGAAAAACTTCAGCTTGATCTGATGTTCGTTGGCCATCGCTGTGATGGTCTTGAGCGCCAAACGAAGCTCCCAGTTTGCCGTGACCATCCCCCCGTCTTTATTGCTGTCGGAATATCCGAGCATAATTTCCTGAAGATGATTTCTTGCCGCTACACTCTCACGGTAAGCAGGGATCCGGAATAAAGTGTCCATAATTTGGGGCGCCGCATGAAGATCATCTACCGTTTCAAACAGCGGCACGGGTTGAAGCGTGCAGACGACCCGTCCTTCGGCATCCCGGTAGTAGAGGCCGGCCTCCTTGGCGAAGACGAGAACTTCCAGCAGATCGCTGGAGCCTTGGGTCATACTGATCAGATAGCTGACAATACATTGCTGTCCGAACTCCTGCTGCGCCCTCTTGATGACCCGGTAAACATCCAGGCATTCCCTGGTGGATTCGGAATAGTCCAAATATTGAGACGTTATCGGCCGCGGATCATTCAACACATCGGTCAGCAGCCGGATCTTTTCGTTCTCGGGCAAAGATGCATAGTTGCCCGCCAGTCCCATTTTGCCAAGAATTTCATGCATGGCTTTCTCGTGTTCCTTGCTGTGTTGGCGAATGTCCAGGGTGACCAGATGGAATCCGAACAGATCCACCTGACGGACCAGCTTCCGGACATACATATCGGCAACGAAATCGGCATAATGGTTGCGCAGGCTGCGGTCCAGGATAAGCAGATCCTCTTTGAACTCCTGCGCCGACCGGTATTTGCCCGCCTGTTCCTGTTTCCGATTGTCGAACGTATTGCGGATTTTCTCCAGCATATAGGTGATTTTAATGCGGTAAGGCTCCTTCTCGTTGCGCCATACGTCGTGTTTCAGAGCGACCGCAGCCCGATCCCGCTCGATCGAAGCCAGCAGCTCGTCCGTTACCGCCACGATGTTCTTGCTGAAGCTCATCCGTTTCAGGAGCTCCTTTAACCCCTGTTCATACTTGTACAAAGCCAGCTTGCGATGCAAGATGAGCGTTTCCCACGTAATATCCGAAGTCACGGACGGGTTGCCGTCGCGGTCCCCGCCGATCCAGGAGCCAAACTTCAAATAGGACGGAACGTCCCATTTCTCCTCCGGATAGTATTTGCCCAGGCAGCGTTCAAATTCCGCATAAACATTCGGCAGAACGTCAAACAAGGTTTCGTCAAAATAATACAGGCCGTTCCGCACTTCATCGATAACCGTTGGCTTGCGGTCCCTAAGCTCATCCGTCTGCCAGAGGGTAAGCACTTCGCCCAGAAGACGCTCGCGAAGCTGCTCCCGTTCCCGGTAAGTCAGGCTGGGATTGTCCAGTTCCATCATTTCATTGGAAATTCTCCGGTGAATATCCAATACCGCCCGCCGGGTCGCTTCCGTCGGATGGGCCGTCATAACCAGTTCAAGCGAAATGCTGTGGATGATCTCCTTGACTTCCGCCGCATCCACGTTCTGCCGGCTCAGCTCCATGATGGCACTTTCAATCGATCCGGGCTGAACGTTTTCTCCGGCGGTTCTTTCATAATCCCGCTTCCGGCGAATCCGGTGATTTTGTTCAGCGATATTGACCAGTTGAAAATAGATTGCAAACGCACGAATAACCTGATGCCGGATCTCCGGATCGAGGGCATTGATTTCCCGTTTAAATTCTGTATAAGCTTCCTGGCTATAATTTGATCTCAGGGTTTTGCTGAGTTCGCGGATTTTCTCCACCTTATCGAAAAGCTCCATGCCCCCCTGATGGATCAAAACCTCGCCGAGGATATGCCCCAAAAATCTCACGTCCCTGCGAAGCAGGTTATTGGTCTGATTGCGACTTTGCAAAGTGGAATTCTCTGACACCCATATTCACCCCATCCATCTGTAATCACCTGCAGCCGGAATTCCCTTGTCAAAAAAAAGAGGAAGTCTCCTGGGATCTTCCTGATAAGGAATGCTTCATTTGTCTTAATGAGAAACCATATCAGCATTGCCGGTCACCGGACTGTGTCCGCAAATAACCGGAACAAGGAAATTCCATGCATCATCAAACAATGCAAGAAATCGGAACGAAATCATACCTAAAGATAAATATACCCAAACCGGCAAACAAACTCAATGGAAAAATCCCTGGAAATAAAAAAAGAACCCGGATCCGGGTTCTTTTATGCATTTCATTCTTTTATGCCGCAAATGATTCACGGGATGAAACATAAAGCGGGTGATGGGAATCGAACCCACGCTACCAGCTTGGAAGGCTGGAGTTCTACCATTGAACTACACCCGCAATAGCCATCATTGGTCGGGACGACACGATTTGAACATGCGACCCCCTGGTCCCAAACCAGGTGCTCTACCAAGCTGAGCTACGTCCCGATTGAGCTCAATTTCAAGTTGAAAACGTGCCCTGAGAGATTCGAACTCCCGACCTTTTGATTCGTAGTCAAACGCTCTATCCAGCTGAGCTAAGGGCACACATCATGGAGCGGACGACGAGATTCGAACTCGCGACCCTCGCCTTGGCAAGGCGATGCTCTACCACTGAGCCACGTCCGCACGGATTTCGGGGGGATACGTCAAATTAGCGACAAGTGATATGATATCAGATTATCCCGCCAATTGCAAATTTTTTTTGAAGGGTTCCATACCGCCAATTTTTCACAGGGATAAAAGAGCGCGAAAATAATTTTATTTGCGCAACCGGCAAGCGGCTGCCGGGACCATCTATTCCCTGCCAATGCCGGCGGAAAAAGGTGTGATCAATATCATTGCCCGGAATTTTTCGCAACGGATAAAATGGAAATCATTCAAAAACCATTTTCCCGACAGGAGATATTCGGAAATGACTTATTACGAGGAATATACAAAACTCCATCAACTTTCTTTCGATGATTTCTGGAAGTCCGTCGCCCCCGGCGATGTAGCAGCGGCCATCGATAAAGACAGGCTTTCCCGGCAAGATTTCCTGATTTTGCTTTCTCCGGCCGCCCGGGAATTTATGGATGACATGATGCGGAAGGCTCATCGTTTAACGGTTCAACATTTCGGCAATTCCATGCAGCTATTCACGCCTCTTTATCTTTCAGATTATTGTGTAAATCATTGCGCCTACTGCAGCTTCAGCTTTGTCAATCAATTTCCCCGGAAAAAACTCAGTCTTGCGCAGATCGAGGAAGAAGGCGAAACGATCGCACGAAACGGAATACGGCAAATTCTGATTCTGACCGGAGAATCAAGAATTCAAACACCAATTGATTATATCGAATCGGCCGTAAAGAGTCTAAAGAAGATTTTCTCAAGGGTAGCCATCGAAATCAACCCGCTGGATACGGATGATTACAGAAGGCTGGTTAAAGCCGGTGTGGACGGGTTATGTGTCTATCAGGAAGTTTACAACGAGGAGCTTTACAAGCAGGTGCATATCAAGGGACCAAAGCGCGACTATCTTTATCGCATAAACGCGCCGGAAAGGGGTTGTCAGGCCGGTATGCGTTCGGTAAATATCGGCGCGCTTCTGGGACTGGATGACTGGCGAAAGGAAGCCTACTTTGCGGGAATGCACGCATTCTATTTGATGAACCGGTATCCTTCCGTCGAAGTCAGCCTGTCGATCCCGCGATTGCGTCCGCATATTGGAGATTTCCAGCCCAGATCCCATGTCACTGATCCGGATCTCATGCAAATTCTTCTTGCCTACCGTCTCTTTCTGCCTGAAGCCGGACTCACGTTATCGACGCGTGAACGGGCGGAATTTCGCAACCGGTTAATACGATTGGGTGTTACCAAAATGTCGGCCGGTGTTTCTACCAAAGTAGGCGGGTATTCACAAAAACAGGACGGAATCAGCCAGTTTGAAATCTCCGACGAACGCAGCGTCGGCGAGATTTACGATTACCTTTGCAGAAATGGATACCAGCCGCAGTAAATTTCGCGCAAATGAGAATGGAGGGATTGCCGATGATGACGGGCGCCCATTTGCTGATTCAATTGTTGCTTCGGCACCAGGTAGACACCATTTTCGGTTATCCGGGGGGAGCGGTGCTGCCGGTATACGATGCTTTGTATGATTGTGACAGGATCAGACATATTCTGGTTAGGCACGAGCAAGCAGCCGTTCATGCGGCTGACGGTTATGCCCGCGTAACCGGCCGGCCGGGTGTGGCGCTTGTAACAAGCGGCCCGGGAGCAACGAATGCGGTGACGGGAATCGCAACCGCCTATATGGATTCCGTTCCGCTTATTGTTCTGACCGGCCAAGTTCCTACCGATATGCTCGGTTTGGACAGTTTTCAGGAAGTGGATATATACGGAATGACGATGCCTATTACCAAACATAACTTTATCGTGATGAATCTGTCGGAACTCCCCCGTATCGTCGGGGAGGCATTTCACATTGCGCAAACCGGCCGGCCGGGTCCGGTGGTCATCGATTTGCCGAAAAACGTTATGACGGCCAAAATACCCGCCGACCAAACGCCGCAGGGTACTGCACCCATCCGGCTGCGCGGTTACAAACCGTACAACATACTGCCGGAATCTTCTCTTGAACTGGCGGCGGAACGTCTGGCAACCGCGAAACGACCGGTCCTGCTTGTAGGCGGGGGAGCTATGGCGGGCGACGCCCCCTCCTTGCTGCGCGAACTGGCGACGGAGTATTGCCTCCCCGTTGCTTCCACGCTTATGGGGCTCGGAGCATTCCCCTCCGGTCATCCCCTGCATCTCGGAATGGTCGGTATGCACGGAAGCGTAGCCGCGAATCGTGCCGTTCAGGGAGCTGACGTCCTGCTATGTCTGGGTGTGCGATTCAGTGACCGTGTCACAGGCCAGCGCAGATCCTTTTCTCCTCATTCTTATAAAATCCAGGTGGACATCGATGAAGCGGAATTGAACAAAAATATCGCCATCGATCTTGCCCTTTGCGGAACCGTGGAAAATGCGCTAACCGGACTCATGGGGCGTATATCTGCGCGCGATCATTCCTCCTGGCATAACCAAATTGCGGCATGGCCGAAACATACTTTCGTTTTCCGGCAGAAGGGGAACCTCCTCTTAACCCCGCAGGAAGTTATTCGCTATATTGACAAGGCAACGAGAGGCGATGCCATTATTACTACCGATGTAGGCCAGCATCAAATCTGGACGGCGCATCATTACGAATTTACGGAACCCCGTTCCTTCCTGACTTCCGGCGGTCTTGGAACGATGGGTTACGGTTTTCCCGCCGCGATCGGCGCCGCCATCGCTTGCCCGAACCGGCAAGTAGTCTGCGTTAGCGGTGACGGAAGCTTTCAGATGAATATGCAGGAATTGATGACGGCCATCGATTATGGGGTAAATGTAAAAGTAGCTATTCTCAAAAACGGCTATCTCGGCATGGTCAGACAATGGCAGCAGTTGTTCCAGAACAAGCGATATTCGGCGGTTCGTATCAGTTCGCCCGATTTTGCTTCCCTTGCGAACGCATTCGGCGCGCGCGGTTTTCGCGCCCGCACTCCCGGTGAAGCTCTTTCCATAATTAATACTGCATTCGAAATAGACGGCCCGGTCATTATGGAATTTGATGTAACCGAAGAGGAGAACGTCTACCCTATGGTACCGCCGGGAGCCAGCAACATGATCATGATCGAAGGGTAACGCATTGAACATAGCCGCTATCTAGCGGTTCAGGCCCGGCCGAAAGCGCATGGCCGGCCATAACGCAGAACGACCGATGCGGCAACCGTCTGAACCGGAAGGCCCCGACCAAAGTTGAATGATTCAGGTCGGGGCCTTCTCCTCTTCATCATTTCAAATTTTCAAACACATTAAACGGTAATGATTCGGGCCAAGTTTATTCATGATGGCGTTAATTCCGATCGATTCCAATCCCGCCACCAGGGGAGGCGCGGGATGGGGAAGATGGACCTCCACAACAGTCGCCCTGTTTGCGTTTTTGACAAAATTAAGGATTTCATGCCTCGGATGTTCACCTTGCCGGATTCGTTCCCGCACATCAATGATAGCGATATTTCCGTCGTACGCGACCTCAAGCATAACAAACTTCCCCCTTCTTCAACGGAATCGGATGGAAACGGCTGGATTTGGCGACCGGGACACGGCCGCATCACCCCTGGATGCGCACCTCATACTCGCAGTGATCGTCGCCGCTGACATTGCAGAGAATTTCCCGCACGGAAACACGACGATCCATGATCTGATTCAGCGCCCCTTCCAGGATCGCTCCTTCCAGATCGCAAACCTTCTTCTCCGCCAATACGGGAAGGCCCTTGCAGAAACAATCCTCGACAGCGATACGAAGAACATGCCCATCACGACGGACAACTTGTGGTATGCCGATTTTAAGCTCCTTGAACAGGTCAAGCAGCTCGTCAAGCGAACCGACGGGAAGATTCTCTCCGATCTTGCGTCCGACAGTGACCGTCGTACCTTTGCCTCCCAGCGGCAAGCCCTGGTACATTCCGATCAGACGAATCGTCCGGAACAACTCCAGGGGAATCTGATCACCCAATTGCTTCCTTTCAATCCGTTTCATATCATGAAACGTAAATCCCTGCATGGTAAAACCTCCCCCAGGAATAGAGTCATTGATTATAATTTTATTTTGCCGCTGATGGCAAAGGTGTTCCTTGATGCAAATCAAGTGAATCAGACCTGAAAAAGCGGAGAGGAGGCATTCGTCTTAACCGAATCAATGAAAAAAATGTGACCGATGTGATTCAGCTCATATCGCCAATAAACCGGATTTGTTACATTTCTTATATGGGCTCGAGGAAACAGCCGTTGACAATTTTTCGAATTTTTCTAAGATGAAATCAGGAGCAAACTATACGTTGGAGGTACAAACATGGTGCGGATTGGTTTCTCTTTTGTCGGCAGTTTGATTTTGTTTTATATCCAGAGTCTGATCGTCATGAAATGGTTTCATTATCAAACGATCCGTTTTGAAAGCGCGCTGCAAGTTGCGATCGTCTGCATCGTTAACTTTTTTCTCGTGTTTTCGATTGTTACGCAAATTACTCCATGGTTTATCAAATTGAAAATGATCGAAACGGAAATCGAAGAATAAATAGCGGTAAAAAAATTCCCCGTTCATGATTGAACGGGGATCCGGGGATGTTAGACGGCATGGGGTAAAGCTTCTTTTCCTTTCTTAGGCTTCAACAGCTTTCTCAGGAATGGAATGACGTAATAATCCAATCCAAATTTTCCGGCGTTGAACCCTGCGACCAAAATAATGCTCCCCAGAAGGGTCAACCACGGATTGCTCGATACGGTTCCGGCAAACATATACATGAAGTTCATGAGCAAGCCGAAGAATATGGCGGCAGTTGTCAAACAACCGAGAATCAGGCCGAGACCGACCAATAATTCTCCCCAGGGAACGAGGAAGTTAAATAACTTGACATTGGGCAGGGCGAATTTTTCCAGGAATCCGGTAAAATTCGGATAAACCAATTCTTGCGTGCCGCTTTCCAGTACCGGCTTGGCTATGGCATTTTTCAGAAAACCCGTCGCATCGAAAGGTTTGGCCCCGGTCAGTTTGTGCCAACCGGCTGTCAGCCACTCCCAGCCGACATATAACCGGAGAATCGTCAAGAATCCTGCGGCAAATACATTTTCTCTAAGCCACTTGTTCATCATACGAATCCGCTCCCTTTAAAATGGTTTATGGTGATTTTGTTACTTTCCGATTTGGTGCTGATTTGCGGCGAAGTTCCCGCACCCCATCCCCTTAACTGGATTGCTTCACCTGAAATTGAATTTTGCGCTTGCAGTCTGGACACAGAGTCTCATGATAATCCGCCCCAAGTTCGAAGAAGGCGCCGCAATGACGGCAGCATTTCAGAATAAATTCTTCCGGCAAACATCCTTCAAGCGACGCGGTGAATGTGATGTTCGTTTCGTTCACGGGAACCACTTCCTCTCTTCTTTTCTGATTTCAGTATAGTCGAGTCTGGAAGGGATTCCCGTGATTTTTTTCACTTTGTTTATGGCTTTTCGTTGAACAATCCTCCAAATGCCGCCGCAAAAGTGACATTCCGATGACGGGCCCGGGAACGATGATTTGTGACCGGGGTCACAACCATCCCGCTCCGATTATGGTATGTTGAATGAAAATGAGAATGGAGTTGGGAGCAATAATGGATGGCAACGTCAGTTCCATGAAGGAAGACTCCTGTGTTCGTCGGGTGCCAATTTTCGAAAATTTAACGGAACCGGAAATCATTGCTCTGCAAGGGGTGATTCAATCCCGGCACTTCAAAAAAGGGGAATTTATTTTTCGTGAGGGGGAACGTTCGGAAACGTTGTATATCCTGCATCGCGGAGTGGCCAAAGTATCAAAATTTTCCGATACGGGGAAAGAACAGGTCATTCGCTTTTTATACCCCGGGGACTTTTTTGGACAATTTTCATTATTGCAGGAAAGAACCCATTATGCCAATGCGGAAGTGCTGGAACCCGCTTCTATATGCCTTATTCACAAAACCGATTTTAAAAACCTGCTGGAAAAAAATCCGGCCATGACCTACCGGTTTTTGCTCGCCATCAGCGACCGTCTGTATCAGGCCGACGAATGGATGAGCACAATCAGCCTGTTGGATGTCGAAGAAAGACTGGCTAAAACATTACTTCTTTTTTACCAAAAAGAAGCTTCCTCCGGACAAGTTTTTACGCTGCCCATTGCGAAAAAAGAGTTGGCCGCATTACTAAGCACAACTCCTGAAACATTAAGCCGGAAATGGGCCCTTTTGGAATCAAGGCGCATCCTTGCCCCGGAAAGCAGAAACCGGATTCGGATTCTCGATCTTGAAAAATTAATGGAAATCGCCGGTATGTCCTGATTTTTCGGCCTCGTCTAAGCAAATAAACTACGCGAGGAAGGTCTGATCTTCCCCGCGTACAGGTTCAACAGCTATTCAAACCGTTTCGGATCGCCATGAAACGGAGCTTCGGCCACTTTGATGGATTCTGTCGGGCATCCGGAGACCGCATCCTCCAGATCGTCATACAGCTCTTCCGGCACTTCCACAATCCCCTGATTATGATCGCCTTCCAATATATTTTCGGCCAGCCCCTCGTCATCGTAGTCGAAAATGTCCGGGGCTGCCGCACCGCACGCGCCGCAGGCAATGCAAGTATCTTTATCGACCATTGTAAATTTGGCCATTGCCTTCCCCTCCCATCGGAAATGATATTTTTTTCAAGTTCAGCATAAAGGATCCTGAATTTCAGCGCCTTGACTTATATCAATTCCGGAAAATTCGGCTAGAAGATTTGGTGGTTTCCCTTTTTTCTTTCGGGAAACGGCACCAGGGATTGCCTTCGTCCGGCCGAACGGGAAATCTGGTCTGACCATGTCTTTTTCAACATGAGCAGCCCTTCATTGAGAATCAACAACAGAACAATCCACGATCCATAAGCAAGAATTCCTTCACGTATTAGCGAGAGAAGCGGAATACCGTCCACGGCATCAACCGGATTGAAATTTAGCGTAAAGGCATAGAGCATGCCAAACGTAAATATTCTCGACCACTGCGACACATGGTAGGTTCCGATCGCGGCTGTCCAACCCATACCCCGGATCCTGAGCAGGGCGCGGGAGATCTCGATAGTTTCCACAATGACAAACCAGGAAAGCACCCAC
>Ga0310827_100889_pt1 | contig 18468 bp, 16 predicted proteins | sample WT_ome_2_FD_201309 | JGI IMG/M metagenome (GOLD analysis project Ga0310827, IMG submission 201309) | Sorghum-adapted microbial communities enriched on wild type (WT) sorghum from Joint BioEnergy Institute, Emeryville, California, United... ... | reverse complement strand
CTGCGGAGAAGAAGGGGGTATTTTCTTCGACAACGGGAAAATAACGCTTCGCAGACGCAAGCAGGAAAACGTGGTGCCCGAGCTTCCCAAACAGACGACCAACCAGGATAAGAGCTTCATCGATGCGATTCTGGGCAGGCATGAGGTTCTGGTCCCCGGAACGTTCGCACTCAAAGTGGTCAGATTGACCGAGATGATCTACGAAGCGGCGGGCTATCAACCGATCGAAACCCATTCTTGAAAGGACGGAAAGCTGAAATGGCATGGAACATAGGAATGCGCATCCCTCCGAAAATCAATAGCCAGGGCATCGGGAAGGTCGCCTCGTGGGCGGCGGAGATCGGCCTTGACGTATTGGATGTAGGAAATCTCACACAAGAAGTCAAACAGGCTTGCGATCAAGCCGGCATCGGCATCGGCTCGGTAGATGCGGCCAAGGTGGGGCAACTGCTCAGCAAGGATGAGGCGCGAAGGGCGGAGGCGGTGGAAGACGTGAAGCGGCAAATGTCCGGGATGTCCTCGCTCGGCGGCCGGGTCATGTTCATGTGCCTTGTGCCCGAAGACCGCAGGCAGCCCCGCCGGGAAAGCTTCGCGATCTGGAAGGATACCTTTCCCGAACTGGTGCGCCACGCCGAACAAACCGGGGTTTATATCGCCATTGAAGGCTGGCCCGGACCGGCGCCGGATTACCCGACCATCGGCTGCACGCCGGAAATGTGGCGGGCGATGTTCGAGGCGATTCCGTCCCGGCATTTTGGTCTGAACTACGATCCTTCCCATCTGGTCCGGCTGGGGATCGACTATTTGCGGGTGCTCTCCGAATTTGGGGAACGCGTGAACCACTGCCACGGGAAGGACACCGAAATTTTGCCGGAGGAACTGTACGCATTCGGCACCCTGCCGGCGACCTTCGGATCTCCATACGGCTTCTCGGAAGGATCCTGGAGATATACGATTCCGGGTCACGGGCAAGTCGAATGGGAGAAGGTAGCTGTTCGCCTGGAACGTCTGGGTTACCAGGGAGCGATCTGCATAGAACTGGAGGATCACCGGTTCTGGGGCAGTCTCGAGAAGGAACAGGAAGGAATCCGGAAGGCGGCCGCTCATCTGGCCCGTTATTTTAAATAATTCGTCAGAACCACACAAAATGGAGGTATGGAATATGACAGTGAAACTCGGTTTTATCGGTACAGGCGGAATAGCCAACAATCATCTTTCGAACCTTTCGTCCATCGAAGGGGCAACCGTAGCCGCTTTTTGCGACATACAGGCGGAACGGGCCGAACGGGCGGCAAGGCAATGGGATGATGCGCGGGCGTATACGCGGATTGCCGATATGCTGGACGACCGCAAGCTGGACGGCATTTACATTTGTCTGCCTCCCATGGCCCACGGGGAAGCGGAGAGAAGCGTCATTGAACGGGGATTGCCGTTCTTGGTGGAAAAACCGCTGGGGATCGACAACGAGCTGCCGCAGCAAATTTTGCGTCAGGTGGAAGAAAAGAAGCTGATCACTTCGGTGGGCTATCACTGGAGATACCAGGAATCGACCAGACGGGCCCGGGAAATTCTCGCCGGCTGCGAGCTCGGGATGGCGCTCGGCTATTGGATGGGCGGAATGCCGATGGTCCCCTGGTGGAGAGTTATGGAAGGTTCCGGCGGTCAGTTTATTGAACAGACCACGCATATCGTTGACCTGCTTCGTTATGTTTGCGGAGAGGTTACAGAGGTTTACGCCGCCTACGGTCATCGGGTTATGGACAAGAAGGTGGAAGGCGCGAATGTGCCCGACGTAGGTACGGTCACGATGAAAATGGCCAACGGATCAGTGGCTACCATCTCCAACACGTGCCTGCTTCCGGTGGGCCATCATGTCGGGCTGGACATTTATACCGACCAGGGAGTGCTGGAAATTCGCGGAGGCAATCTCAAAGAAATCGTCCGGGAGCGGACGACGGAATACAGGAGCCGCGCCAACGCTTATCATGTGGAGGATCAGGCGTTCGTCCACGCCCTTCGTACCGGGGATCCTTCCCGAATTCTTTCCGACTACGCCGATGCGGTCAAAACGCATGCCATTACTGTGGCTGCCAACGAATCAGCGAGAAGCGGCAAACCGGTACGGCTGGGTTGAGATCAATTGGGCCGAATAGGAGGGCAACCATGAAAATATCCATTTGCATAGGCGCTTATAAAGGAAAAGATGTAGTTTACCATCTGGAAAAGATCAAGGAGCACGGTCTGCACGGTCTTGAACTGTATCAGTGGTGGGGACTCGGGGATTTGAAGCGGGTCGCCCGGGAGCAGGAGCGGCTTGGCGTCGGGATCATCGCGACCTGCACGAAATTTTTCAATCTGGTCGATGCCTCCAGACGCGAAGAGTATCTGGATGCCCTGAAGCAAACGATCGAAGCCTGCGGAATCCTCGGAACCCGGTCCATCATTACCCAAACAGGCAACGAGATTGAAGGCGTGCCGAGGGAGATTCAGCGGGAGGCGATGATTGAGACGCTGAAGCAATGCGCCCCGCTGTGCGAGCAGGCGGGGGTAGTGCTGGAGGTTGAACCGCTTAACGGGCTGGTCAACCACAAGGGCCATTATCTTCAGCGTTCCGACGAAGCAGTGGAGATTATCGACAGGGTGGGCAGCCCCAATGTAAAGCTTGTCTTCGATGTTTATCACCAGCAAATCACCGAAGGCAACGTCATCCGGAATGCGACCCAGTATGTGGAGCGCATCAACCATTACCATATTGCGGATAATCCCGGACGTCAGCAGCCGGGAACCGGCGAGCTGAATTACGTCAATATATTGAAGGCGATCAGCGCTACCGGATTTGACGGATACGTGGGACTGGAGTGCGGCTATACCGTGGATACGGATGAAGCAATTGAGCAATTCAAACAGGATATCCTGAGCAAAATCTGAATGAACGCGAAACGCCCGGATGAAGATGCTCCGGGCGTTTTTCCGTTGCTTTGTCCAGGGAACGGATCCGGCTCCGCAGAGTCCCGATCCGCCCGGACGCAAATTTTGCCCTTCCCTGTACAGGTTGCGGCATACGTGTTCCTTATCGTTTCATGGCTTCGTCCTTGGGCAGCAGGGCGGCCGCCGCCGCGAACGTGAACCGGATGACGCCGGGCTGGCCCAGCCGGACAAGGACAAGTGCCGTCATGACAGGCCCGAGGGCGCTGCCGACGTTGCCGCCCACCTGGAAAATCGACGGGGCCAGTCCGCGCTTGCCTGCCGCGGCCAGGTACGCCACCCTTGAAGATTCCGGGTGAAATACGGCCGAACCGATCCCGACCAGCACGACAGCGGCCGGGACCGATGGAAAGTTGGGGGCCAGGGCCATGGCGGAGAGGACTCTGGTATCAGTCCATCCCGAGAATTTCGCGGATGCCCGGCCAGTGAAGCCACAGGTTCGTCATGGGAGCTTTCCAGTCCAGATGATGGTCGACATGCGTCAGACGGAAAAATACAGCATAACGCACATGCGGCGAGACGTTGGGAGCCACTCCGTGGGCCAGCTGGTAGTGGCACAGAACGATATCGCCTGCCCTGGCGGTCACCTGCACCGGTTCCGGCATTGGAACCTTGGGCATGCCCTCGAGCAGTGATTCCGGTCCGTGCTCCCGGAAATACTGCTCGAAAATCCGGTGGCTGCCGGGCCAGACGGTGAAGTTGCCGGCATTCGTTTCCGGCACGTCGCTCAGGAAGACGCCGACGAGCATGGTGAAATTGCTGATTTTTCCTTTCGGGACCCCGTTGGTCGGCGTATGCATACCGTCCAGATGGCAGCCCGGTTTGGGGGGCGGATCCGCCAGATTCGGAAAGCGGAGGGCGATCTGTCCGCCTTTGACCTCCCTGATCATGCCCGTCCCCAGCACCGATTCGGCAAGCGGCCAGGCGGGAGTGCGGTTTAGCAGATCGGAGATGACCGGCGTGTTTTTGATTTCCGGGCAGAAGGATTGGGCTCTGAACGTAACCATATCTTCCACGTTCATGCCCTGGCCTACGGAATGGTTGATGGCCCTGAGCGCCTGGTCGATCATGACGCGGGGCACGGCATTCCGGATGTGCACGTAACCGTTTTCCAAAAGCGATACTTTTTGCGCATGAGACAGTTTCATTTTCGGCGACCTCCGTTTCATCGGTTCATTGTTATGTATGTCTGATCTGGAGCTGCTATTCCTTTATATTATTTATAGACCGGAAACCCGATTCCTTCCTTCCCGGCACACTCGTCCAAGAAAAATGTCCTTGCCTTGCATATGCTGATGTATCGCCGAACGTAAGGAGGGAAATGTCATGAAACACGTTCACCAAATGAAAGTGGTATTTCTTCATCCCGGCCAGAAATTGCTGGTGATCGCCCTCAACAGGCATCCCCGTAAACATCACCGCAAGCATCATCATTGCGGCTGCAAGTAATCGCGCTTCTTCCCTGCGCCCGGCCGGCCCAGCCGACCGGGCCTTTTGTCGTTTCAAATTCGGAAAATAATTCCGCGTCAATGGGATATGATAGTTAACGAATGGATCCGAACAGAATCGATCGTTACCGGCAAATTTTGATGGAAATGTGCGAAAAAAATGCGCCAAACCGGGTACCGTCCCCTCCAAACGGCGGAAAACGGCTGAAAAACGGCAGTTCAACCTTGGAACCGGATAAAATCAAGGACTGACCGGGGATATGGTCCGTCTTACGCCCTTTTATAACGGATGAAAATTCTTGCATCTCCTATGGGCGAGCCATATACTTTATAATGACTAAACTAGTACGATAGGAATGGTTTCGATCGCGTTTGGTCCGAAGTCATATCTTCTTTGCAAAGGGGAATTTTACATGTCCGAAACTTCTACACTGGGTACACAGGAAGTAACCCATCCGGAAGGCGCCGGGGCAGAAGCGAGCCAGGCCCCCAAGGATGTGCTCGATCAGCTTTTGAAACCCGAAGTGCAGGAATCTCTTGTGGTTTTGGTTGAAAGCCTGCCCAAATTGTCCGAAATGGTTACCTGCATGACCAAAGCTTACGATTTTGCTCAATCAATCGCTACGGATAAAGTGCTGATTGATGACCTGAAGGGCGGCTTCAGTGAATTTATCCAACCGGTTCAGGAGAAGGTCAAAGGGGTTGCTTCCGCTGTGATTGAAGCGAAGGATCGCGCCCAGACGAACCAGACGACCATTGGCCTGTTCGGGTTGCTCCGCTTGCTTAAGGATCCGCAAGTCCAGCAAGCTTTCCACTTTGTGCAAGCCTTCCTTGAAATCATGGCAGAACGGAAAAAATAACCTGAAGCGTTCAGGAAACGATCACGAACGGGGGATATCCATGTCGAAGAACATACTGATTCTGGGCGGAGGATACGGCGGACTGCTCAGCGCTTTGACCGCCCGCAAATATTTTACGCCCGAAGAAGCATCCATCACACTGGTCAATAAAGTGCCTTTTCATCAAATCATTACCGAATTGCATCGCCTGGCCGCAGGTTCGATTTCCGAGAAAGCCATTTCGCTTCCGCTTGACAAGCTTCTGCGCGACAAGCAGGTGGATTTGAAAATCGCCACCGTCAAGGAAATCAAGCCCGAAGAACACAAGGTTCAGCTGGAGAACGGCAATGTGTTAACTTATGACCTGCTTGTACTGGCCCTCGGCAGCGAAACGGCCTTCTTTGGCATTCCGGGGCTGCAGGAGCACAGCTTTATCCTCAAATCGGTCCAGGATGCCAACAACCTCCGCGAGCATGTGGAAGCCCGCGTTGCGGAATACAGCAAGTCCGGGAAAAAAGCCGATGGCACGTTCGTCGTAGGCGGCGGAGGTCTGACGGGAATCGAGCTTGTCGGCGAATTTGCCGACGCGCTTCCGAACCTGTGCCGGAAATACGGCGTTGATTATGAAGAAATTTCCCTGCTATGCGTTGAAGCGGCACCGACGATTCTTCCCGGTTTTCCGGAAGACCTGGTGCAGAGGGCGCAAACCTCCCTGGAAGCCCGCGGCGTGAAATTTTTGACCGGACTTCCGATTACTGAAATGAAAGGGACGTCGGTCAGCCTGAAGGACGGCAGCTCTATCGAAACGAGCACCCTGGTGTGGACGGGCGGCGTACAAGGCAATTCCGTTGTCGCCAACTCGGGAATTGATGTGAACCGCGGGCGCGCAACCGTCAACGATTTCCTGCAGTCGACTTCGCATGAGGAGATCTTCCTGGCCGGCGACTGCGCCGTGGTGATGAGTCCGGAAGGCCGTCCGTATCCGCCGACTGCGCAAATTTCCTGGCAAATGGGCGAGACGGTCGGCTATAACATGTACGCTTACGTCAAAGGAGCCAAAATGCAGAAATTCGAGCCGGTCTTCTCGGGAACGCTCGCCAGCCTCGGCCGCAAGGATGCGATCGGAACCATCGGCGAGAACAAGACCCGCCTGAAGGGAATGCCGGCCTCGTTCATGAAGGAAGCCAGCAATATCCGGTATTTGTCCCATATTAACGGATTGTTTTCCCTTGCTTATTAAGATAAGACCGGATCGAAAATGGGCCAGCGAAGGAAAGGGACCTCGTTCATCATGAGCGGGGCCCCTTTTTTATTCATTCAAACCTGGTTGCCGATGCTTTTCGGTAGAGCACGGGAGGGCATCCGTAGAACGCGGTAAATTGCCGGGTAAAGTAGAACGGGCTGTTAAACCCCGATTCGGCGGCAATATCCGCTATGGACAATCCGGATTTTTCAAGCAGGTTCGCGGCATGGCGCAATCGGATTTTAAGAAGGGTGTCCATCACGGATTCCCCGGTCTGCTCCTTGAACAGATGCGCAAACCTGGATGGAGATAAATTCGCCTGGGCTGCAAGGGAAGCAACGGTAAAAGGCTCCTTGTAACGCAGGGACAGCAGCCGGAGCGTTTCCTTGATCCTGGAGTCCATCGCCCTGGAAGAATCCTCGGCATTCAGGGAAAGAAGGAGCAGCATTTCTTCTAAAGCGTTTGCGGAGAGCTTCCCGGCGTACTTGCCCGCCTCCGCGTTATATTCAATCAACCGGGCAAACGCCCGGCAAAAGCGCTCCCGGATGGAAGGGTCCGCCAGGCGGGTCTGCCTGATCCCCTTGGCTTTCTCCGGCAGCCGAAGCCAGGCTATCCAATCCTCGCGGGGGGTGAAATGGCACCAATACGTCTCCCAGTATGTATCCCCGGCTGTCCCATAATCATGGGGGGTTCCCGGAATAATCAGAACGACTTCGCCTTCCGAGCTTTCCAAATGCTCCTCCCCGTTGCGGAAATACCCCCGGCCGGAAAGGGTGCAGCTGAGGTAAAAGTCCCGTGTGCCCCGGGAGCGTTCGACTGCATATTCGCAGCCTCGCACATCATGTCCCGAAATCAGCAATCCGGGCGTCGGAACCTGGTTTTCAACAGCAGAATCGTACAGGAACATAGCAGGATTCATCATTCTCCCTCCCTGAGCAGTATCTTATAATAAATCCGAAAACAATACAACAAAACCTAAAACAAAAGCTTCCCTTGCAAACGAGCCAAGGTGAAAAGACGGGAGAGAATTTCTATGACGGCAAGCAGCCAGCCCTCTCCTCCGACTCTGATCGGCAGGGTGGACCTCTCGAAGGCGGGATTGCGATGCAAAATGCTTCTCGGCGATTTAAACGGGGACGGCCGAATGGAACTGCTGATGGTTCAGGCAGACGGCGGGATCGACGACCGGTACGTTCCCCATCAGGTACAGTGCCTCACGGCTTATGACCTGCAGGGAAATCTGCTGTGGCAGACCGGCACGCCGGATCCGAATGCCGGGGGTCCGGGTTCCGATTATCCGGCACAAATTTATGATATCGATGGGGACGGATACAACGAAGTGCTCTGCGTCATGAATAAGACATTCCGCATTCTCGACGGAAAAACAGGCGCGGTGAGGAAAGAATATCCCCTCCCCGATCCGGAAGCGCATGACTGCATTATTATCGCCAACCTGACCGGAAGGGAGCGCGCGCAGGATATAATATTGAAAAACCGGTACCGCAACATGTGGGCCTTGGACAACGAGTTTCGTCTGCTTTGGACCCATGAGGGAAATATCGGACATTTTCCATGGCCGTACGACTTCGATGGGGACGGCCGCGACGAAGTGATGGCCGGATACGACCTTCTCGATCACGACGGACGGAGACTCTGGTCGTGCCGCAATCTGGAAGACCATGCGGATTGCATTTGGGTAGGGGACGTAAACGGCGACGGCATTCCGGAGCTCGTGATCGGAGGCAGCGTTACGGTAATGTACGACCCGAACGGCCGGGAGTTGTGGAGGTATGAGGACTCCATCGAATCCCAGCATGTAGCGTTGGGCAAGTTCCGTGACGACTTGCCCGGGCTGCAGATTGCCGGTCTCGACCGGATTGTCCGGGGAAATGCGAACGGCAAAGACGGGATGTTTTTCCTGGACAGCCGAGGCAAAGAAGTATGGAAGGAAAACCGCACGACCAAGGGTTGGCTGACCATTATTGAAACCGTAAGCCACTGGGATGACAGCGGTCTCGATTACATTCTGGCTTATCGCAGAGGAGGCGGCGTAACCCCGACTTTGTATGATGGCTGGATGAATCCCGTGGCGGTTTTCCCGAGGGACGGTTACGCGGTCCACGCCGATTTGATGGGGGCAGGCCGCGAGAATGTGATTATCTACGACAATGAATGGGCTTATCTTTATGCCAGCTGGGAGCAGGATCTGTTCTCCCGGTATTCGGACGGACCTTTGCGGCAGACGAAGCGGCTTTACCATTCGACCCTTTACCCTGGCGGGGAAAGATAGGCAAATCCTTTGGAGGAGGAGTTATCTGTGTCTGGACAAACCGCAGTTATCCATGCTGATCAACCGGCCGGAAGGATCAGCCGGCACATTTACGGACATTTTGCCGAGCATCTTGGACGATGCATTTACGAAGGAATCTGGGTTGGCGAGGATTCTCCCATCCCGAATACGAATGGAATCCGCAATGATGTTCTGGAGGCGTTGAAAAAGCTGAAGATTCCCGTACTGCGCTGGCCGGGAGGTTGCTTTGCCGACGAGTATCACTGGAAGGATGGCGTCGGCCCCCGGGAATCGCGCAAGCGGATGGTCAACACCCATTGGGGCGGGGTTGTCGAGAACAATCATTTCGGCACGCATGAATTTATGATGCTGTGCGAGCTCTTGGACTGCGAGCCGTATATTTGCGGCAATGTCGGCAGCGGATCTGTTCAGGAAATGCAGGAATGGGTCGAATACATGACCTTTGACGGAGAATCCCCGATGGCCGACTGGCGGCGCAGGAACGGGAGGGAAAAGCCGTGGCGCCTGAAATATTTCGGCGTCGGCAACGAGAATTGGGGCTGCGGAGGTTCCATGCGCCCGGAATATTATGCCGATGAGTACCGGCGTTTCCAGACGTATGTGCGCAATTTCGGGGGGAACCGGATCTACCGGATCGCCTGCGGACCCAACAGCGCCGACTATCGCTGGACGGAAGTGCTGATGAGCGAGGCACGCAATCGGATGGATGGGCTAAGCCTGCATTATTATACCGTCCCCGGAACATGGCAGAAGAAGGGATCGGCCACGGACTTTTCGGAAGAAGAATGGTTTGCTACCCTCAAGAAGGCCATGACGATGGATGAACTGATCGGAAGGCACAAGACGATCATGGACCGCTACGACCCGGACAAACGCGTCGGTCTGATTGTCGATGAGTGGGGTACCTGGTTCGATGTGGAGCCGGGAACCAATCCGGGCTTTCTCTATCAGCAGAACACGCTTCGGGATGCGCTGGTCGCCGGCTTAACCTTCCACATTTTCCACCGCCATTGCGAACGCGTGCATATGGCCAACATCGCGCAGACGGTTAACGTGCTTCAGGCGATGGTTCTGACCGAAGGGGAAAAGATGCTGGTGACGCCGACTTACCACGTCTTCGAGCTGTTCAAGGTTCATCAGGATGCGGAATACCTTCCCGTACACCTGGAGGGGAAAGCCGCTTACGAGCTTGGCGGGGAGAAACTGCCGCAGCTTAGCATTTCGGCTACCCGGAATGACCGGGGGCAGCTCCATATCAGCATTTGTAATCTTCATCCGCGGGAAGAGGGGAACATTTCCGTGGAATTGCGGGGCATGAAAGGCCGGATGCAGGTTTCCGGCCGGATCCTGGCAGGTGCCCGGATGAACGAGCATAATACCTTCGATCAGCCGGAGCGGGTAAAGCCGGCTGCGTTCGACGGAGCCTCCCTGGTGAACGGTCTCCTGCAGGCAGCGGTGCCGCCGATGTCCGTGACGGTGCTTGAACTGAATGAATGGTCCGAATAGCAGCCGCTGATCGGATGGCGACAGGCCTCCGCCATTCCCGGGGAAAGCCCGTGAGGCGGCGGAGGCGGACGGAAACAGACTCTCCCGGTTTACCAGGAGAGTCTGTTTCCGTCACACGGATTGCCCGGCCCCTTCCTCCACCGCGGCCAGCAATTCCCATTGCAGGCGGCGCACAGCTTCCTTATCGACGGCCTCGGCGTAGCCGCTGCGGATCTTGTCGTCGATCTGTCGGGCTTGCATCAAATAAGAGGTGGCTTCCCTCATCTTGGCGGAATAACGGGTTTTAATGGCGGCAAGCTCCCCGGCGTACTTTTCGTCGGTTCCCGGGGTCATGGCCCGTTCGTACATATCCAGAATTTCATCCCCCTGGCGCGACGGGAAATATTCATGCGGTGCAGTACTGTCGAAGATGGCTGTGCTCAGCTCGGGGAAAATCAGCATATCGAGGCTGTTCGGATCGAAGCCGCAGTGGAACACTTCGACGTCATATCCCTTCTGTTCCGCGGCGGCGGCGATCTTCTTGAGCATAGTCGATTTGCCCGAACCGGGTCGGCCTTTGATGAAAATGCGCCGCTTTAGGTCTGCGGTCAAATTCTGAATATGGTCGATCGCTCCTTCCGGTGTAGCCGCACCAAAGAACAAGTGGCGGACCGAGGCCGCGCGCACTCTTCCGTCTTCGCAGAAAAACTCCTGAATCAACTCCCGAGCGACTTGGTCGGCTTTGGCGAAATCCATGCTGCCGATGTAATATTGCTCCCACTCGTCGTGAATGCGCAAAGCCTCGGCAAAGGTGTCGTATGCTTTGGAATAGGCTTCAGCCAAATCGTGCTTCAAGCTTTCGATGATTCGCAAGGCTTCGTCGGTCACTTTGGCGGCGTCAATCGATACGCTGAAATCGATTGGAACCGCCTGCGTCGTCCCCACGCGGGGGATGCCTTCGCATTCCTGTCCGTCCACGATGCCAAGCCCCAAACCGGTTACGATCAGGCCGTTCAGTTCATCGGGGTGAAGCGGGGAGTGAAAGCACTGAATGTCCCGTCCCTGACGGATCATGGAGTCGGCGATGCCGCGAATCACACGGGATTTTTCTGCCGCGGACCCACCTTCCAGAATGAAGATTCGTCCCAGTCCCTGAAAAGCCGAATCAAACAGAAAGTGAACGCCGCGGGCGGTATTGCCGCGGGCAAAATAATGCAGCGAGGTTCCCGTCACTTCGAACACTCCTTTGCCTAATGGGATAAATGCCTATGCCGCATCTTATTCATGACGCCGAACGATGGTGTCTTGCTTCCATCCGGCAAATCCCCGAAACCCGCCGGCTGCACTTGTTGATCCATCGGGAATTCCTTTGGGAGGGGGACCCCGCGCAAATTTTTTTCCAATTGGAGTATCGCCTTTTTGCGCTTCATCTGGTATTCTAGTCATATCAGGACTGACAAATTTATTCCATGACAGGGAGAGTGGCGCTCATGATTAAAGTCGCCGTGATCGGAACAGGCTCCATCGCCAATGCGCATATGGATGCCTATGTTCGCACGTTCAAGGGACGGTGCCAGGTTGTGGCGCTGGCCGATATTTATGAGGACAAGGCGGTCGCGCTGAAAGAAAAATTCGGAATCGAATGCCGGATAAGCCGGGATTACCATGACCTTCTTGACCAGGACATTGACCTTGTGTCCGTTTGCACACCGCCTTATACGCACGCGGAAATCGCCATCGCTTTCCTGCGGGCGGGCAAGCATGTATTGGTCGAGAAGCCGATGGCTTCCTCGCTGGAGGAATGCGATCTCATGCTGGAGGCAGCTGCGGAATCAGGGCGGATATTATCTGTCATCGGCCAGAACCGCTTCCGGGATCCGATCATGAAACTAAAGCGTTTAATCGATACCGGCCTTGCAGGCAAGGTGGTGCATGCCCAGGTCGATTCGTTCTGGTGGAGGGGCCACTGCTATTATGATCTTTGGTGGAGAGGCACCTGGGAGAAGGAAGGCGGAGGCTGCACGTTGAATCACGCCGTTCATCATATCGACATGCTGCAGTGGATGATGGGGATGCCGGACAAAGTGACGGCCGTAATGAGCAATACTTCCCACGACAACGCCGAGGTGGAGGATATTTCCATCGCCATCCTCTCTTACGGCAACGGAAGCCTGGCTCAAATCACCAGCTCTGTTGTTCATCACGGAGAAGAGCAGCAGCTGATATTCCAGACGGAGAAAGCGAGAATATCCGCTCCCTGGAAGGTGTATGCCTCGATCTCCAAAGAAAACGGATTCCCTGAGCGAAATCCGGCTCTGGAGGAGGAACTGGAGAAGACCTACCAACACTTCCCCGATCTTCCGTATACGGGACATGCGGGACAAATCGACGATGTGCTGAAGGCGATCGAGAGCGGTTCCCATAAGGTGCTTGTGGACGGCAGAGAAGGATGCAAGACATTGGAGCTGATTACCGCCATCTACGAAGCGGCGGCCACCGGGCAATCCGTGAAGCTGCCTCTGACCCGGGACAACCTGTTTTATTCGCGCGAAGGCCTGCTTAAGAATGCTCCTCATTTTTACGAAAAGACTTCTTCGCTCGTCTCCTTTGCGAAAAACGATATTACACTTGGCAGCGATTACAAGAAATAAGACAGATGAACATCTTTGGAGGAACCGGAACATGAGAATGGTTTTCCGTTGGTTTGGCGAAGGCAACGATACAGTCTCCCTCGCCCAAATCCGGCAAATCCCCGGCGTCGAGGGCATTGTTTGGTCGCTTCACGACCTTCCCGCCGGGGAGGAATGGCCTCTTTACCGAATGCAGGAAATCAGGCGTCAGGCGGAAGAATACGGCTTTCATATCGAAGTGGTCGAAAGCGTCAACGTTCATGAAGATATCAAACTGGGCCTGCCGACGAGGGAACGTTATATCGATAATTATATCAAAACGGTGGAAAGGCTGGCACAGGTTGGCGTCAAGGTCATTTGCTACAATTTCATGCCGGTCTTCGATTGGATCCGGTCCAATTTGCATGAGCCGCTGGAAGATGGGTCCACGGCGCTTTTCTATGAGAAGGCCAAAATCGAAAGCATGGATCCGGCGATGCTTGTCCGCTTGATCAACGAAAATCCGGCATTTACGATGCCGGGGTGGGAACCGGAACGGATGAAACGTCTGCCGGAGCTGTTTGAAGCCTACAGGCATGTTACCGAGGAACATTTATGGGACAATCTGAAATACTTTCTGCAGCGGGTCATACCGGTTTGCGAGGAATGCGGTATCAAGATGGCGATTCATCCGGACGATCCGCCATGGTCCCTGTTCGGCCTGCCGAGGATTATTACGAACCGGGAGAACATCCGCAGGCTTTTGCGGATGGTAGATAGTCCGTATAACGGCATTACACTCTGCAGCGGTTCTCTCGGGGTCAATCCCGGGAATCATGTAGCGGACATGGTAAGGGAGTTTGCCGGCCGCATTCCGTTTGCCCATATCCGCAACGTCCGATTATACGACAACGGTAATTTCATAGAAACGTCACATCGGACCCAGGACGGTACGATCGACATTTGCGGAATTGTGCGGGCTTTTCACGAGACAGGCTTTGCCGGCTACGTCAGACCCGATCACGGAAGGCAGATCTGGGAGGAGCAGTGCCGCCCGGGATACGGGCTTTACGACCGGGCTCTTGGCATCATGTATTTATGGGGACTTTGGGATTCGCTGCAGCGGCAGAAGGAGGCTGACACATGATTACCATTAACGAAAATTTGCAGGGAAAGACAGCCGTGATTACCGGCGGAAGCGGTGTGCTGTGTTCGGCGATGGCCAGGGAGCTGGCCCGTCACGGAGTGCAGGTGGCCATACTGAACCGGACCGCAGAAAAGGGCGAACAGGTAGCGCGGGAAATCCGGGAAGCCGGAGGGAGAGCCATGGCCGTTCCCTGCGACGTGCTGGACGTAGAAAGCGTGAAAGCCGCGGAACGCAAAGTTTCCGGGTCCTTCGGCCCGTGCGATATTTTAATCAACGGGGCAGGCGGCAATCATCCGGCCGGAAGCACTACGAATGAAACGTTTAGACCGGAGGATTTGGGCAACCCGGACATCACCACGTTCTTTGACCTGAGCCGGGAGGGCTTTTCCCATGTGTTCAATCTGAATTTTCTCGGAACACTTCTGCCGAGTCAAATTTTCGCCCGCAATATGATACACCGGAAAGGAGCCGTCATCATCAATATGTCCTCCATGAGCGCCCCCTGCCCGATGACGAAGGTGCCGGCGTACAGCGCCGCCAAGGCCGCCATCGAAAACTTCACGCAATGGCTGGCCGTCCATATGGCCGAAGCGGGCATACGGGTGAATGCGATCGCTCCGGGTTTTTTCCTTACCGAACAAAACCGGAGGCTGCTGACCCATGAAGACGGAACACTGACGGAGAGATCCCACAAAATCCTTACACACACCCCCATGCGCAGGTTCGGCGAACCGGGCGACCTGCTGGGAACGTTACTTTGGCTGGCGGACGAGAACATGTCCGGTTTTGTGACCGGCATCACGATTCCGGTGGATGGCGGATTTTTGGCATATTCCGGAGTTTAGGCAGGAATGAAAGGTGAGCGGGGGGACGTGTCGGAATCCGGTTTGGAACGGTGCGGGATTTGGAGACGGCCGGAATTTTAGACCCGGCGTTACGGGAGCATGCGCTCGGCTGGAAGCTGCGGAATGAGGAATTCATCATGGCGGAGCTGGGGGATTCGATCGTCGGATATTTGCGGCTTGACTACATGTGGCCAAAAATTCCGTATATTGGGCTGATCATGGTCAAGGCCGAGCTTCGTTCCCATGAGAGCCGGAAATTCGGATCCGCAAGTCGTCCCATCTTACCCATTTTTTGCAGGGACCATGCAAACGTCCATGCCTTCCGAATCCCTCGCAATATTATAAATTATCTTCGGTGAGGGGAGGAAGTTATCGATGGGATATGCTGGTGTCGGAGGCTCTTGTGCGGGTTTGGGCTATGGTTTCACCACAATTGGCGTAATTCTTGTGTTATTCATTCTTTTGGTCATTGTTAGTACCGCTTGGGGGATCTAATCACAGACTCCGCGAAGGGGCAGGATTTTTCCTGCCTCTTTTTGTGTAGCCCCCACGATCATGCGGGCGGGTGTGGTCGTAATTTACAAGGAAGGGCTTTGATCTGTCATGAGGGAAAACGTGTTGGTTGCAGGCTCCGGTCAATTTCTCGCATCACTTTGCTCATCCTTGAGCCGGTATGTAACGGACCCGGGTATCATGAATATTCATTCGACCGATTGGCAGCAGGATTTCATCAAACCGTTTGATTTCGTCTTTTATGCTTCCGAAGACGGTTCCGTCGAAGTCATTCGCTGGCTTGAAGATTTTTGCAGAAGGAACGGAAAATGGTTTCTTCCCGGTTGCTGCATTGGAAATTTGGGGATGGTTGGGCCGTTGATTGATGCCAGGGGCGGGATCCGCTGGGATTCAGCATGGAGAACGATTCCTTCCCCCATGGTTTTCGGCAAAGAAAAGCCGAGGCTTCCCGATTATGCGGTATATGAAATATTGGCGCATGTCATGATTGCGAAGTGGCTGAGAAGCATTTCCGGTACTGCGGTGCAAGACCCCGCCCCATCCGTTTACTTGCTTCAATTGGAGACGCTGGAAGGACAATGGTATCCATTGCAGCCCCATCCGCTATTGGATAGCTGTTTCCATGCGCGTTGGATGGATATGGATGAACTTCAAAACGAAAATCCGAAGTCGCGGTTGCGAAACGACGGGCATTCTACCCTGTTTAAGCGTTTATCCCGACCCATTTCCAATATTATTTATCATTGGGGAGAAGCCGATTTGCCGCAATTACCGCTGGCACAATGCAGAATTCAGCTCAAGGACCCTTTATCCGGAGGGCCGGCCCTCCTCATGGACGCCAAGGTAACCGCCGGGTTCACGCATGAAGAAGCACGGAGGGAAGCCGGATTCGCCGGCATCGAACAGTATTCGGAACGAATGCTTCCTTTGTTTTTACAAAAATTGCGGGTTCCCGGACCAGATGATTTTTTGCAACAGAACATGATTGGAGTGGGAGCAGGCTCCACCCATACGGAAGCCATTTGCCGGGGGTTGACCCAATGCCTGGAACGGAATTTGAAACAGCCGGCAGACACACGGTCAGGGACCAAAGTAAAGCTGTCCGCAGTCCATGACCAACGAAGTCTCTATTTTTTGCGCTCACTATCGTTTATGCGAGGAGAACCCATCATTGCTATGGCCGATCAATTCGGTTTTCCGGTGATCGCGGTCGGCACCGAAGAGGGCCGATGGTATCAAGGTGTAGGGTTAAACCCGACATTCGCGTTACGGAGCGCGCTGCTGCAAGCATTGCAGGATATCCAGAACGGAGATGACGGAAGCTTATGCAATCATCCCGCATCTTTCCCGTTGAAAGAACAACCCGAATTTGCATTAACGATTTCGGCTGAGCCGCCATACCCGCGGTGGCGGCATCTGGAGAAGGCAAAGCGGAAGCTGCAACAGAACGGAAAGCAATTAAAAGTCTTCGAGATGACCATGGATCCATTGCTCCCCAAAAACGAAGCGGGAATTTTCGGTGTTATCTTAGGGGAGGAGGACAATATGAGATGAAGGCGAAGGTAGCCCTCCTGGGGGAGGGGGTTTTATTCCATGCCGCAGCTTCGCGTCTCGCCCAAAGCTTTACCGTGATGATTTCGGATGCAAGACATCTACGCATCCCGGAAGCACGCCTGCTGTTGCTGGTACAAGATGAGTGGAACCCTTCTCTCTATCTGGAAATCCATCGACAATTGAAGCCGTCGGGTATCCCATGGATGACGGCCTATGTTTCAGGAAACGAAGGGTTCCTTGGTCCGCTTGTCCGCATGAACCAACCGGGGTGTCCCCAATGCGCAGATTCCCGGCGATTCATGGCAGGGAATGCGACAATGGCCCCGCCATACCTGTTTCAACCCGGCGGAGCCGCCCGGGCCGGCATTCATTTGACCGCTGACCACCCGGGTATTCAACTAATGGCTTGTCTAATAGGGGAGGAAACGAATCGTATCGTAAAAGATCAGCCGGCCATTTTGCAGGAAAGGATCATGATTATTGAGCTGGAGCAGTTAAACCTGTCCAATCATTTTGTTCTCCCCGATCCGCAATGCGAAGTCTGCGGCAATCAGTTGGAGGATACACCGGAAGCAGCGATCATTGCTTTACAATCCCGGTTTAAGATCCATGAAGCCAGCGGCCATTGCCGGCCCGTTGCCGATTTGGATGAAGTGCTTCACCGGGATTATTGGGATCCCCGAACAGGGCTCATTTACCGTAAAACCATTCAGACCCGGCCCGCTTTTGCCGATGTCAGTGTTCACTTTACGATGGGGTTACTCGGGGAGACTGTTGCGGCTGGACGTTCGCATTCCTACGCGGAAAGTGAATGTACGGCGATTCTTGAAGCACTGGAAAGATACAGCGGTTTGTTTCAGCGAAAACAGATCGGAGTACGGGATAGCTACCGGAACCTTGAAAAGCAGGCGATGAATCCCGCTTCCGTGGGGCTCTATTCGGAGGAACAATATTGTCAGCCCGATTTTGGGTTCAGAAGATTTGACCCTCATCTTCCAATCGATTGGGTTTGGGGGTATTCCTTTTTGCAGGAACGTCCCATTCTGGTTCCGGCTTCGTTGGCTTATTACAATATCAGCTCCGGCGAAAACTTTGTGAACGAAGCATCCAATGGATGTGCATTGGGTGGAAATTTGGAGGAAGCCATACTCTATGGCATCCTGGAGGTAGTGGAACGCGATTCGTTTTTGATGACTTGGTATGCCAAACTGCCGGTACCCTGCCTGGATCCGCACTCCGCCCATGATCTTGAACTGAATTTGATGATCGAGCGTATACGGGCGGTTTATGGATATGACTTGTTGTTTTATAACATTACAATGGAGAATGAAATACCGGGTATTTTGGTGATAGCCAGAAATCGCTTAACGTCTGGAGTTCGTTTGCTTTGCGGGGCGGGGGCGCATTGGAATCCCGTAAAAGCGGCCAAAAGCGCCATTCACGAAATATCGGCAATTCTGCCTTTTGTAAACGATTACTTTCACAAACA
>Ga0310827_100888_pt1 | contig 18496 bp, 23 predicted proteins | sample WT_ome_2_FD_201309 | JGI IMG/M metagenome (GOLD analysis project Ga0310827, IMG submission 201309) | Sorghum-adapted microbial communities enriched on wild type (WT) sorghum from Joint BioEnergy Institute, Emeryville, California, United... ... | reverse complement strand
GTTCAAGGAGTCGGCCGGCCGGATCATTGCCGAATTTATTTACGTCTATCCCCCGGGCATCCCGATCCTGCTGCCCGGGGAAGTGATTTCCCAGGAGAACATTGATTACATTACGGAGCATTTGGAAGTCGGTCTTCCGGTCAAGGGACCAGAGGATCCGGCGCTGCAAACCGTCAAGGTCATCGTGGAGACGAAACCGATATTCTAAACCGGACGAACCGCCGGGCTGTGAAGCGCCGGCGGTTTGATTGCGCTTCAATACTGTTCCTTCAGGGGGACCAGATGAAGCTTGTGCTGCAGAAACTCGGCCATCTCCTCCGCATGTCCGCGGTCGGAGAGCTGGAAGGTATGCTGAAGGTAATCGATATTTCCCGCATCCTCCAGACTGATTACCGCGGTTTTACCGCTTTGCATGCAGACAACAAGAGGCTTCCCGAAAAATTGATCGGTATAAATGATCGCCAAATCATAACGGTGATGGTCGGATACGTACCCGCAGAAATGAACGCTGGAAGTTTCGGCAATATCGTATAATTGCTGGAACAAAGCTGCTACCTCCTTTACAGTATCCATCCTTTCTTTTGTGGACAAAATTTTCTGAATTTTCTAATATTATACCATAGCTGCTGCCGCTCGAAAAGTGGTTTTTATCCAGAGATTGTCAATGGGAAAGGGGAGTGCTATGATGGGGTTTGAGTGAACAAAGAGGCAGGTGTACTGATGAGTCAAAGCGCTATCATCAAATTCGTGGAGGGCTCCGCCATTTCTTCCGTCACGCTGGAGGAACTGAAAAATGAACTGCTCCGGTACAAGGAACAATTGGCGTTCACAGGCAAACAGCTCGGGTGGAATTATTCGGATGCTGCGTTTCCCTATACCATCGAGACGAAGCCGGGGAATGAGGGCCGCTGGTTTTACTTGAAGGGAACTTCCCCTCTATACAAATCCATTGTAATGGGGGTTGGAAGCGAGGAACAGGACGGCAAGGCGATTTCCTTCGTTCAGGTCGTCCTTCCTGACGGCTGCACACACGGCGACAAGGCCAAAGGCAATGAATTTTGCAAACATTTGGCCAACAAATGGAAGGCGGAGCTGCATCTGTTTAACGGCCGTGTCATGTATTTCAACCCGCGCAAATAAAGGATTGCCGAAGCTGTCACATGAAAAACTGCCGGGAGATTTCCCGGCAGCTTCCATTTTCCTCTGATGTACCGCAGAAACGGCACTACGGCGCTTAACGGCCCGCTTCATTGGCGGCCAGTTCGTTATAGACGGCGACGACCTTCTCCCATTCCTGATCGTCCTCTATGTTTACCAGGTATGCATCATCGCCCTCTTCCTCCACCCGGAAAATCATACCGTCAGCTTCGGGATCGTTGCGGTCGAGCAGGACGGCATACCCCCGGTTGTCCGACTCGAACGTGTACACCATGACCATCTCGTGTTCGTTGCCCTCTTCATCGGTAAGGATAAACAAATTCTCCTCATGATCATGATCGTGATCATGATCGTGGCCACACCCGCAATGGTCGTGGTTATGCTCGCTCATTCCAAAACCTCATTTCAATGTGAAATTGGTAATTCCCTCGCATCGTATCATGTTCGCAGGCCAGGGTCAATGCCGCATACGCCCGGCGCGCCATGCCGTCCAGTCGGGGCCGCTGCCGGATTCGGCCCTGTTTATGCCTGACCGGAAACGAGCTCCGCTCCTTCCGTCACGAGCAGAGTCACGACCTTTTGTAGACGGATGTACTCGTTTTTTTTCAACGAATCGAGGAAATAGCCGTACAAGTAGGCGGCTTCAATGAAAGACAGTCCGGGATAACAGGTCACACTCTCGTTGGTATACGGATTGTCCATCACAATCTGCCATTCGCCTTCCCGCTCATGCGGAGGCACCTGCCGGAGGGCTCTCTCCTTGTGCCGCAGAAAACGTTCGAGCTCTTCCCATACATGCGTCCAGGACGGACTAATCCGGCCCGGCTCCGGAATAATCCGGCGACCCTTGCGAATCCATTCCTTCACCTGTCCGATCGAGGATTCATCCGCTGTTTTCATCCAATGCCGGAACGATTCCAGCAATTCGCTGAAACGGGAATACCCGCCCTCGGCGATCCGTCTGCCGAGCTGCCGTTCTTCCTCGGGCGTTGCCGCCTTCCGCAGTTCTTCGAATATCGAATTTTCATCATTCATCATTTGTCACCAGGCCTCCGGTTCACCGTTCTCCTCGGCATCCGTCCCCAAAGAAAGAAGCCAATCGCGGGATTGGCTCCATGACATTACTCAGATACGATCTGCTTCTCGGAGACGACCGTATAATCGCTGTTCCCTGCCAGCTTTACGGAAAATTTTACCGTATAGCTGCCCTCTTCGTCAAATGATACGCTGAACGGCGCGGTGTACCAGAAACTGTCCTTGCCGGCATTGAGCGATTCTGTCTGTTCCGCGGTGGGCGTCCCGCCCGGGGTTTCGATCGAAATTTTAAACGAATCGATATTCGCCTTCAAGTTATCCACCTGGGCGAATACGGTGAATTTCACGGCTTCTCCCTGTTTTACTTTGCCGAATGACTGCTTTATGCTGTAATCCGAATTATCTACGCCTCTGGCCACGAACATATGGACGTTCGGCTGGTAGATGGAGACGGTCTTCGCAGCATCGTTCCATTCCACCAAAGCGTGCAGGGCATCGCTAACCGCGCGGACGGGAAGCATGGTGCTCCCATTTATGATGATCGGAGGAACATCGGAATCCGCTCCCCCCACTTCCTGGCCGTTGACCATCACTCTCGCAATACTGTAACCTCCATACTCTCCCCATAAGGAGCCGGCAAAAGCGGTCGCCGTGCCCAGCAAAAAAAGCGAGCACGAAACCAGCAGCAAACGTTTCATCTTCATGCGGACATCCTCCATCCCGTGTCTTTGCTGCTAGTATATACTCCCGTCCGCCGGAAGAGTTGCGCTGATCGCGGGCAAAAGTCAGCGGATACCGCCAAAAAAAGCAAGCACCCTATTCGCGTATTCTTCCGGCTGCAGCGCATAGCTTCCGACATGACCGGCTTTGGAGGTCTCCCAATAGATAAAGCGGTCCTTGTGCTTTTCCCATAATTTCCTGCTTTCCGTATAAGGAATGGCCTTGTCGTCCCGGCTGTGAATGAACAGAACCGGGCGCGGATAGATCCGATCCACGGCCGACAAGGCGTCTACCTTCTCAGGCCGAATGCCGGTTGCCGGCGGCAAAAGAGTCATAATCAGAGGCGTGAACGGAAAGGCGGGAAGATGCGACCAGACCGGAAGGTTCGCCTGAAGATACGTCTTCAGGTTGCTGAATGGACTGTCGGCCACCACCCCGACAATATCCGGTTCCCTCGCCGCCGCCAGAAGTGCTGTCGTGCCGCCCATGGAAAAGCCGATCAGGCCGATGCGCCCGGGGAAGTGGTCCTTCACCCAATCCACCGCCCCGAGCAGATCCTCCTGCTCGTAATAGCCGACGGAAGTGAGCTTTCCTCCCGATTCACCCGAATTGCGGAAATCAAACATCAGAACCGGATACCCCGCCTCGGTCAACGATTTGGCCAGCGACAAAGCCGGCAGCCCCTTCTCCAGCCGGTTTCCCGAATACCCGTGGGCCATGATCAAAGTGGTTCCCCCCGGTTTCGCGGCGTGCAAAAACCATCCTTTAAGCACAATCCCGCCCTGTCTGCTGGGAAATTCGACAGAGTCGTAAGCGATTCCGTAATGGTCGGGAGAGTCGTCGAGCGGCTTTCGCAGCGGATGCGTCAGGCTCCAGCCGACAAAGATCGAAATTCCGGAGCAGGCGGCAATCGCCAAAACAACCAAAGCTATGATGATCAACGCGAACCTCTTCCCCCATCCGGCTGATTTTGTCGGAAAGCGGCCTATTCCCGTCTCCATAATTTGGCCCCCTTCTTCACCGAGTGAGCTAAAACGGCCCCGGCCGGCGGAAAGACGGAAGCTACCTCCCCTTTCCGGAACTCCGCGGCGCCTCTTTCGTCAAGCTTTGGAGTGCGGGCTTTCCTGCAGTAGCCGCATGTACTGGATATACATCGCCAGCCGCCAGGGCAGGAGCATGCCGAAGGCCAGCAGGAAGAACAACGCGCCGGTCTGCGGAATTGTCACCCATTCTTCGATATAGCCGTGCAGCACAAGACGAATCGCCAGCAGTCCGAGCAGAATAAAGATAAAGGCGCGCGATCTCTGCAGGTAAATCTGCCCGTTGTTGGCGTAAAACCGAGAGGTCCGGATCAGCGGATAAGAGAAGAACAGAACGCCCGCCAGAAATGCCAAAACTCCCCATAGAAAGGGAATCCGCATGAATGGAAACAGAAACATCAAAAATCCGGTAGCCATTCCGATGGGCGGCATAATAATTTTTTTGACGGAGACCGGCTTGCGCGTCGCCCTCAGGCGGACGGCGATGACGGTCAGCGCCATGAAAATCGTGGCAAACAAAGAAGCCACATGCGGGTTGAAGTGGATCGTACCCAATTGGCACCCTCCGTTCTAGATCTGGCAAAAAATCGACAGGATTAGTATACCACGAAACCCTGCAAACATGGGGACTCCCGCAACCGTTTATTGCACCCGTTTATTCTTCCGGGCCGAATTCGAGTTCTTCCAACCTTTTCTCCACATACTTCGAATCCTTGAATGCGTTGAAAGTCTCCGCCTTCTCCAGTATGACGGACGCTTGATACTCGGGAATTCCGGCATGCGGCTCGTATACCCCCCGCGGCATGATAACGTTGCCTTCCGGCCAGTATACCTGAACGTTTCCCGGCTTGACGTCGGCCAGCCTGGCCCTTCCCTGAAAAACACCGTGCCGGTTATACAGCACCACCGCTTCATCCGGCCGGATATCCAACCGCCGGGCATCTTCGGGCGAAATCAGAACGTCATAACGGTCCGCCTGATTGAACGGATCCTTCGTATGGTAAATCATCGAGTTGAATTGCTTCCCGCGCCGGGTCGTCACATGGAAGCCGCCTTGCGGCCTGCGCAGCTCCGGCAGCTCGACCGGCAGCAGCCTGGCTTTCCCGTTCGCGGTTGGGAATATTCCGTCCTCGCACAGCCAGGCGCCTCCCCATTGAAACACGTCCCCGGCCTCCTTCAACTCCTGGATCCCGTCATAATAGGGGATTACCCTCGCAATTTCATCGCGGATCTCCTGCGCGCTGCGAAAACCGACCAAATGCCTTCTTGCCGGATCAGCTCTGCCGGCCAGATCGACATAGATTTCCCATTCCGCCCGCGCTTCAGCAATCCGCGGACCCTTGATTTCCGGACTGAAATAGACCATCCGCTCCGTGCTGGTGGAAGTGCCTCCCCCCGGCTGTTCATAGCGGGTCATAGCCGGCAGCACAATGACCTCCTCCTTGGCATCCAACAGGGTCGAAGTGTTCAGGATAATATCCTGGTGCACTCTCAGCTCCACGTTTTCCAGACAGCGGCGCACGAAATCCGGATCCGGCATCGTCTCCACGAAATTTCCCCCGCTGGTGTAGAACAGCCGGGTCTTGCGTTCGTGCCCCTCCGGCAGCAGCGCATTCTCCAGCGTGACGCCGACAATGTCGCCGGGCCATTCGGGCGGTCGGAAGCCCCATTCAGCCTCAAAGCGGCTGCAGCTTTCCGCATCGAGCGGCACCCCGCCGGGCAGCGACATCGGTTCGGCCCCCATTTCTCCGGAGCCCTGCACCCCGCTGTGGCCGCGGATCGGCATGACCCCGCACTGCGCTCTCCCGACAAACCCGCGCAGCAGCGCCAGATTGCATACCTGGGTAACGTTGTCGGTGCCGAAGCGATGCTGCGTCAGACCCATGCTCCAGACAAATACGCCGGTGCGGGCCCCTGCCAGCAGCTCGGCAAATTCACGCATGCGGTCCCGGCTGAGCCCCGACGACCGTTCCAGAACCGGCCAGTCCTGCGCCGCCGCATGGGCCCGCAGCGATTCCAGTCCTTCCGTATGGGCTTGGAGAAACCCAAGGTTCAAAGCGGATCCCGGCTTTCTCTGCTCCATCTCAAACCAATGCTTCATGACCCCGTTCATGAAGGCGATATCTCCTCCGATATTCACCTGGAACACATCATCCAAAATTTTTGTGCCGAACAGGGCGCTTTCCGCAATGGACGGGATCCAATAGTTTTCCATGGAAGGCTCCCGATAGGGATTGACGAGAAGAATCCGGGTTCCGGCTTTTTTGGCGGCATACATGTACTTTGTCGATACCGGCTGATTGGCGGCGGCGGCCGAACCCCAGAAGATCAGCACATCCGTTCCGATCCAGTCCTTGTAGCTGCAGCTGGAGGCGGCAATTCCCATCGACCGCTTCAGGGCCGACTTGCTGGGGGAATGGCAAATCCGCGATGCGTTGTCGATGTTGTTCGTCCCAAGGAACCGGGCCACCTTGGAAGCGGTATAATACACTTCATTGGTAATTCCCCTTGCCGTCAAATAAAAGGCCAGCTGCTTGGGGTCGATCTTGCGGATTTTCCCCGCGATCCGGTTCAGCGCCTCGTCCCAGCTGATTCGGGTGAAGCGGGTTTCTCCCGGTTTCCGCGAGAGCGGATACGGGATTCTCCCCAGCTTGCGCAGTTCCGCACTGTCCAGCCTGCGAAGTGCCTCCACATCCTCGAACCATTTGCCGTCGATAGCGGGCATCGTATTCAGGCGGAGGACGTTCAGCCGGGTCGTGCACAGGTGCGGGCCCGTCAGCGTCTGATCCCTCAGGCCCGACACGCCGAGCGCGCATCCGTCGCATACCCCCCGGGTCAGGATCCGGTAAGCGTATGCCAAACGATCTTTATTCTCAAAAGCTATTCTGGCCATATCCGTGAAATGGTGAGGCTTGATTCTGCCCAATCCGAGCGGAAGCTTGCCCGCCCACAGGGACGGTTTCCAGGAGGTATCCAGTTTCACCGGTCCCGTATGCTTTGTTTTTCCCAATTCGGCCACCCCTCGTTCCCAACGTCTCCATTAGCGCTTATACTAGACATTATAATACACCCGTCATGAAATGAGGAGGACAGCATGAGGGAATTGCCGGAAAGCGCAGCGGTCCGGGTTCTGGCCTTCAGGGAGGGCATACCGGAGGAGCAGACCGATACGGTAGCCGCCGAATGGCCGCTGACCTTGTATGTCAACGATGAGGAATTTGCCACGCTCGTCTGCACACCGACCCACCTGAAAGAAATGACGGTCGGCTTCCTGGCGTCGGAGGGGGTGATCGAAAAATACGAGGATATTGCCGATCTCTATTTCAATCTTGAGCGGGGATTGGCCTATGTAGAGCTGGTCAAAAAAACCGCAGTCCATCCCGCCCTGTTTTCCAAAAGGAGAATTTCTTCCTGCTGCGGAAAAAGCCGCCAATCGTTCTACTTTGCCAGCGATGCCAGAACAGCCAGGCCGGTGAGCTCCAGCCTGACGCTTACTCCGGAGGAGTGCCGGTTACTGATGGACCGGCTGCAGGAGTTGTCCGCCCTGCACAGGGAAACCGGCGGGGTGCATAATGCCGCCCTGTACCGTTCCGGAACAAAACTTTGCGCGTTCTCGGACATCGGCCGCCACAATGCGCTGGACAAAATTCACGGGCACTGCCTGCTCCACGGGGTGGACCCCCGGGATACGATTCTTCTGTTCAGCGGAAGGATTTCATCCGAGGTCGTCCTCAAAGCGGCCAAAATCGGATCTTCCCTGCTTTTGTCCAAATCAGCCCCTACAGATCTCGCCCTACGGCTGGCGGAGGAGCTCGGCATTACCGCCGTCGGCTTTATTCGCGGAAACCGGTTAAACGTTTACACCCATGTTTCCCGAATCGCCGGAAGCGATTATTTGTAGCCCTTTCCTTTCGTCAAAATGCAGGGAACACCGTAACCGGTTGCGCCGGGCTCGGACATTTTCTCCATATAGCGGATGCCCCTCGGGCACTGCTGCTTGCAAACCCGGCAAGTATCCGAGGTGACGACTTTCATGTTGAACCGGTTGCGATCCTGCTGCGAAACCGATTCTTTCTTTCTTCCTGTTTTCGCCATCTGATTCTCCCGCCTTTCCAATCATTGCTGCCATATTCTATGCGGCCGCAATGCCGCGGGAACCGGGTCGGACAGACAGTACGGAAATTTCGATCATCTTCCGGCGGAGACAAAAACATGCGGATCGCGTACCACTTTTTTCCGGATGAAAGCAGGTTATGGCGAATTTTGCAGCGAATAAATAAAAGTATACATAATTGAACGAATTCAATCCGAATACGGGGATGTGAGACAAAACATGTGGTTTCGCTACGCGGTCCCTCTATTGGTTGCGTATCTTGCCTTCTGCTCCATCCTGATGCAGAGGGTATGGAACCTTCCGCTTCTGATTTTCTCGGGAGCCGGATTTCTCCTGGTCTATTTCATTCGACCCTCGCCCTGGCCCTTGCTGGCGGTCCGGATTTTGCTGCTCGGCCTCTTTCACTGGTGCACACAGATGGACTGGTGCGTTCCGCTGTATTGGATCGCCGTCGCGGACCAGGTTCGCCAGTCTTCGGGCAGGTTCGGATATTTTGTCAAAATCGGCGCAAGCGCGGCTGTCTTTTGCGGCATCCGCCTGGCGATATCCGGTTATTCGCTTTACGTTTTCCTCGGCACCATTCTGATCGTTTCCTGCTTTGCCCTGGCTGCCTTCATCTACCACCATGTCCTTGCTTCTCTGGACCAGACGCGCCTATTAAACAGCGAAAAAAATCATCTGACCACCCACGATGCCTTGACCGGACTGTTGAACTTCGAGGAATTCCACCGCAGGCTGGAAATTGCCGCTTCGGAAAAGCGGGAAATGGTACTGATCCTGATGGACTGCACCGATCTGAAGTCGATGAATAACGACAAAGGCTTTCAGGGCGGAAACCAGATTCTCAAACAGATGGCCCACGTCCTTGAGGTGCTGTTCCCCGAATCGCTGATGATTTCCAGATACGGAGGGGACGAGTTTGCCGTCGTGCTGGCCCCGGCCGATCTGACGGAGACGTTGTCCCGCGTCCGGCAGAGACTGGACCAGGAAGTTTACAAGAAGCTCGGAATCCATACAACGTACGGCATGGCCGTGTTTCCGCGCGATGCGTCAACCAAGGACGATCTGATTCTGGCCGCGGAAGAGCGCCTGTTTACGATGAAACGGGAGTACTGGCTCAAACGCGAAGAGCACATGTTTCGCGCGGAAAAGCTGAAAGTGGTGGGGGAACTGGCATCCGGGATGGCGCACGAGATCCGCAATCCGCTGACGGCCATCAAGGGCTTCATGCAGCTATCGAAGGCCAACAATTACAGTGTGGAGAACTGGTATCCTCTGATTATGGACGAAATTTCCAGGATGAGTGAGCTGACCGCGGAATTTTTGCAGTTTTCCAAGCCGCATGCGATCTATTTCAAAGAACAGCCGCTCCAGTTGTGCATTCAGCGGGTCGTCTCGCTGATGGAATCGGAGGCGATCCGATTGGGGCATGTGATTCAGACCGATATGCCGGCGGAGAATGTGCTGATTCTGATGGATCAGGACAAAATTGTCCAGATGCTTCTGAATTTGGTGAGGAACGCCTTCGATGCGATGGACAAGAACGGAATGTTGGAGATTGCGCTGCGGCAGGACGAAAGACACGGTTATATCCGGGTAAAGGACCATGGCAAGGGGATCCGGGAAGAGGACCTGGATAAAATTTTTCATCCGTTTTATACCTCGAAGGAAGAAGGCACAGGCCTCGGCCTGTCGATCTGCCATAAGATCGTGCAGGATCACGGGGGCCGGATTGAGGTGAAGAGCAAGATTCATGTGGGGACTGAATTTATGATCACATTCCCTTTGGCCATTGCCGGAAATCCCCCCCGGCTCCCGTCGCCCGAAGAAAGCGGATCCAATCCGCGGCCGGACGGCCTGGTTTCGGGCGGCAGGGGGAAAGCTTCCCTGCAGCGCAATGATTAGGGCCGGCAGCGGAAGCCTTCCGATCCGCTGCCGGGAGGCTGAGGCCTGTCGCTGGGAATGCCTCCCCGTTTCTGGTAAAATGGCTGTAGAGAAAGGTAAAGGAGTTATCCATATGAATATTGCATTCTTTCTTTATCCGAAGCAGGATGTCGTCTGCCTCACCCTGCAAAATACCCTTCGCCAGACCCTCGAGAAAATGGAATATCACCGTTTTACCGCGGTTCCGATCCTTTCCGAGGACGGGAAATATGTAGCAACCGTTACGGAAGGCGACCTCTTGTGGTTCATGAAGCACCGAAGCGATGTCAGCTTTGAAACCGCCCACCGCTTTTCGCTTTCCGAGGTGCCTTTACGGATCACCAACAAGCCGGTACGAATCGATGCCGACATGGAGGATCTGATCGGGCTGATCAAAAACCAGAATTTTGTCCCGGTGATCGACGATATGGACAAATTTATCGGCATCGTCCGCCGCAGCGACGTTATTGAATATTGCGCCCAGCAAATTTTCTTCCAGAAAGCTTAGCAGCCGCTAAGCTTTTTTGTTCTGCATGCGCATCCGTCCCGCCAGGCGCGCCAGCCACTCCGCGGCGGACACTGTGCCGCAGGCTGTCCCCAGCATGAGGAACGGAAGCATTCCGTACAAATAACGGTCTACCGGAATGAACATCAGGTGCACCCCGAGGAAAAGCCCCAGGCAAAGGGCAAGGTACAGGAGGCTGCGGTTTCTCCAGCAGAATACCGCGAGCAGGGGAAATCCCGCGTAAACCAGGAAGAAATGCAGCTTCCGCAGCAGCTGATAGTAAACCGGCGCGACCGCGTCCGCGTAAGGGCCGACCCACAACGTTTTGATAAACACCGCGAACTTCCCGACCGTCATCCAGCGCAGCCACAGCCAGGGATCGGTGCGCAGGCCTTCCCGCAGCCGCCGCATTCCTTCCGCAAACTGGTGCTTTTCATCGATCCGGCTCCAGTCGATCGTCCCCCGGAAATAGGGATCGGTGCCCCCGAGAAACGGATTGCCGGCTTCTCCTTTGGCAATAAAAATAAACTCATGAAAAGTCAGCGCATTTCGCAGCCACCACGGCGACATGGCCGCACAAAACGCCGCCGCGGCCGGAAGGGCCATCCTCCAGGGAATCGTCCGGTTCCGCAGCCACAGGAGCAGATACGGCACCGCCCCGATGGGCAGCACGTTCGGCCGGATCAGCACGGTCAGCCCGAGAAGGAGCCCCATCAGCACGTGATGCCGCAGCCGGTTTTCCTGGAGAATCAGCACTTGAACATAGAGCATTGCCGTGAAGAAGGCAAGGAACAATACCTCTGTCAAAACCAGCGAAGCCGACCAGACATAAGACGGATAAACGGCGGCGAACAAAGCGGCCAGCAGACCGACGGCGGGCTGAAACAGCCGGCAGCCCATGCGGTAGATAAACCAGAGGGTACCCGCGCCGATAAAAGCCTGGAGAATTCGCAAAGCCGTCAAGCCTTTTTCCAGCGGTTCATACCCGAACAGCTTCAATACGCCCGCGAGAAACAGCGGAAAGCCGGGAGTCACCAGGCTGTTGGGAACCGTGTCGCGGTAAGCGTAAAACCCCCGCTCCAGCAGCTGCAGCGCCAGCTTCGTGTATTCCAGCTGGTCCCACACCAGGGGCTCGTGAGGCATATGCAGCAGATAGTTCAGCCGCAAATAGAGTCCAAGCAAAATGACGGGTCCGATGAAATGGCTCCAACGCGTGTTCATGACATCCTCCTTCTCAAGCTCGGGCAAAGAAAACCACCCCACCCAGAATCATGGCCATGCCGATCCACTGTTGAAACGATACGGCTTCCTTGAACAGACAGATTCCGGACAGGGCGCCGAACAGATAAGCCAGCGACTGCAAGGGATATACGCGGCTGAGGTCGTAGCGGCTGAGGATGAATAGCCAAAGAAGCGTTGCCCCGGCATACAGGACGCAGCCGGCCCAGATGGCAGGCTTGGCCATAAGCGGAATCCAGTTCGTCCACTCGGTCAAATGCGTCCCCCGAAGCGCCAGCTTCCAGGAGCATTGCCCCGCCACCAGCAAAATCACATTCAGGAGGATCAAGAGCAGCATGGTCATGCTTCCTTCTCTCCTTCATCCTGCAGCCGCATTTGCAGCAGGGCCACTTCCTGGACCAGCCGCGTCACCTTCTGCTGCAGCCGGGAAATGACGGTCGTTATGTGCATAATGAACGCCAGCGAGAACAAGATGCCGATCAGAAACAGCAAAGAAGGCGCATAGGAGATATGCAGAAGCCCGGAAATGCTCTCCAGCAGGTGCGGAAACAGGCTGAAACCGGCCATCGGAATTCCCAGCGCCAGCCAGAGCAGCGCGTATCTCTCCTGCAGCTTTCGTCTGCGGATCAGCTCAATGGCAACAAACAGAAACACCAGGCAGAAAGCCATGGATAACAGATATACGTTCATGGATCAGCTCACATCCCGGATTCGGGTAATCATCAGCGCCAAAGATACCTTGGCCATGTAGTACAGCGTGCGAAAGGGGGTAATCGAGGATCTTCCAGCCTGCCTTCCGTGCATGCGGACAGGAACTTCCGCCACTTTGTACCCCTGCTGCGCCAGCCGCACGATCGCCTCCACCTCCGGATAATCGTCCGGATAATCGCTGCCAAACAGGCGGATGACCTTCCGGTTTACGGCACGGAAACCGGAGGTCGGATCGGCGATCCGGAGACCGCACATCCACCAGACCATCCAGGAAAAGAATCCAATGCCGATTCTGCGGGCCAAACTTCCGCGATACCCGGTATTGCTGACAAAACGCGAGCCGATCGCGCAGTCGGCCTTCCCGGACAGCACCTCACCGCATACCCGGGCGAGTTCTTGCGGGTCATGCTGGCCGTCCGCATCGATCTGCACCGCCAGGTCGTACCCGCGACGGTCGGCATATAAATACCCGGTCTGTACGGCTCCCCCGATCCCAAGGTTGGCAGGGAGGTCGACCACCGCCGCCAAACCGGAAGCTTTGGCGATTGCGCCGGTATGGTCGGTGGATCCGTCATTCACCACCAGGATGTCCGCTTCCGGGAAATGCTGCTTGATCGACCGGATCACTTGCCCGATCGTCTGTTCTTCATTGTAAGCGGGAATGATCACCAGTGTCTTCACGCGGAACCTCCTACTTTCCGACGGCTACAATGACTCCGCAAGCAATCCGTCCGCCGGAATTTCCGGATGGGTCGGTTTTCTGATCGTCTGTACGGTCATGCACGACCAAAGCGGTGCCGCCCGCTTTCACCAGAGAATTCGCTTTTCCCGGCTCAAGGGTAACCAGCCTGGTAATGAATTCGGCCCGGCCGGTGCCGTCGGCGCCGATTTCCAGGTTGGGCAGATCCCCCGCATGCGGCCCTAGCGGATTCTCCAGCCCGTGTTTTTTCTTGTCCGGGTTGAAGTGGGCTCCGGCCGATTGAAAATCCGGGACTTCGCAGACGCCGGTTTCATGAAAATGAATGCCGTGCCGTCCCGGTTCCAGGCCCGAGGCCTGTACTACAATCCGGACCCCGGCGGCCTCCTGGGTAAGAACTGCCGTTCCGACCTTGTCTCCCCTGGCATTCCGCAGATCGGCACCGGCCTGCAGCCCGGATCCCGGTTTCAGTTGGCCGGATGCCGCCCTTTCCCAGCAGCCGGTCGCAAAAACGGCCATTGCCGCGCACAGCATGCCGATACCCAACCACTTTTTCACGCTAAAGTCCTCCTACAATGAAATGTGTGAGCTCATGCTTGCTCTCCTTTCATTCTTTCCCTTATTTTGGGATACCTAAACAGGGGCTGCAAAACAAGGCGGCCCGGGCTTTGCTGCCCCGGGCCGCCATGCGTTGACGATTTATTCGGCAAACAATTTCCGGATATATCCGGAAATTTGCGCTTTTTCACTTTCCGTAAACTGGTACTCGCTGTCGCAGCCTTCCTCCAGCACGACATACTCGATCACCGTTCCATCCCCGGCGCAGATAACCCGCGCGGAAGGATCCCGCAGATCTCCGGGCAGACGCGTGCCGGGCTCGAACGTTAACTCCAAATCGACGGTATACCAGCTGCCGTTCGATTCCACCTCCGGCTTAAACGCCGTAAAACGCGCTTCGAAACAGGGGGTTCCTCCATATTTGACCATCGCCTTCGATGCCTCCTCCCGCCGGTTACCCGTTGTCCAATATCGTCTGGACCGCAGTGCGGTCGGTCGCCTTCACCAGCTCTACGAGCAAAGCCTTCGCCGCGGCATAGTCGTCCACGTGCAGAATGGATGCCGCGGTATGGATATAGCGCGCGCAAACCCCGATAACCGCGGTCGGCACACCCGTGCCGTGCAAATGAATTTTCCCGGCATCGGTTCCCCCCGGAGAGACGAAGTACTGGTAGCGGATATTATGTGTTTGCGCCGTATCCCGGACGAATTCGACCATGCCCCGGTGGGTCACCATCGTGCGGTCGTAAATCCGCAGCAGCGCGCCCTGGCCAAGCTGCCCGAAGGCGCCGCGGTCCCCCGGCGCATCGCCGGCCGGACTCGCATCGAGTACATAGCAGATATCGGGACCGATCAGGCTGGCCGCCGTTTCCGCTCCGCGCAGCCCTACTTCCTCCTGCACTGTGGCGCCGGAATAAAGCGTATTCGGCAATACCTCGTCCTTCACTTCCTTCAGCAGCTCTATGGCCAACCCGACACCGTAACGGTTATCCCAGGCCTTGGCCATAATTTTCTTCCCGCCGGCAAGCGGGGTAAACGGACAGACCGGCACAATCTGCTGCCCGGGCACAACCCCAAGCTGCTCCGCCTCTTCCCGGCTGTCCGCCCCGATGTCAATCCACATCTTGGCGGCATCCAGCGGTTTGGTACGGCTGGCTTCGTCCAGCAAATGCGGCGGGACGGAGCCGATAACGCCATCCAGCGGGCCCATGGCGGTAATGACCCGCACCCGCTGGGACGGCAGCACATGGGTCGACCAGCCGCCCACAGTCTGGAAGCGGATCGTGCCGTTCTCGTTTACGGCGGTCACCATAAATCCGACCTCATCCAAATGCCCGGCCACCATCACTTTGGGCCCCTGCGGATCCCCGCGCTTCACTCCGAAGATGCCGCCCAGGCGGTCCTGGATGATCTCATCCGCGTAAGGCTCCATCTCCGTCCGGACAAATTTGCGGATGTCCCTTTCAAAGCCCGAAACAGCGGGCATCTCCGTCAGCGTCTGGAACAGACGAAGCGTTTGTTCATTCATGCGTGATTCTCCCTCCCGGCAATACATCGATATTTACGGTTTTTCCATCCGGTTCAGCGCTTTCAGGCTGCGGACCACATGGCGGAGTAGCTCCGGAAAATCCTCGATCTGGCCTTCATCCAGCTTCCGGTCAAACTCCAGCCGGATCCGGTTGCGGAAGCCGTCCGGTCGTACATCCGGCCGATAATCGAAAGACAGCTCCTGCCGGATGCACGGTCTTCCGTTCCAGATCTCCTCCAGCGTATGGCCGATTTCCAGACAGTCTTCCTCGTCGCGCACCCGCCGTTCAAACGTGACGGCCAGTGAGCAGCCCGGAGCGCGATGCTTCATCTGCAGCAGCTCGGCGGCCAGATCGGAGATGTCCGCGGAAAGTCTTACCTCCGCGGAGCATTCGTCCCTGCCTTGTTCGATAAAACGGATAGCGTACGTTCTAGACATGGTGGACAGCTCCACCCTGTCCTTCCGGCCGGTCACGACAATCTGCCCCTCAAAGTCCAGGTCATAGACCGCCCCTTCGAGCACTACCTTAATATTGTCGAATATTGTCGGGTCGAACATACGAGACTTCCCTCCGTCCGGGTACAAGAGTACGGGCGCCCTGCTTTCACCCAACATTTGCTTCTTATTTATCGTACAATATTGCCCCGGGTATGAAAAGCGTTATCCGGGCCGGCCGCGTCCGAATCCTTGATCAGCCTGGAAATCGGAAAGCTTGCCTCCTCGCCGTCCATCCGCCCCCAGGCCATGATGCCGTTCAAATACTCCAGTTCGAATGGATGCTCATAACCGGAGATCCGATAACGGCCGGGCGGAAAATCCGCCGGAGAGAGCGTGTAGGATTTGGCAATGTCATATTTGCGCTCCAGCATCTCGGCTTCATTCGGCAGCTTCGCACGTCTTTGCTCCTCCCTGAGTCGCTGCATGACCGCCTCCAGTTCCTCCCTGTCCATTTCGCTGAATCTCCTGCCATTCATGATGATTCCCCCATCCGTTTCAAGTGGCGCGGTTCTATCCGCCGTACGCTTCCCATTGTAGAGAAGCGTTCGGCAAATGACAACCCTTCCGCAGGCAGAGGCCCGCTTGCGGCGCATGCTTTGCCGGGTTGTTCCCGCCAGGACGCTCCGGAAAACGCAAAAAAGGCCGTCCGCCTATGGCGAAGGCCCCAACAAGGTTGTTAGCAAGGGGGACGGTTGCCTGTTTTCCGCTCCAGTTCCTCGATCCTGGCGCAGATGTCATGCTGCCACTCGTGATCGCCCACCGCCGAAGCCAGCCGGGAAAGCTGCTCCAGCTTCAAATAGTCCCATGCCAGCTGGGCGTTCGCCTCCAGGCACAACGTCATTTCCTCCTGCTCCCCTGCTGTCAGCTTGCGGCGTTTTTGCAAAGTCCATAGTTCCGCCAAACGTTGATGAATCGCATGCATGGTTTCGTTCTCCTGTTCCTGCCAATTTTTGCTTCTCTACTATTTATTTCCGCGCCGCGGCGTTTTAAACAGAAGGCGGCCGATTACCGGCCCGCGGCCGGCTGGAGCCTTCCGCGGCCAATGCCCTTCTCCGGCGCGGCCGGGCTTCCGTTCCGGCAAATTCCCGCGGCATATTTTTTTCCCTGCTCATACCTGAAACCGGTAACGAAGACTACCCGTGCCGTTTCGCCGGCACGATGGACCGTATGGCACAGCAAACAATAGTACACTGTCTCTCATCTCCCGTTTTGAATGGTTAGTAGAGTATATTCCGGGGCCGGGAGATATTATTCCCTTGCTTTGGCGGATCGCGGAGGGAAAACAATGCTTACCTTTGGTAAAGTATCTTGTTGAGTCGTAACCATCTAACAAACATTTCACTACTTTCCGAACAGGGCAGGGTAGTTTAGTATAAAAATAGGTTCAATAAGAAGGAGGCAGATCACATGCAGTATACGCGCTTGGGAAAATCGGGACTGAAGGTCAGCCGTCTCTGTCTGGGGACAATGAATTTCGGACCGGAAACGGACGAGAAGGAATCGTTCCGGATCATGGACGCCGCGCTCGATGCCGGGGTTCAATTCTTTGACACCGCCAACGTATACGGAGGCCGCGAAAGCCACGGAAGGACCGAAGAAATTATTGGCCGCTGGTTCGCCCAGGGAGGAGGCCGCCGGGAGAAGGTCGTGCTGGCCACGAAAGTGTACGGCGATATGGAGGACCCGATCGACGGGCCCAATGCGGAAAGAGGGCTTTCCGCCTACAAAATCCGGCGTCATCTGGAAGCTTCGCTCAAGCGTTTGCAAACTGATCACGTGGAGCTCTACCAAATGCACCATGTGGACCGCAACGTGTCCTGGGCGGAGCTTTGGGGTGTCTTCGAGAACCTGATCCGGCAGGGGAAAATCGATTACATCGGATCAAGCAATTTTGCCGGCTGGCATCTGGCGGTCGCGCAAGCGGAAGCAAAAGCCCGCCATTTCCTCGGACTGGTCTCCGAACAGCACAAGTACAGTCTTCTGTGCCGGCTGCCGGAGCTTGAGGTTCTGCCTGCCGCAAAGGAACTGGGCATCGGCGTCATTCCCTGGAGTCCTCTGGCCGGAGGCTTGCTGGGAGGCAATGCGCTGAGCGGCACCGGCAGCCGCAGCGGACGCTCCAAGGAGGCCATTGAGAAGCACCGTTCCCAGTTGGAGCAATTCAGCGCCCTCTGCCGCGAAATCGGGGAGAAAGAAGACACAGTCGCCCTGGCCTGGGTATTATCCCATCCGGCGGTTACCGCTCCCATCATCGGGCCCCGTACCCTGGAGCAGTTTAACCGATCCCTTCGCGCAGTGGAAATTACCCTGGACGAAGAGGTTCTCCGCAAGCTGAACGAAATTTTCCCGGGCCCCGGCCGCCCCGCTCCGGAAGCTTACGCCTGGTAATCGGCTGTCATGTGCAACAACCAAAAACGGGAGATCCCGTCGGCAGAAGGAACGAACTGCTGCGGGATCCCCCGTTTTTCCATTATCATTGGTTTTCACTCGCGATGTGGACAGAGTTACGTCCACTTGGCCGCCCATAGCTTCATTTCCTTCAATATCCGGTGAAGGTCCTGCCCCTTCGGCGTCAGCGAATACTCCACAGTGACAGGCACCGTCGGGTAAGCGGTGCGTTCCAGCACACCCTGGCTCTCGAGGTGGCGGAGCGTGTCAGTAAGCGATTTCGGATTGATTCCGTTGATCTTGCGTTGAAGCTCCCCGAACCGATTGGTGCCTTTGAACAATTCGCGAAGAACCAGGAAGGACCACTTTCCTCCGATGACGTCAA
>Ga0310827_100887_pt1 | contig 18520 bp, 13 predicted proteins | sample WT_ome_2_FD_201309 | JGI IMG/M metagenome (GOLD analysis project Ga0310827, IMG submission 201309) | Sorghum-adapted microbial communities enriched on wild type (WT) sorghum from Joint BioEnergy Institute, Emeryville, California, United... ... | reverse complement strand
CGATCGGACACACTCACGCCGAGCCGGAGCGGATCCGGGCAGCTGCGGCAGCCGGCGCCACGTTGTGCACACACCTGGGAAATGGTGCCCATGCCGTACTCCCCCGGCATCCCAACTACATCTGGGCGCAACTCGCCGACGACCGCCTTGCTGCAGGCTTCATCGCAGACGGCCACCATCTGCCGCCCGAGACATTGGTCAGCATGCTGCGCGCCAAAGGGCTGCAGCGGTCGTTCCTTGTATCCGACGCCACCGCACTCGCTGGCTCGCCACCGGGGATCTACCGCACGCCGGTGGGCGGTGACGTGGAACTCACAGCTGACGGGCGACTGGTGTATCGGGGTACGCCGTACCTCGCAGGCGCCGCACGTTCCTTGGACGATGCCGTTGCCCACGTCGCGAATCTCGGCCCGTTCACGCTCGGCGAGGCAGTCGGGTTGGCGACGAGCGTGCCCGGTGCCATCGTCGGCGGTCGCGGACGTCTCGACGTCGGCGCACCCGCCGACCTGGTCCGGTTCCGGTGGAACCAAGGCGACCGGACGTTGAGCATCGAGGAGGTTCTGGTCGCTGGTGAGCGGCAGCCGTGCGGCCCTCGCTGAATCCTCGGCCACCGCTGACAGTCCCAGGCGTATCCGCTCTCGCTCGTTCCATTCGCAGCTGGGCTGCTCGAGGTGTGACGCGTGCCGGCGCGTGTCAGAGGTCTGGTCGCCATCGCACACACGATCAGTTGACGGACCAGAACCAGGTTGCGCTACCATGTCTTCGTGGCCGATCCAAGGGTGTCCATCAAGGCAGCAACCCGAAAGTACATCGCGAGTGCGGAAAAGCACGCGGCCAATCGCCGGGAGGTGATCCGGGCATGCCTTGACGCGTTGCGCGCCGGCGTGCCACCAACAGAGGTTGCGAACCTGTCCCCGTTTACGGCCACCTACATCCGACGGCTCGCCCGGGAGAACGGAATCCCGCCCGCTCGCTAGTCGACGGAGTCGACGTGCGGGCCACGGCTACGGCTATCCGAGGGCTTCGTTACGGGCATCGAGGGCGACGGCCGACGCGCCGCGTGGCTCAACCGGCGGACACGACCACCTGATCTGCAGGGTAGGTTTCCGTGTCGCCGTTGGCGCGCGTCACGACGAGCTGTGGCATCCCTCCGGTTAGGCTGACGACGGCAGTGTCGCCACGCTTCAACTTGATGGGCCGGGGCTCCCCACGATCCCGTACGAAGTGACCGGTCCCGAGCTCCGACTCGATGAGACCCTCGAACTTCAGCGCGGCCAGGGTCTTCCTGATGGTCGGCCTGGAGACGTCGTACGTCTGCGACAGGTCGGACTCCGACGGAAGCCGATCGCCGGGCGCCAGCTTGCCCGTCGCGATCTGTTCGCGCAGCACGTCGGCGAGCTGGACGTGCAGGGGCACGTGGCTACGTCTGTCCAACACGGGCTCAACGCTAGGTAAGCCAGGTAACCGGGGCACTAGGTAACCAGGGTAACCCGCGAACCTCCATTTCCCGGAAATCCATGACATCCCGGTAACACCGGTTTACTGTAGGACGTCGACGCGGCGGCTGGTCGACCAAACCCCGGCCCATTCCCCTGAGGTCCCGGCCGCCGCGTCGACCCACGTCCTGCCCAGCGGCGTCGTACGCCGTCACGCAGCCGCGGCAGCCGGTTCGAGCTCCGGCTCGTCCGAAAGAGCGCGCCGTGGACCGTTGTAGGTCTCGACGTCCAGCAGCCCTTCACGCTTCGCCACGATGACCGGCACGAGCGCCTGCCCGGCCACGTTGGTCGCCGTCCGCATCATGTCGAGGATCGGGTCGATGGCGATCAGCAGACCGACCCCTTCCAGCGGGAGCCCCAGGGTCGAGAGCGTCAGCGTCAGCATCACGATCGCCCCCGTGAGGCCGGCGGTCGCAGCCGAACCCACTACGGACACGAACGCGATCAGCAGGTAGTCGGACAGGTGCAGCTGGACATCGAAGACCTGGGCAACGGTGATCGCCGCCAGGGCGGGGTAGACCGCGGCGCAGCCATCCATCTTGGTGGTCGCACCGAACGGCACCGCGAACGATGCGTACTCCTGCGGCACGCCGAGGTTCTGCGTCACGACCCGCTGCGTCAACGGCATGGTGCCCACCGAGGAGCGGGAGACGAACGCCAGCTCGATGGCAGGCCAGGCGCCCGAGAAGAACTTCAGCGGGCTCAGGCCATGCAGCCTCGCCAGCAGGCTGTAGACACCGAACAGGACGATGGCGCAGCCGACGTAGACGTCGACGGTGAAGGTGGCAAGCGGAGCGACGAGATCCCACCCGTACGTCGCGACGGCCCTGCCGATGAGGCCCAAGGTGCCGAGCGGCGCCAGGCGGATGATCCACCACAGCACCTTCTGGATCAGCGCGAGCGCGGACCGGTTGAAGGCGAGGAAGGGTTCGGCCCGCTCACCGACCGCCAGCGCGGCACCACCCAGCACCGCAGCGACGACCACGATCTGCAGCACGTTGAACGACAGACTGGTGGTCACCGACACGACGCCATCTGCCGCTTCGGCAGAGCTATCTGCCGACAGACCCAGGATGTTGACTGGAATGATCCCCCTCAGGAAGTCCAGCCACGAACCGCTTGTCCCCGAGTACGCCTCTGCGTTCTCCGGCGTGACCGAGGCGTTCAGGCCTGGGTTGGTGATGACTCCGAGCAGGATGCCCACCGTCACCGCGATGAGCGACGTCAGCATGAACCACAACAGCGTCTGACCTGCCAACCGGGCGGCACCTGTCACCTGGCGCAGGCCAGCGATGCTCACCACGACGGCCGTGAAGACGAGCGGCGGTACAGCCACGCGAAGTAGTTGGACGAAGATACTTCCGATCTGCGTGAGAGTCTCGGAGAGCCACAACGCCTCAGTGCTACGCGCGACGAAACCAAGGGCGACACCGAGCACCAGTCCAGCGAGGATCTGCGCCCAGAACGGGAAGCGCAGCCGGCGCTCCGGTACCGAGGATTCAGCGGTAGGCGTCGTCACGATGTCCTCCGGGTGACGTACGAATCGATAGGTACGACCCGATCCAACACAGCCGGCATGGCGCCTATTCCGCCACGACACGGGCCGAGTGCTGCCACAACCTGACACCTCGGCCAGGTGGGATTGCGCCCCGCTCGATAGAGGACGACCGAGCACCGTGCCGACGTGCAGGCCCAGACTGGTCGTTCACACCGCGTAACGGTCGACGTGGGACGGGAAAGCATTACCGCTGCCGTCCCTTCGCCAGGGACGAGCGATTGTGGCCGCTAGCCACGGCGACCTACCCTTTCGTCGCCGCACACGAAGCTTCGACTCGCCCATTCCCCTCGCGTGACGAAGGACGAGGGCAGAAAGGAACGCATGGACGCGTGGCTTGTCCCGGGCTCGCTCTTTGTCCTCGGCACGACCTTCGTTGGCGGATCGATGCACAACCTCGCCAAGACTGCACGGTTGCGGCGTCGGGGCGTCGCCACCACGGGTGTCGTCATCGCCCAGTCCACAGGTTTCGCCGCCGGAAGCGACAGCACGCCTGGCGCAGGGCCTCTTGCCTACTCCCCCGTGGTACGGTTCACCGCCCAGAACGGCCAGGTGATCGAGGTCACGCCGTCGGTACGAAAGACCCATTCCAGCTTCGTTCCAGGGCGGCCGGTAACCGTTTACTACGACCCGCGCAATCCGCGAGACGCCGTGATCCCCGCGCACGACGTCGGGACGACCTACCTCTTCCTCGGGATCGGAGCCCTGCTCCTTCTGGGCTGCATCGGCATCCTGGCCTGGCGAGCCCTTGACGTCGAGCTCTCAGGGCCGGCCGCCAACCTGCCCTTCGGGCTGATTCCCGTCGGCCTCGGCATCGTCTTCACCGGGATCGCGCTGGCCGGCATCGCGCCGGTCGTACGTCTGCACCGCCGCGGCATCCGGGGCCCGGCGCTTGTCGTGGGCGAGACCGTGAGCAGCGACTCGAACGGCCTGCCGCTCCACCATCCGGTCGTTCGCTTCGCGCTTCCGGACGGGCAAGCCGCCGAGGTTCCGTCGTACCGCGGAACGCTGGCCCGGCGTGCGACGCCTGGACGGCAGGTGACCGTTCGCTACGACCCGGCCGATCCTGGGCGGGTCCTTCTCGCGGGAGACGGCCCCTCGCCGGTCTACATCGTGTTCGGTGTCGCAGGACCGTTGATCTTCGGTATCGGGATTGCCATCACGTACGCGCTCGTGAACGCGTGACCGACTGCTCCTGTCCGGCCTTACCTACCGGCAGCCCCACCTCTCGGGCTGCCCGAGCCGTACCCTGCGTGGCATGGAACGTTTCGACGTCGCCGTGATCGGAGGCGGACACAACGGACTCGTGGCAGCCTGCTACCTCGCACGCGCTGGGCTCTCGGTAGTCGTCCTGGAACGGCAGCCCCACGTGGGCGGAGCGGCGGTGAGCGAACGCATGTTTCCCGGCATCGATGCACGTCTGTCCCGTTATGCGTACCTTGTCAGTCTTCTTCCCGACCAGATCGTGCGCGATCTCGGGCTCGACATCACGCTGCTCTCCCGCAGGACCGCCTCGTACACCCCGGTCATCCGTGACGGCGCCCACACCGGCCTTCTCGTCGAACGCGACCCCGGCCCGGCAACGGCTGCGTCGTTCCGAGAACTCACCGGAAGCGATCACGAATGGGCGGCCTGGCAGGAGCTGTACGGAGCGCTGGCGAAGGTCGCCTCGACGCTCGCGCCGACGATGCTCGAGCCACTGCGCTCAGCCGACGAGATGCAGGATCTCCTGGGCGACGAGGCGTGGCACGACTTCGTCGAACGCCCGATCGGTGAGGTGATCGAGAAGAGTCTGGCCGACGATGCGGTCCGCGGCGTCGTGTTGACTGACGCGCTGATCGGGACGTTCACGTGTGCCCATGACCCGTCGTACGTGCAGAACCGCTGCTTCCTCTACCACCTGATCGGCAACGGCTCCGGCGAGTGGAAGGTGCCGCTCGGCGGTATGGGTGCGGTGACTGCCGCCCTCACCCGTGCCGCAGAGGACGCTGGCGTGATCGTACGAACGAATGCCGAGGCGGTGCGGGTCGACGCCGACGCATCGGGTGGGACCGTGACCTACCGGGTTGGATCTGGGAGTGGTGGGCTCCAGGAGCGGCAGGTCGCTAGCCGGTTCATCCTCGCAGGCGTCGCGCCAGCCGTTCTCGACCGCCTCCTCGGCCGCCGCCCGACCCGAGAGCCGGAAGGCTGCCAGCTCAAGCTCAACCTCCTGCTCACCCGGTTGCCACGACTCGCCTCTGGAGCCGACCCCCGGCAGGCGTTCGCCGGCACGTTCCATGTGGACGAGGGCTACGAGAACCTGCAGCGCGCGTACGAGGACGCCCGTGCCGGGCGGCTGCCTGAGCGTCCACCGTTCGAGCTGTACTGCCACACCTTGACCGACCCGTCGATCTTGGCGCCCGAGCTCGCTGAGCAGGGCTGGCACACGCTGACGGCGTTTGCACTGCACATGCCGGCGCACCTGTTCCGCCGCGACAACGCACGGATGCGGGACGAGGCTGCGCGAGCCTGCTTGGACGCGATCAACACCTATCTCGCCGAACCGATCGAGGACTGCCTCGCCCGGGACGCCGACGGCAGGCCCTGCCTGGAGATCAAGACGCCGCTCGACATCGAGTCCTCGGTGGGCATGCCGGGTGGGCACATCTTCCACGGTGACCTGGCCTGGCCGTGGGCCGAGCGGCCAGAGGAGGTGGGCTCGTGGGGGGTTGAAACGGACATACCGAGCGTGCTGATCTGCGGAAGCGGCGCCCGCCGAGGTGGCGGAGTGAGCGGGATCGGGGGCCACAACGCCGCACATGCCGTACTCGACATGATCGACTGATGGCGTGACTCACCGCAGCCGGCTCGACTGGCTGCGGCACGCCTTCCGTCATGTCGGCCCTCGCCAGGCGGGGTGACCCCATGACCGGTCGTTCGGCTCGTCGCCTGCTATCCTCTGGGAGGCCTAGGCGCCACTAGCTCAACTGGCAGAGCAGCGGACTCTTAATCCGCGGGTTCGGGGTTCGAGTCCCTGGTGGCGCACCAGTCCTGACCGGCAGTGACCAGGCAAACGCCTCCCCGGCCGCCCAGTCGAAGATCACTAACGGGCTCGGGCGGGCGCTCGACGACGCGTACGACCAAGGAGGCGGCACGGTCTTTCTGCCGTCCGGGCGGTACAACTCGGAAGACGGCTGGTCGTACGCAACGGCGTCACACTCGCGGGCGACTGGAAGAGCCCAAGCCAGTGGCGGGAGCACGAGTCCGGTTCGCTAGGCACTGTGCTGGCCCTGACAGCCGACAAGCCGACCCCACCCCGATCGCGCACGCGGACGGGCAGACCGACGACACGCGTGCTATTCAATCCCGCCTCACCTGGGCAGGCGACCACGGTGGCGGCACCTCTACCTCCCGGCTGGGCCTACGCTGTCAAGGGAGCCTTGACGATGCCCGAAGGTGTGGAGCTACGAGGCGCATTCGACGCGCCCCAGTACACCGATGTGAACGGCACCACGCTCATCTCCACGTCCCGAGGGTCAGAGCCATTCATCCCGCCCCCGCTGCTGCTCCGGCCGCGCCAGTGCCCTCAACAGTTCCCTGCGGTCCACGGCATGTGCACGATGACCTTACCGTCGGGGATGCGGAGACCTTCTGGAACCGTACGAGCAACGTCCGCGCTTGGGAACCGCGCATCGTGGTTGCTGTCCGGAGTCCGAACCATGCGCACAATGGCACAGGACACAAGGAGATCGAACCAGCGGCAAGTGGGTTGCTGTGCGCGGAAGCGATCACCTGCGTGCCTACAGCAGCGCGGTCGAATGCGATCGACCGATCCAGGACGAGACGCAGAGCAGTTCGAAGACGCACCGCCTGTGACGATTACAGTGTCGGATGATCATGAATTGCAGTTGACGCTACCCGCCGAGAGGCTGTCGCATGCGGAAGCGCCCGAATCGCGTACGGACGTGCCTCCTTCTCCTCCTCCTGGTCACCGTGGCGATCCCAGCGGGCGCGGTGGCGAACGCCGCGTCGACCACGAGGACGTCGGCGGGGGTGCAGGTGCCGCCCCGGTTCGAGTACGCGATGAACGTCTTCGACTGGACGGTGGGGTGGACCGACTTCGACCTGTTCCGGCGAATGGTCGACCAGCTTCCGTCTCTGGGTTTCACGACTGTCGAACTCGGCGTGCCATGGGACAGCGTGCAGACCGCACCTGACCGCTACGACTTCTCTGCGGTCGACAGGCGGGTCGAGTACGTGCAGAGCAAGGGTCTGCGACTGCGGTTGCGGGTGAACGTGCAGGACTACCCGGCCTGGTTCAAGCCCGTGCTGATGGAGCGGCCGGACGGCTCCACCGACCTGCGTGGCTACGGACATCGCACCGGCGTCCCGTCGTTCTTCGACCAGGCCACCACGGCGGTGCAGCAACGGTGGGTTGACGCCGTTGCCCGCCACTACGCCGGTCACGGGTTCGCCTACACTCTCGGCGTCGGCGTGCACTTCGAGTTGAAGTACGGTGGCTGGTACAGCTACGAGCCGCCTGCACGTGTCGCGTTCCGACGCTGGCTGGCCCACAGGTACGGCACCGTGGCCGCATTGAATGCCGCATGGCAGACCGACTATCCCGACTTCGACACTGTGCAGCCGCCGGTACCGGGGCCAACGGCTGAGCCGACCCAGAGCACCACACCCGACACCTCAGCCCGCAACGCCGACTGGATCCGCTTCCGCGAACAGGCACTCACCCATCTGGTCGCGGCGTACTACAAGGGAATCAGAGCAAGTGACCCGACGGCGTTCGTGTCGTCACCGTTGGGTGAGTCCTTCCGCAGCCAGTCAGCGGAGTTCGGCAACCAGGACATCGCCGGTCTTGCCCGCCATGCGGACGGAGTGGTGTTCTCCTACGACTTCTTCATTGGCGGCGGCACCGACTCGCTGTGGAACCTTGCGGCGATGGTGCGCACATACAGCGACATCACCGAGCGGCCAGTGGTTCTCGAGATCGACGGGCCGGGACTCATCGACCAGTACGGCGACGACTACGTGTACGAGGCTGGGGTCAAGGCGCTCGACTCCGGTGCGGCGGGGCTCAACGTCGCTAACTACACCTACCAACGCAACTGGGTGGAGAACCTCGCACAGTTCCCCGCACTCGGCCGGCTCGGCGACTACATCCGCCACCTCAATGCCACGCGGTCCGATGTGGGGAGAACAGCCAGCCGGTCATCCCCCACATCTGGCCAAGCGGCAGCGCCGACCAAGGTGCTGTACTTCGTGTCGAAGTGGACGCAGTACGCGTACCGTTCGCCGTCCGAGTGGCTGCACAGCTACCAGTTCGGCATGCTCAGCCTGCTCCTCGACCAGGACATCGCCGTGAAGGTGGCCACGGACGAGAATGTGCTGTCGACACCGATGCCGGTGCTGTGTGCCGAGTACAAGGCGGTGGTCCTGCCGTACAACGTCGTGATCGACCCGCCGGTGCGGGCACGCCTCGAAGCCTTGTTGCGGTGCCTGCCAGCCATCCAGGACATGCGGCTCGCCGACACCACGCCGACGGGGTCGGCCGGAGGATCGCTCGTACAGCTGTTCGGACTACGTCCTGCCGGCGAGGCGAATCCGGTCAGCGCCCGCGTCGACTCCACGGGCGTGTTGGAGAGCTTCACACAGGGCGACCTCATCCGCCTGCAGGGGCTGGGACAGCCGACACCGAGCCAGCAACGCTACGAACCCATCGACAACGCTGTCCGCCCACAGGCGATGTCGCCATCTGGCGGGGTCGTCTGGGCCCGGGACGGTCGCACCCGCCGGATAACGCTCGGATACAACGCCGGAAAGGTCTACGTTCAGGGCGGCTTCAAGAACCAGACCTGTGCTGTGCTGGTTGACGCACTCCGCTGGCTCGGCGCACCGCTGCCCGCCTGCCGCAGCGTGGCGGACATCACCCCTCCGGTCTACGACTTCGCCCGCGCGGCAGCCGCCGCCCGTACCGGCGTCGAGACCCGCTCGGCCGGTCTGTCTGCCGGCGCGGCGTACGTCGCCAGCGGCGGGGCGCTCGACGCGACTCCGCCCGACGGACCTGGGGGCGGCCGTGTGCTCGCCACCTATGACGCCGACGTGCCCGCTGATGCTCCCTCATTCTCCGCCGCTGCCGCACTCTCCGGAGCCGGCACGGGTCCTGCGGTCCTCTCACTGATCGCCGAGCGTGCTGACGGCACACCGGTACCGATCCTCACCACCGCGCTCAGCTCGACCGAGTCGGTGCCCGTTCACGCCACGCTGGAGCAAGTGGCCGGCGAGCACGTCAGGCTGCGCCTATCCGTGTCGTCCGAGACAGTCGACGGCGCCGGATCCAGCGCCGTACGTCTGGTCTCCCCTGTCGTCTCCGACGCCAATGGCAACGTGGTGCTGGATCTCGCCGCCGAGGCGTCCTCGGCGACGCTTGAGACCGAGGTCGCCAGCACCGGGCTGTCGGCCGGCGCGCAGTTCTTCAACCAGTCGGCGACCAGCATCAAGGCGCACCCGCCCTGGGTCGACGCTACCGGAGCCACGTTCGCCGCGTACTCCGTCGAACTCCCCGACCTGCCGACCAGACTGGAAACCAAGCTGGCGAAGGAAACCGCCGCCGGCGACGGGACGGTTTTCTCGGTCACTGTGGTCGACGCACACGGCGCGCCGCACCTGGTCGCCATACGCCACGTCACATCGACCGAACCAGCCGCGCTCACGGCGACCCTGACCGACTTCGCAGGGCAGACCGTCACCGTTGTCCTCCGCGTTGACGCGGGATTCGCGGACAGCTCGGCGTACGACGCGACCTACCTGCTGCAGCCGCGCATCACAGCCGACCAGTAGTTTGGCACGATCATGCGAAGAGATCGCCAGGCCCAGGACACCGGCCCTCCACGCATGTCAGCTAGTACTACAGCCGCAGTTTTCGGGTCTTGGTCGGTGTGTCGGCGTTGGTCGTCAAGAACTGGAAGGACGTCGGCATCGACGCCAAGGTCAACAGCGTCAGCGCCGAACTCGCGGTGACTCGTGGCGAGGCCAACCGCCACGACATGCAGCCTTGCAGGGTGAAGGCGGGTTGGACGCGGTCATCGTGGCGAATCCCTACAACTATCTGCCCACCAACCTGCCGTACTCCTTCTTCGGCGCGCAACCATCTGTCCCCTATGAGTCGCACGCCACGCCGTCCCCGTCACGGTCGTCGTACCGCTCGTACTCCGAATCCCGGCCGCGAGTGTACGGGCCGTAGCCTGCGTCGACCGCCTCCTTGCAGGTGTCGAACTGGGATCTGTGCCGTCGCCGGCTGGCTGGGGCTTGGCGGGCAGCTCAGCCTCGGCCCCGGTACAGGCGCCCCACAAACCCCAGCGCCCCGGCTCTTGGCGGCGTGTTCGGCGGCCTGAAACCGGCGCTGGTACTTGTACGGGGCAGCGTACGTGTACTCCTCGGCGAACCCGCCGCGGATCATCACCTCGTTGAACATGCGGCCGTCGCCCAGCCACACGTACGCCAGCGTCCAGCCGTACTTGTCGAGCCGCCCTGCGTCGGATCGAACTCCAGCTGCACCTGCTGCCCATCGAGCAGCTTTTGCGCCTGGTCTGAAGCTTCGGGTCCGTAGCATTCGACGGGCTCACTGGGGTGCACGGACTCGGGCGTGTCGATGCCGATCAGCCTCAGGGTGACGTCTCGACGGCCTGTTCGACTTTCACCGTGTCGCGTCGACCACCTCACGACCGGCAGCCAGCCCGCTCCGAGGCGGGCTGGGTCGTTGCCGGCTCGTTGGTGGCTGGCTGGTCGGCGGGTGGCGCACCCGTCACGGCAGGGTCGCCACAGCCCGCGACCGCGGCCAGCAACACGGCCGCCGCAGCGATGCGCCTCATGCTTCCCCTGCCCAGTCGGTAGCGTCGGCTGCACGTACTCCTTTGCGAGCCGCCACGGGCAGCTCGGCGCGTAGCTGTCCTTGTCCTCGTCGGGGTGGCTGCTGATGGCGTGGCAGAGGGTGCAGCGCGCCTCGATCTTGCTCTCCTCGCAGTGTCGGGTCGGCGTAGGCGAGGGCGTGCACAATCCGGTCGATGCTTGGCGTGGGTGTCGAGCTGCCTGCTCACGACAGTTCCGCCTTCTCCTGCTGCTCCACGTGACGCTTCAGCGCGTTCCCTCTCCTCCCTCAGTCGGCGGATGGTACGCCGTTCGTGGAGCAGGCCGGCGACCTCCAGAGGGATGACCGCGCACAGATCAACCCCCAGCCGACAATGACCCCTGTCATGGTCACCGCGGGCTCCAGGTGCTCTAGCCGACTCCCCCATTTCCTGACCTGCGGTTTCTGAGGGTGTCCGGGAGAATGGAGAAACGCCCTCCCTACCCGCAGCACAACCCGATGCCGCCTGAGGCCCTGGGGGAGATACGCGCCGCTCAAGTCTGTGACGTTGGCTCAGATCCTTGCTCTGGTGCATCCGGTGCTTCGGACACATCGACGGTCTCAGTGGACTCGTCCCCATCGGCCCGGAGATCCTTGCGGGCCAGTACCTTGAACCTATACGCCGCGTCCATGAAATCCACATCGCGGCCGCCGACGAGTTCGGCGAATAGTTTGTAGCCGGCCTTGGCAATCTCCTCAGGAGCGATAAGGTCCAGCACCTCCAGGACGTCGGTGATCTCTTCCCTCAGCTCATTCCACCGTCGGCGCTCTTCAGGTGTCGCATCTTCCCCCAGCTTGATCGCATCCACCTTCCAGACCAGCCCATAAACCTGGCGTACGCCTGCTTACGTTCCTCGCGGGCAGCGTCGCGACTGGCCTGCAGGGCTTGCTCCCGGCGGATCGTGTCCTCCCGCAACGCTGCCTCGCGGCGGATCCTGTCCTCCCGCTCGGCCTGCAACTGGAACTGGTGCAGAGCCGCCTTTTGGGGGCGGCTCGTGCTGATGATGCCCGCGAGGATCGTGCCAGCGACACCAAGCAGCGCCACCACCCCCATAGCCACCGCAGTCACGAGCGCGGCCTGCACCTCTGGGGCGAGTCTCGTCCACCACTGCATCCCATGATTCATATCAGCCTCCGGATCCTGAAGATCCCGGGGAGAGGGTCTGCGCATCCCGTCCCTCACTGTGGGGTCCGAGGAGGCGGCGCTCAGACCCGTCTCGGACAGCCGGCGGGCACGCGCGAACGCGGCGCTTTCTACGGCGCGGAACAGCGCCACCGTCATTGTCCACGGCACCGGCTTCGGCTGACTTGATGACGCCCCACCCTGACCCCGTTCACCGGGCACTCGGCATCCTCGAGCCCGTGCCGGATTCTTGCGTCCTGGTCGGCGACTCCGAACCGACATCCAGGTCGCACTGGCTACCGGCGTTCACCCGACCGGCTACGCCAGACGACCCGAGCGGCGCAGCCAGCTCGCCGAGGCCGGCGCCGAGATCGTCATCGACTCCATGGAAACGTTCGCGGAAGCAATCCGCGCTGCCTCCCCTCCCCTGAGTTGACCGCTACCAAATTCAACGGGCGCGCCAGGCCTCGACTGCGACAGGCTCAGGGACCGTCCTCGGCCGCGCGAACCCACGGTCTGAGACCGAGCTGGTGCACCGGCCCCGCATGTCACCGTGCGTCCTCGGCGGGATCGGCTGGGTTACCGGGCTGCGGCGCTACGTGCTTTGCGCGCTCCAGTCGCCTCGATGCGAGGCTGGCTTGTCGCCCGCCTCTACTGGTAGTTGAACTGGAAGAAGCTGACGCAGAACTTCCCCGTCCTGGCAAGTCGGAGCTCAATCGAGCCGGCGAGTCCTTGACCGATCAACTGGGAGCGTCCGGTGACAGAGCCCGTGTACTTGGCAGCGCGCTTCGGACCAGGGTCCGGTTTCACGTCGAGCTGCGCCTCGGTCGCAGCGGCACTCATGATCATCGGCTCAATGGAGGTCTCCGCCTCCCATGTGGGGCAGACATAGGCCATTGCCCCGGACTGATCCCTCTGGTTGACCAGGGCGATGAACGCGCGCATCTTGGCAAAGGCCTCTTCCCGAGTTTCGGACAGCTCAAGCGGAGGGTCCCCCGGACGGATGTCGTACACGCACCACTCGTCTACCTCCTTGTGCAAAGTCCCCTGCCAGACAAGCGGTCCTTCAACCGGTTCGGCAGCTCCCTTCGCCACGAAATTCGCCGTGGAGTCCCGCTCAATCACCGTCTCCACGGTGATCCTGTTGATGCGAACTGATCCTTCGGCGACCTCCCGGGTGTTGACGTTTGCTCCCGTACAGAGCATTTCGCGGGCCTGCCCAAACCGCCCCTTGTTGAGCGCCTCGGCAAAGGCATGAGCGACCTTTCGAGGACCACTCTGCAGGGGCGCAGAGGTCGTGGGCGCGGGGTTCGCACCGTTGCCGCTCCACGGGGGAGACAGGCTCGCCATCACCACCAGAGCGAGCACATTGATGGCGGCGCTGACGATGGCGGCGGCGACGGCGTAAGGAGTCTTGAGTCGGCGACGCCCTGCCGGGGAGGGCGGCCCAACATGCGGGGGCGCCGTCCGGGCAGCCCCGCTGGGTGGCCCAACATTTCGAGGCTCGGCTGGGACCGCACCGGAGAGCGGCCGAATCGACTGCGAACGTTGCTGGGATCCGGGACTAGATGCGGTGAACGGTTTGGCCTGTGGCGCCGCTGCCGAACTAGGCAGCCAGGCAGGGAGTTGCCGCTCGGCCCGGGCGACCAACTCGGCCACTTCCTGCTCATCCATGTCCAGCGCCACGACCAGTCCACGTCCGAGGACAAGCAGTGGAGGCAATGGGTTGTTGACTGCCGGCAGGGGTCCACCGAGCAGACCGCGTAAGACCGCGTCCAGCAGGTGCGGGTCGGCCGCGGTCTGCTGATGCAGCTGCCGGACGAACTCGACGATGCGTACATCGGCGGCGTCGAGGAAAAGTCGATGGGCCAGTTGGCTCACCACCATTGCGGCCAATGCTCCGGCTCGTGCCGGGTCGGCCGGAGGCTCGCAGACGCGACCGCAGAGGACTTCCTTGATCACCAAAGCCCGAAGAACCTCCCGACCTTGATGGCCACCTCATTGGCCCATTGCCAGCCGAGCCGCAGTGCAGGCCAAGCAAAACGAGCGGCTCCCGCACCCCACTCCGCCGCGAAGCCAACCGGGTCTGGCATCTTCAAGTCGAAGGCGACCTTGGCAATCGCTTCTGCAGTCTTTCCGACAGCATCCCCGAGCTCTCTGGCATCGTTGGACCCTGAGGACAGGCCGAGGAGCTGATGCCAGTACTCCAGCTTGAGCTGGTTCCAGTAGTAGTTGATGCTCAAGAAGGCAGCGACGGATGAAGCAGCGGCGGTGATCACTGCCACTATCCCCATCACGGCGGCTTTAGCGCAATCGGTGATCGCACTCATCAGCCCGTAGCTGATGCCTTCGTGACAGTGGGCGAACGCGGCGGCGGGGAAAGCCAGCATCCAGATCAAAGTCAGGCACGCGAGTGTGCACAGCCTTCTCCTCATGACGCGACCTCCATCGGGGCGTTGATCCTCCGGCGAAGCGCCTGAATCTCCTGGCGAAGCACACGTGGGCTGACGGGAGGAATACGACCGACCTCTCGCGCCAGCCGGAACCGTTCGTACGCCAGATCGAGTTGCAGCTGATGGAGATGCCCGACGGCGGAGTAGGCCCGCCAGCCAAGCATGCGAGCACACGACAAGCGGTGCACGCGCCGTAGCTTCGGATGGGCAAGAACGATCGCTTCCCCCTGGCTGACTGCGGCCTGCCCGCCCCGGGCCTCGGCAATGAGGCCCGCGCTCAGTTCGGCCCGCTCCCGCCGGTCGGCCAGCACCAGCGTCACGACAATAAGGAGCAGGAAGGGACCCGAGAGGATCAGATAATTGAGGAGATAGCCGAACAAGGTGCCGAGGATGGCATCGTCGAACGTGATCGGCTGTCGGCGGGTTAAGACGGTCCAGTTCCACACGTAGTGAGCCACTATCCCCAGCCCGAACCCTCCTGCCGCGATCGCGAGCCCTGCGATGGCGTGCCGCTGTCGGTAGGCCAGCGCGATGGCCGTACCGATGAGCCCGGTGAACAACACGTGCCCGAATGCGACACCGGACACCCACTGACGCACCCACACCTGGAAGATCGCTGTGCTGAAGTCGTACATGGCATAGCGGCTGGTCTCCACGAAGTTGAATCCAGCACCGACCATGGCACCGAGCACAAACCCGTGCACCGGGCTGTCGTAACGGCGGCGGAGGTGATCGAAAAGGGCTAGTACACCAAGCCCTTTGACGATTTCCTCCCACAACGGGGAAGGAAGCACCGGGCCCACGGCCGTCAGGCGACCTTGCAACCAGGACGCCACTCCTGCGTGGACAGCCCACAGCAGATGGTGCCCCGCCGTGATTGCGAACGTGCCACCCCACACCACCGCGACCATGCAATAGCGCAGCGGGACCCGTCGGTGACGTTGCGCCCGGTAAGTCACCGCGATGGCCATCGCCAAACCGGGTACGGCCATCAGCACCCCGCCGAGGGCGTTGGGGACCAGAATGAAGACGACGGGGATCGTGGCCATCCCAGTGCCCAACAGCACCGCAGTGACGTTCCGCACCGGATGCCAGCGGGTGGGAAGCGGGAGTTTCCACACCAGCGCACCGAGTGGGGCGCCGACGGCGAGTCCGATCAGGAACGCCCAGCCGAACAACTGGGGTGTCGGCATGCGCCGGCCAGGATAGTCGGCCACCACAAACACGTAGTCCCACATCGGCAGCGGCAGGACAACAAGAACCGCCGCAAGCACCGAGGCGCCGGTAACCCCGGCAATGATCCCTACTTGAAGCTTGTGCGCTCTCACGCCGGGCACCGCTCGTTCATCGCCTCGTTCAGCTTCTTGAGGTTGGTCGCCGATGGCATCGAAGGCAGTGCGCCACCCGTACCGACTCCGCCAAGCGCTTCGGCCATGGTCCTGAGGTCGCTTGCGGCACCACTCATCGCAGTCCGCAACTGGGCGTCCTTGATCGACTCCGATTCCTTTCGTAGCCGGTCAGCAAGGGCAATGAGCTTCTCCGACTTCGCATGTGGGTCGAGGCGGCCATCCTCCAGCACCGCTCGCATGTCCTTCTGCGTCTTGGACCAGATTGACCGCAGGGACGCACAGTCCTGCGCCATGGTGCCCGACTGGGCGAAACAGCCGCTGATCGCAAGCACAAGTGCAAGTACGCAAAGCACCCGCATGGTTCTCCTCTGTAACAAGGCATGAGTTCCCACACCGGAACATGGCATGCTCGAGCACCGGTTCGTCTCGAGCTCGCGGTGCGTTATATGACCAAGCCGAATGAGAGGAGTCCACTCGTTTCGGACCCACCCGAAACGTGCGGATCTAGCAGCGGGGACGTCTGCTCGCCAGACGGAGGTGGCAAGGTCACCGTCGGAGAACGAGCGGCCAGCCTTGTCGGTGCGTACGGGTAGGTTCTCTCTGGCAAGCGGCTGGCCGCCAGGCGAGAGGAGTGCACATGACCGCTGCGTTGACAGGCCGGGTGGCCGTCGTGGCCGGAGGCACCCGGGGTGCCGGCCGTGGGATCGCTACCCAGCTCGGCGCGGCTGGGGCGACCGTCTACGTCACCGGCCGGACCACCCGGCAGGCTCGCTCCGACCTGAACCGACCGGAGACGATCGAAGAGACCGCCGAGCTGGTCACCGCAGCCGGTGGCCACGGCATCCCGGTGCGTTGCGACCACTCCGATCCGGCCCAGGTCGCAGAGCTTGCTCGCAGGGTCGCCGCGGAGCAGAACGGCCGGCTCGACGTCCTCGTCAACGACATCTGGGGTGGCGAGAGCCTCGTCGAGTGGCGGCCGGTGTGGGAACACGACCTCGACAAAGGCTTGCGGGCCCTCCACCGCGCGGTCGACACGCACATCATCACCAGTCACTACTTCCTGCCGCTGCTGGTGGCACGTCGCCGTGGCCTGGTCGTCGAGATCACCGACGGTGACGAGGCGAGCAACGCGCTCTTCCCCGACGGTTACCGCGGCGGGTTCTTCTTCGACGTCATCAAGAAGACCGTGATCCAGCTCGCCAAGACCCAGGCGGCCGAGCTGCGGCCATACAACGTCGCCGCGGTGTCGCTCACTCCAGGCTTCCTGCGATCCGAAGAGGTGCTCGACCACTTCGGGGTCACCGAGGACAACTGGCGAGACGCGATCGCCCAAGACGAGCACTTCGCCCATTCCGAGTCGCCGGCCTTCATCGGCCGCGCGGTTGCCGCATTGGCCGCGGATCCTCACGTGATGCGGTACACCGGGCAGTCAGTGAACGTCGCAGATCTTGCGAAGGAGTACGGCTTCACCGACCTCGACGGCAGCCAGCCCGACTTCGCAAGCTACTTCCGTACCGAACTCGTGCCCCGCCTAGGCGAGATCCTCGCCGACATACAGGAAAAGGACGCGTCACCAGACACCCAGTGAACGCTCCGAACGCCACCGCTGTGCCGTGGCTCAAACGTACTCGCTCTTGTAGAAGACGCTCGCCTGCCGAAAGCCATGCGTGTTGGAGTGGAAGCCGAAGTACAGCCTCGGGGTGCCATTCCTCGGTATCCAGATCGCCATGCCTTGAGGTTCACGTCCCGGAAGGGAGTTCTGGCCAGCGGAGGTGAGAAACGGCTTGTCGTGTTGCTTCCCGGTGGTTCAGATCAATCGCCACGATGTACGAATGCTCGTGCGCACCCGCGTTCCCATGGAACGGGTAGCCGTACCGCCCGCAGACGCTGAACCCTTGGAGCGCTGGCAGTTTGGGCTCGGGCACCGGCCAGGCCGTGATCTCATTGAGGTCTGGTAGGTGACGCTCGACCAGCCGGTCGGCGAGCGTCGGCCGATGGTGTCGAGCAGCAGCGAGCGGAAAGACCACGATTCGCGTTTCGGTGGTGTCAGAGTCGATGCGATAGCGGTAACGCACGGCAAGGAGCTGATTGGTGTACGGGTCGATGGATGGCTGCGGGTTGATCATCGAGTCGAACGTCGGTGTACGGTCGATGATTCGCCCGTCATCCGCCTCGAGGGTTGCTCCGTTCGCGAATGGAAATCGCCCGATCTTCGTACCCCATCCGGTGCTGCTCGTCTTCCATTCCGTCCACAGTAGACCTTGCCTTGGTAGGGCTCGACCCCGATCGCGACCCCGCGACCAAAGCCGTGGAGCGCCATGGCGCCGATCTCGTCACCGGCTAGGTCAGTCTTCCTGACCCAGATATCGCCATTGGTAGCGCCGAGCTTGAATGGTTGTCCACTCCCCCGGTCGTCGGCGTGCGATGCCTCATCGGGCGGGACCCGGCGGACTGGCTCGTTGGCCAAAGCGCACTGGGCGTCTTCCGTGAGCTGGCGGCGCGCGGGCTCACGTGGGACGTCGTACCGGTGACCGGCCGGCACGTCGAGCACACCGTACGGATCGCCGACGCTGTACCCGAGCTTCGCGTCGTGGTCGACCACATGGCCCGGCCACCTCTGGAGACCGGTGACCAGCAGCCATGGGCA
>Ga0310827_100886_pt1 | contig 18521 bp, 7 predicted proteins | sample WT_ome_2_FD_201309 | JGI IMG/M metagenome (GOLD analysis project Ga0310827, IMG submission 201309) | Sorghum-adapted microbial communities enriched on wild type (WT) sorghum from Joint BioEnergy Institute, Emeryville, California, United... ... | reverse complement strand
ACTGTGCCGTGCAGCAGCGGCAAGGGGACGAATCATCTGACATTTCAGTATGACGTCCGTTCCGATTCACCCAACGGGAAAATTATCGTGAGCAGATGGGGAAACCAGGACATCAAATCAGCCGGCATGGGAGTACCCTATGTCCCTCTGGACGGCGGGGATTTAAGCTCCTACTACATTAACGACAAGAACAACTATGTGGATACCGTTGCGCCTCGCCTTGTCAGCGTGTCGAGTCCCGACCCCGATTACAGCTACAAGGCCGGAGAAACGCTGACCCTGCAGGTGAAATTCAGCGAGGCGGTGCAAAATTCGTATTCCGCGTCCCCGGAGCTTATCCTTAACAACGGAGGATGGGGGAGTTACGAGAGCGGGGAAGGCTCGGATACCTTCAGTTTCAGCTACTACGTGACGAGTGGGGACGATACCAACAACCTGGATATCACCAGGATCGACGGCCAGGTTTACGATTTGGCCGGGAATGCCGCTTCCCTTGATTTGTCCGCGGTACCGCACCTTTCGGATGTGAAACATCTGCGGATCGATACCACCGGCCCGGGAATCCAGATTGGCCAAAATCCGGCGCAAACGGTCTGCACCCGGGACCATGCCCAGGTGACGGCGTCAGACGCCGGAAGCGGGCTTGGCCTGATCTATTATAAATGGGTGAAGGCTGGGGAATCGCCCGATTGGAGCACCGTTACCGATACGGTGCCTTCCGGAGGCATTCTCTGCACACCTGTCGATCCGACGGTGAACGGCAGCTATCACCTGTACGTGCGCGCGGTTGACAAGATTGGCAATGTGAGCCTGGCGCAAAGCCGGGCTTACCTGATCGACAATGAGAAGCCGGTTGTGCAGTTATCGTCGGAGAGCGGACCTGCGCGCCACATGCATACTGTTCATATTCAGGCGAACGATGAGGGAAGCGGTCTGGCCTCCCTTGTCTACACCTGGACGAACCGGGATAACAATCGCATCTACGGCCCGTTCCCGGTTGGCGTCTCGGGGATGGATGCATCAGCTGACGTAACGACGCCGACGGAAGAAGGGGATTACGTACTGTCGGTAACGGTGATGGACGTCCAGGGGAACGGAGAGACCCGGGTCAGCCAGGGACAATATATCGTCGACCGGACGCCGCCGGCGGTAACCTTCCAATTCAGCGGCAACGATACCGCGGCCCAATCGCATACTGTAACGGTTCACGCAGCCGATGCCAAAGGCGAGACGGGACCCCTCTATTATGCCTGGGCAGACAGGGTGGATTACGAGCCGGCGAACGGGTGGACGCCGCCGGATGGCTGGGCACTCCTGCAGAACAACACTGCAACGACACCTCCGGGCGTCAGCGGAACGATGTATTTATACGTGAAGGCGACGGATAATCCCCGGTTTCCGGATGAAAGCAATGTCGGATATACGGTGGAAACGTCCGGTTTCCTGCTGGACAATACGCCGCCCGCCAGCCATTTCACCGTTGACGGTACGGATACGTATGCCCGGCAGATCACCACGGAAATCGTCGTTCCGGACGATGTCGCCTCCATCCGGTATACGGTATCGGAACAGCCGGATACGGACGGGGACGATTCGGGCTGGCAAACCAGCAGCGGAACGGTCACTCTGATGGACATGACCGGCCAATATTACATACATGCCCATATTTACGACCTGGCCGGCAACATGTACACACTGCACAGCCGGCGGTTTCTGCTCGACAACGAAGGGCCGGTTGGCGAAATTACCGCCGTGGCCCCATACACCAACCGGATGCGGCTGCCTTTGCACCTGTCGGCGGACGATCCCGGCGGGGTCGCCGAGATGTCCGTCTATTCGGAGACAACCGGGTGGAGTGCCTGGATTCCCTTCGCCTCCACCTACGAGACGGAATTATCCCCCGTCGAGGGCAGTCACACCCTCAAGGTGAAGTTCAGGGACAGCACCGGCAACGAAAGCGGGGTCATCACGGGTACGGCGTTCTACGATGTTACTCCGCCGACCGTGGCGCAGGTGGTGTACAGCTCGCGGGAATGGACGAATCAGCCGGTAACGGTGACATTGAATCTGGCGGACAATCTGACGGCACCCGGACAAATCCGCGTAACCAATCATTCCGGGCCGGCGTATACGTTCCAAAAGAACGGAACGTTCGAATTTGAGTTCGCGGATCTGGCCGGCAATGTGAACCGGCAGACCGTCGCCGTCAGCAATATCGACACCACGCTTCCGGAGATCCGGTTCATGCCGGACGGACAGCCGGGCAAGCGGCAGCAGGCGGCCAGCGCCGTGACTGCGGCCGACAACGCGGTGGAACCATCCCGGCTCGTGCTCTACGCCGCGTGGTCATCCGACGCGGATCATGCCCCATCCGATTGGAGGTCCGTTGACCCGGGCGAGGCTTTGCGGCTCAAGGATACGGACGGTACCTGGTACTTGTGGGCCAAAGCCGTTGATCCGGCCGGAAATGTGCGAATCAGCCGCAGCGCACCTTTCTTTCTGGACAATACGGCGCCGGTCGGCACGATTTCGTACAGCACGACCGGCAGGACAGCCTCGGAGGTCACCGCATCGCTTACCGTGAATGAGACCGTTACCGTTACGGCCCCGGCCGACGGATCCCGGACCCATACCTTCAGCGAGAACGGTTCATTTACGTTCGAGTTCGTCGACGAAGCGGGCAACCGGGGAACGGCGACAGCGGTTGTGGGAAACATCGACAAGAATGCCCCTTCGGCCCATGTCACGCGGACGCCGGATTCGTGGACCAACCAGCCGGTCAGCGTATCGGTCGACGTCTACGGGCAGCCTCCGCGGGCCTTGTCGGATTTCTCCTGGACCGGGGAGGCGAAGCTTCTCTCGCTGTACACGGCCGGGGGGCAGACCGTCACCGGCTCGGTCTATGGATATACGGATGGAGGAACCGTCGCCGGTTCCGTCTATGGGACGATTGTCTCGGCCGTTTTCGAGTTTAACGGCAACGGACAGTTGAATTATACCATCCGCGATCTGGATACGGGGCTGGAAAGCGCCGGAAACGCTGTAGTTGACCGGATCGACCGGACCGCTCCCGCGGCGCGGATCGTCTACAGCCGGACGGGATGGACGAATCAGGACGTGACGGCGACCCTGCTTGCCGAAGACGACCGCAGCAGCGTTACGATTTTGAACAACGGCGGCGGCAATACGTACACCTTCCGCGAGAACGGCAGCTTTACGTTCCGCTATCGGGATGAAGCCGGCAACGAAGGGGAACTGACAGCAGTGGTCGATACCATTGACAAGGATCCTCCCCACCCGGTGCTGGCTTACAGCGAGACGGGGTGGACCAACCGGGATGTAACGGTCGATCTGTCGTTCGACAACGAATTCCGGCCTGTGACCATTCTCAACAACAATGGCAGCAGCCGGTACATCTTTACGGAGAACGGTTCGTTTACATTCGATTACCGGGATGCGGCGGGCAATGCCGGACAGGTTACTGCGGAAGTACACGGGATCGACAAGGAGGCGCCGGCCGGCAGTTTGACCTACAGTACGCTTCAATGGACGAACCGGGACGTGACGGCAGATTTGACCGCCACAGACAATTCCGGAGAGCCTGTCCGCATTCTCAACAACGGCGGAAGCCCCCGCTACGTGTTTACGGACAATGGGGAATTTACCTTCCAGCTGGAGGATGCCGCCGGCAACCGGAACGAAGTGAAGGCTGTCGTGAACCGCATTGACAAGGATCCCCCCGCCGTACAAGTTCAATACTCCACGACGGATCCGACGAATTCCCATGTGCGGGCGGCCGTGTTGGCGAACGAGCCGATTATCGTGGAGAATAACGGCGGCTCAAGGGTGTACGATTTCGGGGACAACGGAGAATTCACGTTTATCGTGCGCGATTATGCGGGAAACACTTTGCCGGTCAAAGCCGTTGTCGGCAATATCGACCGGACGCCGCCGGTACCTGCCGTGACCTACAGCACCACGGCGCCGACGAAGGATCCGGTTGTTGCGACGGTGACCGCAGATGAACCGATCCAGGTGCTGAACAACGCGCGAAAATCGCAGTACGTATTCGACAGCAACGGGGAATTTACTTTCCTGATTCGTGATTTGGCCGGAAATCAGACGGAGGTTCGGGCGACGGTCGGCAACATGGACAAATCGCTGCCGGTGATCAGCCTGGACTACAGCGAAACGGCTCCGACCCGCAACAACGTGACGGTTACCGTCCATTCCGACAGGCCCCTTACGATTTTGAACAACAACGGCAGCAGCCGGATCGTGTTTACAACGAACGGAGTGCAGTGGATCGAAGCCAGGGATAGCCTGGGCAATCAACTGGAAATCCCGGTCAGGGTCGATAACATCGACCGGGAGATGCCCACGTTCCGATTCGCAAAGGGGGATGTTCTCCTGGTTCCGCTTGGCCGGACGGTCGATCCGCTTGCCGATGTACAGGCGGAGGATGCGGCTGACGGGGATCTTACCCGGCAGGTCAAGGTGGAGGGGGCGATCAATCCGGAGGCGGCAGGAGATTACAATCTGCGGTACACCGTAACCGACCGGGCCGGCAACACGGCGGAAGTCACGCGGAAAGCGAGAGTGCTGGGCGCGGACCATCTTGAAGTGTACGTCAACGGAACGATCCCGGTGAACGACGAAGCCATCGTCAACGACCATACGATCCGCCTGGATCTTTTCGGAGCCCGGGGCGACGTGAAAGCGATATGGGTTTACGGCAAGAAATCCCGGGGCGACCTGAAAAATGCCGGCCAGGAGATGGCGAACGGCACTCTGGAGGTAACCCGAAGCGGTTATTATACGATTCTGGTACAGGATCAGGAACGGAATACACGACTTCTTTATGTTTACGTGTTTATCCGTTAGCCTGAACCGGGCCCGCTTCCCGCGGGAAGCTTCTGCTTTCAGTTTCGTCTTTCCCGGCAAAGGTTTTAGGGGGGCTCTTCCGGTGAAGAGCCCCGGGAAAGACCCTTAGGAGGGAACGTGGGGATTCATGATCAAAAAAATTGTTTCGGTCATGCTGGCTCTGCTCCTGACGCTGCCGGCATGGAACGGGCTCGTTCTGGCGGCCGCGGACGATGAGCAAACGCTCAGTCTGAACAACGACTTTGTAGCTGTTGCCATCAGCAGGGACACGGGCCGGTTCAGCATTGAAACCAGGGAGGGGTCGCCGCTCCGCAAGAGCGACAACAACAAGCCGCTCCTGTTCCGGCACGACGTGCCGGAAACTTCGTTTACGACCTTCCGCATTAACGGCAAGGATTACATTTACGGAAACGGTTACGGTTTTCTCGGTTCGGACGGGCAATTTACGTTCCGACCATCAAGCGAGGGTCTGATGAACCAGTCCGTCTGGAATGTCGGAGGGCTCGAGATCACCCAGACCTTGACGCTGATGAACGACAAGAGCAACCCGAACGTCGGAAATGTGAAGATTTCGTATACGGTCCGCAATGATTCCGGTCAGGATGCGGAGGTCGGGACGCGGATTTTGCTGGACACCATGCTGGGGGCAAACGATGCGTCGCCGATTACCGTGCCGGGAAGCGGCCAATATATCCAGAAGGAGACGGAGATCGCCCCGGTGCCCGCATATTGGAAGGCGGCCGACGATCCGCTCGCGCCGAAGGTCATGTCTTACGGTCTTCTGAGCGGCTGGGGCAATATCGTTCCGGACCGGATGGTCGTCGCCCACTGGGACGGGATCTCGGAGACGAAGTGGGATTACCAGGTGAATCCCGGACTGGACTTTACCAGCTTCAAAAATCCGTACGAAACTCCCGACAGCGCTGTGGCGCTGTATTGGGATCCGGCAACGGTCAAGGCGGGCGAGCAGAAAGTATTCGAAACGTATTATGGGCTGGGCAGCTTCTACACCTCGCTGATAAAAGCGGGTTACAACCTGCAGGTCCTGGCACCGGAGAAGCTGACTCTGAATGCGCAAAAAACCGGATACAGCGAGGAGGAATTCGAAATCCGTGCGGAAATTGACAACGCTGTCGACCAGGCGAAGCCGCTGGAGAACGTGACGGCCGTGCTGACCCTGCCGAACGAGCTGGAATTTGCGCCGGGCGAGAAGATGACCCAGTCGCTTTCTGCGATCGGGGTGAACGAGACCAGGACGTTCACGTGGAAGGTGAAGCCCAAGCCGCAGTATACCTACAAGGCGGCCCGTTATCAACTGAGCGTCCAGGCCGCGGGCGAGGAGGAAACGCTGCAGGCCCATTACGTCATCCTGCCGGCAATTTCCGGTGAACCGCCGGAGGTGCAGGTTCAGGATCTTCTGCCCAACAAGATCTATCTGAAGGATGACAAAAAATCGGTCGGCATCAAAGGAAAAGGCTTCGAAGTCCTTAAAGGCTCGTCGGACTGGAGCGTGCAGCTTATCCGCAGCAGGGACCAGAAATCGTATACGATTCCCGCGACCGATGTCACCGTGCTGGGCGACCGGAATTTGACCATCCGGTTGAACGATGCCGATTGGGCGGCGAATTCCCCGCTCGAGCCGGGGACCTATACGCTGCGCATCTCAACGGCAAATTACGGCAACTTCGAACGTACGCTGGAGCTGACGACGGAAGAGCAGTACAAATCGCGGAGTTACGGCATACTGCTTGTGGTCGGCGACGGCGATACCTATCAGCTGGCGGCGGCTGCAAACGAAACGGAACTGGACACGCTTGCCGGGCAGTATACGGGGAGCCGGCGGATTCTGCTGGAAATGCGCGGCGATGTCCGGGAATACCAAAGCGGCGGACGCAGCATCTACGAATTGGCTCCCGGCAGCACGATCAACTCCGTCATCCGTTTCGACACGAATGACAGGATGAAGGCCCTCTACGGGGAGGCCTCCCAGAAAATCGTGATCCAGAAGATGCCGCGTGATTCGCAGCACTCCGGCGACTACATCGCAATTTCCGGCAACGGCGTACTCTCGATTCCGAACTTCCCCTTCGAGCAGGGCGAATTCAGCGTAGAGATGGTAGACGGGGAGAATTATTCCCTGGAAGCGGATCCGGACAACGGAGAATCGCCGATTGAAATCGAGTGGACGGTGCTTCAGGGAATGGGCGTGGTGCAGGAGATGGACTACTTCCCGGTTACGATCAAGAACGCAGTAATCGGCAAGCAATCAGTTTCCTTCGGGGGCTCGCTGAAGCTGAACCTGGGCGGTTTGGGCAATTCGCAGCAGAAGGATCAATCCGGCTCGTCCGGAACCTCGGGCGGAGGCGAAGGGAACGGCGGGTCCGGAAGCAGCGGGGGAACCGCAGGCGGGGGCGGCGGAACCGGAGACAGCGGCGGCGGAACCGCGGACTCCGGAGGAACCGGGAACACCGGAAGCGGGAACCCGGGCAATGAAGAGGAAGAGGGCGGCAACGAAGGCGGAATCTCCGTCTCCGTGGATGAAGCCCGATTCGGCATACGCCAGAAGGCGGACGTTTTCGGCGATGCCGGCAGTTACGGTTTCCTCGGCCTGCGGGCGGAGGGGGAAGCCAATCTGCCTGAAAACCTCGTTCCCGGCATGGAACTGGGGGCGGGCGCCCGCGTAGCCATCGACACGATTGGCAAAAAATATGAAATCGAAGCGAATGTCAAGTTTCAGATTGTCGAGCTTTACGGTTTGTTTACCCTACGGTTCACCGAAGGAAACATCCCGATTCCCGACAATTTCGTATTTTCCGTCGGCGGCGAGCCGGGCATTCCGCTCGTTCCGCCCGCCATCGTCGCCTACATCACCAAAGGAGGGGGCGGATTCCGGAATATTTACGATACGGTTATGGGCAATTTCAATGTACTTCCGCCTCTTCAACTGGTCATGATCGGCGGGCTTGACATCGAGAAGGTGGTCAAGGGCGACAATTTGACTCTGGGCCTCTCCCTGCGCGGGTTCGATTTTTCCGGGGAGCTGGAAATTGCCCGATTCAAGATTCTCAAGGAAGTGTACGGACATATTCTTGTGCAGGATTCCCTCGAGAAATTCGGTGTTTCGATCGGCGCCGGAGCCAAGCTGGAAATTTTCGACGTGATTACCGGCGAAGTATATGCCGAATTCGCGTTCGACTCGTCCCGGAACGGCTTGTTCGGGCCGGTTTCCTTAACCGGCGGAGGCAAGATTGAGGCCCACATTCCGAAGGACGTCCCGATCTTTGGAGGTCTCAGGCTGGCGGAAGCCGCGGCTGAGCTGAGCACGGAGAGGGTTTACGCCGAAGCAAAGGTAATCGGCATTCCCGTATCGGTACAATACGTATGGGGGGACAGCATGCCAACCTTCGCTTCCGTGCGGACGGACGCGATGCTGCTGGCGAACCGGGGTCTCTCCAGCAAGACCTATTATGATCAAGAGAGCGGACTGCCGGAAGGTACAGTTATTTTCGGCAGCAACATCCGCAAGGTCGGCAGCTCGCGCGACCGGTACGCGTCGCTGGATCCCGTACGGGCGCCGGTGGTCGCCGCGGCGGACGAGAAAAGCCAGACGGTCTACATCAACCCGCAGGATGCGGTCGTGCTGCAGTTCGATTATGAGGGCGAAAGGCCGGACATCGGGATCGCCGATCCCGACGGAATGCCCTACGAGATCAAGGAAGACGTGAATATGCGCATTCAGGAAATTCCGGCGGATGAAAGTAAATCGGGAATACCGGAAAAGCATATGTATGTGTCGATCCTGCAGCCGAAGACGGGTGCCTGGAAAATTACTTCCAGCCAGCCGGTTGGCGTCTCCCTGTACAGCGTCACCATTCCTCCTTCCCTGAACCAGGTCCAGGCGGAAGAGACTGGCGATCACACCGTACGGGTTCATTGGCAGGGGGATCATACAACGGATGAGAAGGTCGCTTTGTATATCAGCCAGGACAACGGGAAGGATCCCGGACATCTGCTCGCGGACGGGCTGGATGTTCGGGAGGGCCGGGCCGATGTCACGCTTCCGGCGAGCCTTCCGACCGGCAACTATTATATCCGGGCCGCTGTCTACAAAGGCGGAACGACCTACAACAGCGCGTACAGCATGGAAAGCATCCGGGTGGTCGATCCGAACCAGCCGTCCCCGCCGACCCGCGTACAGGTCTCCCCGGCGGGCAGCGGACTGATGAGCGTCAAGTGGGAAAGCGGCGATGCGGCCGACGGGTATTATCTTCAGCTTCTCGACAGCGAGGGCAAGCCGGTGGATGGAGCCGGGGTCATGGAAGTTCGGGGCGATCAGCATGAGGCGCTGGTAGGCGGAGTCTTCCGGGATGACCAGGGCCGCTCCTTCGGTCTTCAGCCCGGGCAGGATTACCGGATCTCGGTCGCAGCCTACCGAAATGCGGATGGAGGCAAGCACTTCAGTCCGCCGGCTGTTTCGGCTGCCGCGCACATTCCGCAGCCGAATCCGGCCGCGCTTGAGCTCGGTGTTGACCCGGCTTCCGGATCTGTGCACGAAGCGTATGACGAAACCGGACGGCTCTATTATATCGTCAATCGTCTTAATGCCGCCGTGCAGCTGCATGCGGATCAGCCGGTGGAGGCGGATATGCGGCTCGACGGCAAACCGGTGGCCAGCCATTCCGGTGCGGATTGGCGGCAGACCGTCGACCTCAAGGAAGGCACCAACATCGTTCAGGTGGTTGCGAGAAACGGGCAGGGTGACGTCTCTACGACGGGAATCAAAATCGTCGCCGATACGAGCCCGCCCGAGCTTAAGATCGAAAGCCCGGCTCTCGGCGCCCTTGCGGCGGGAGATTCCGTTACGGTCAAAGGCGCAGCGGAGCCCGGCAGCAAAATAACCGTAAACGGTCAGCCCGTCACGCCTTCAAATCAGGGAGTATTCGAAACCAGTATAACGATGGACGGCCGGATGAACCGCCATATTGCGGTCGTGGCGGAGGATGCGGCCGGCAACCAAAGCAGGTACGAGACGGATGTCGGCAGTGTATCCTATGACTCCATTGAACAGGTGCGGATCCGCCCGGTTGACGGCCATTCTTCGGGGGATACCGTGCGGATTCAATCCGCTTCACCGGACAATTTTCTGCTGCCTGTCGGGCAGCAGCGGTCCTATGAGCTGGTCGGCACGGATTCGGCCGGCCGCGATATCGTAATCGACGGGGCAAACGTCAAATGGAGTCTGCTTGCCGGAGAGCCATATGGTACGGTTTCGGAGACCGGCATCGTTCAGGCAAAATCGGAAGGGGATATGATCGTCAAAGCTTCGTTGCCGTTGTCCGACGATTACGCGCTCGAGGATGCGGTTCTGGTAAAGGCCCGGGAAAACGGCGACGGCAGCGGCGGCTCCGGTTCTGCGCCGGATGAAGGCTATGAGCAATGGTACCAGCCGCCCGCCGGGGATGATTCGGAGCAAGCGCCTTCCGGCGGCATAACGCCTCCATCCGGTCCGGCACAAGGGAACCCGGCGGAGGACGATGCGTTCGGGCAGATGATCCGGAATGTGATCGAGAATGAGAAGAACGTCCAGTTTCTCAAATCCGCCGAAATCACCGGGCGGCAGGATCTCACGATTCCGATTGACGATTCGGCGGAGCTCGCCGTATTCAGGCAAAAGCAGCCTGCAAGGTTCGGGCTGGGGATTGGCAAAGTCAGAGATCCGTCCGTTTATGAGAATGCGTCCATTCGGACAGCCAGTCCGATGTATGAGTTCAAGCCCGACCGGCCGGTTCTTCCCGACCCTCCGCCGCGGCTGAAGATCAAACTGCCCGCGGGGCAGCCGGGAAATGCGGGGGACATCTCCTTGTACTGGTACAACGAGCGCAAGGACCGTTGGGAATATATCGGCGGAGAAATCGATCCGGCAGCGGGGACCCTCGCGGCGAATCTGCCCCATTTCGGCAAATACGCACTGCTGGAGAACCGGGACCGGCCTTATTTCGCCGACGTGGAAGAGCGCTGGTCGCGCGATCTGATTTACCGGCTCGTTTCCATCGGCGTGATCGACGGAATGAGCGATGACGGGTTTGAACCGGCGCGCACCATCACCCGGGAACAATTCGTCAAGCTGCTGATCGGCTCGGGGGACGTCCCGGTGACGACTGAACCGCTGTCCGGCGAATTCGCGGACAGCGCGCAGGTATCTGCCTGGGCGGCGCCCTATTTGCAGACGGCCGTCAACCGGAAATGGATCGGCGGTTCGGGCAGCGGCGGACAGAAGACACTGGAGCCGCAGCGTCCGATTACCCGGGCGGAAGCGGCGGCCTTGCTGGGACGCATGCTGGGCAGCGCCGTTTCCGCTGAAGGAACAGCTCTGCCCTTCCGGGATGCCGTCAACATTCCGGACTGGGCGAAAGCCTCCGTGGAACAGCTGCGCGCCGCCGGGATTCTGGACGGTTATCCGGATCAGTCCTTCCGGCCGGATGCCCCGGTTACCCGCGAGGAAGCGGCCGCCATGTTTGTTAGAACCATCGATTGGCTTTACCGGATGGGCAAGGAAGTCCGTTGAGGCGTGAAGCGAAGGGGTTCCCCCGTTTGAACGACGGGGGATCGCCCCTTCGCTTTCATTTTTGCCTGGCCAAAAAGGATCGCCCCCGGATAAAAAGGAGGCATCAGCCAATTTCAAGATCGCGGAGAAGGAATCGGCACATTTATCCGTTGATCAAAGCTTCGTTCAACGAATGAATTCAACCGAGGAATCCTGGGATTCGAGCAGCACTCCGGTGTCGGATGGAAGCAGGCGCGAGAACGAATCCGTCACTTTCAGCAGCAGGCGGCCCGAGCTGTCCAGCAGTACGGCGCCATAATCGCCCTGATCGCCCAGCCGGCAAACAAGCTGGCCGTTCACCGTTTGCACGTCGGCGACCGGTTCGTACCAAACGCGCGGGTCTTCCCCGTTTGGATCGGCCTGATACAGCTCGTATTGGTCTTTATCCTTCCTGGTCGTGTAAAATACATTGCCGTCGATGCTGTCAAACCAGGACACGGCATGGTCGGACAGTTTCATTTCGCCCGTACCGTCAAGTGCGGACGAATATAGCGCGTTGTCCCCGTTTTTCACATAGTACAATTTGTTGTCGATCACCCGAAAATAGCGAACGCCCGAATCCGTAATCTTCTCTGTCTTATTCGTTTTCAGGTTGACTTTGTAAATATGGTTTGCATCAGTTTCACTGCGGGAAGCAAGCACATAGACATCGTCCCCGTCCACGCCGATGTAGGAAGCGTTGCTGTCGGGTCCCAGCGACCAGGCGCCGTCGTACGTAACCGCGTACATCAGGTTCGGGTCGCCCACACGCTTGCGGTTCGTCCCATCCTGCCCCGGCGGCGATAAATACAGGTTGCCGCCTTCGAATGCCGAAGCGCCTTGAAGGACGATCAGTGAGCCGTAGGGCGTCTCCCGGAAGTTCAAATACCCCCGGTGCTTCAATTCCGCTTTCCCGTCGTCACCGATTTTTACAAAATAATCGCTGCCTGCAACTCCTCCCCCGAGATGATAGGTAAACCAAAGCGCATTGTCGCGGATTTGAAAGGTTACCGCCCCGGGCGCCCTGTCCGAATCGTAGAAATCATAAGCATAAATCTCTTCCTTGTCGGACGGCTGCTGTACGGGAGCGCGATAGACATGGTTCGTCATCCCCGTTGTCTCGACAAAATAATAATATCCCCTGAAAACGGCGGCATCGTTCTTGCCGGCATATGCGGGAAGGGCCGAATGCACTTGCGGGTTACGGGATGCGATACGCAGGCCGTTGACAGCGTCCCATTGGTAATCCCATCCAAATTCGTCATGTGCCAGCCGCCACGTAAGCGGCAAATAGGTGACATCCCGGAAGCTTAACAGCGGATATTCTTCTTTGGTATTGTCGATCGTCTTGCCGTTGACCGTGACGGCCGAAGCGGGAACCTCCGCTGTGTAAGCGGCCGCGTTACGATGCCGCGATTCGTAAGGCACATACGAGGATGTCACACGGCTTTGTACAATGTTCAATCCGTCGTCCGGCGACCAGCCCGCTTCCAGACCAAGCAGCCTCGAATCGTACCACGTCATCGGAACATAGGTGATGTCGCGATAAACCAGCAGCGGGTATTCCCGGTACTCGTTATCCACCTTGTGGCCATTCAGCTCCACCGTAAATTTCGGCAGCGTAACCTTCACGCTCTGATCCGCGGCTCTCCCGTATCCCGCAGGCGCCAGCAGGCTCATGCATATCGAGAAAGCGGCCGCATATCCAGCCCATTTTTTTCCCATCACTTCAATCTCTCCCTTCCTGATCGGGTTAGACGCGGAAACAGGAAGAAAGGTTGCGGGACAAATGGCTATTTTGTGACAGCGTTGTGTACGGGGGCGATTTTGAATATGCTAGAATGAGACAAGATCGGATGAAAGCCGTTTCCGGTGCCGACTTGACAAGGGCACCTTCCGCCGCAGGCGGGGCGCGGCGTTTGCGGCAGCTTTACGGCGTTTGCGGTTTGCGGCAGCGTTATGGCGTTTTGCCGATGCGGCGCGGCGGTGCGCGGCGGCGCCTGCCGAAGGGGCGCCCGCTTTGCCGGCCGCCTCGTGATGCCGGCGGGAACGGCTAGATGGGGGGAATCCAATGTCCAATGTTACGTTGTTTGTCGCTTTTTCGGCGGGAGTGCTGTCCTTTTTGTCTCCTTGCGTCTTTCCGCTGATTCCGGCCTATGTCGCCCACTTGACCGGTTCGCTCGTCAAGGACAACCGGATTGACGTAGAAAAGAAGCGGCTCTTGATCCGCTCCCTCAGCTTCATTCTCGGATTCAGCCTGATCTTCGTCATCCTGGGCGCATCCGCCAGCTTTGTCGGCCAGCTGTTTGCCGCCAGGCGGGATCTGGTGATGAAAATCAGCGGCCTGCTGATCGTGATCTTCGGCCTGCAGATGGCCCGCGTGCTGAATCTGCAGCTGCTTATGCGAGAAATCAAGTGGGAAGTCAGGCCCGGCGAGAAGAAAGGCTTTTGGAGCTCGTTTCTGCTGGGCATAGCGTTCGGAACCGGCTGGACGCCCTGTGTCGGCATTGCGCTGTCCTCGATTCTGCTGCTCGCCGGCTCGACCGAAACGCTGTACCGCGGCATGCTTATGCTGTTCGTCTATTCGATCGGGCTCGGCATTCCGTTCATCGTTCTTTCGCTGATCCTGACGTCTTCGCTGACCGTCATGAAAAAAATGAACCGGATGATACCGGTCTTGTCCGTCGTGAACGGCTGGATTCTTGTGGCGATGGGCATCCTGCTGTTTACGGGGCAGCTTCAAAAAATCAGCGCCTGGCTGTCGCAGTTTACCGCATTCACCTGAGGAGAGGAGGAGGACGCCATGCGGAACGTCATCGCGATGATCGTCCTGCTGGCCCTGATTGCCTGGGGGGTTTACGACTTGAAAGACAAGAAGCCGGCGGTTTCTCCCCCGGCCGCGGCTGCTGCGGAGAACGCGGTTCCCGGCGTGCAGAAGGGAAATCTGGCCCCCGATTTCCAGCTGACTGACCTCGACGGCAAGCCGGTCAGGCTGTCGGACTACCGCGGCAGGAAGGTGGTGCTGAATTTCTGGGCGAGCTGGTGCTACCCCTGCAAGATGGAAACGCCCCACATGGAGGAGTTTTATGAGAAGTACCGGTCCAACAATTTCATCATTCTGGGCGTTAATGTAACGAATACGGAGGCCAGCCCCGAGGATGCCCGCAAGTTTGCCCGGGAGTACAAGCTGAGCTACCCGGTGCTTCTGGACGAGAAGGGGGAGGTCACCGACCGGTACCAGGTCGTCGGATATCCCACCACCCTCGTGATTGACAGCAAGGGGGTAATCCGGGAGAAATTCCAGGGCGCTATTGATTACGAGACGCTGAAAAAGGCCGCGGACAAGATCGATTAACCGGCTATTTCCGCGAAGTCCAGCGCAGACCGAACGGCTTGCAGGACGGCCTTTGCCGGCCTTCCCTGCGGAAAGTCAATTCCGCGTTAATCTCCGCTCCGAGCAAGATAATAATGCTGACCAGGTAAAGCCAGACCAACAGCACAAAAATGCCGGCCACGCTTCCGTAGGTTCTGGAATAGCTGCCGAAGCGGCTGACATAATACGAGAACAGGAGCGAAGCGGCAACCCAGCCCACGGCGGCAAAGAAGGACCCCGGGATTACGCTGCGGAACGTCAGCCTGCGGTTGGGCGTCCATTTGTACAGGCAGAGAAAAACCGAGAACAGAACCGGCAGCGGAAGGGTATACCGGATTACGGCCCAGAGCCGGTCGTAGGAAACCGGAATCCGGTACATGCCAAACAGCTGAATGCCGAGCCAATGCCCGAAGATCAGCAGGGCGAGCGACACCAGCAAAAGAAGCAGCAATCCCAGGGTAAAAAGGAGGCCAATGCCCTTGACCATCCAGTAGGGGCGGGTCTCCTCTTCGTCGTACGCCTTGTTCAGGCCCTTCATCAGGGCGACCACGCCGTTGGAGGATACCCAGAGGGCTCCGATCGTTCCGGCGGACAGGAAGGCATCGTTGTGTTCCATCACGATCCGGTCGATAAGGTCCAGCAGGAGTTCGCCCGCGTTGGGAGGCAGGAAGCTGATCAGATTATCCATAGCCTCTGTCGCGGTCATACGGGTATAGCCCACCAGGGACATCAGGACGATCAGAAAAGGGAAGAAGGCCAGAATCAAGTAATAGGTCATCTGCGCTCCAAGGGCCGTAACATCGTCGTCTTCGTAGCGGCAATAAATCCGGACAAGCATACGGAAAGCCTGCCTGACTTTCATTGTATCTCCCTCCGTCCGCAATGATCCTCCCTCAGTTTCCCCAGGAAGGAAGGAATTTACTCCGGCCCGGCCGCTTTAAGGCGAAACAATCCACTTTCAAGCCCCCCGAGAAAAGAGTATACTGGGGGAAGGCCGGCCGGAAAGTGCTGTCCGGCCGGGACAATAACAGGATTGCCGGTACCCCCGTCAGCCGGAGATTAAGGAGGAAACCCATGCCTTACGTCAATGTAAGAATCACCCGAGGAGCCACTTCTGATCAGAAGGAGCGTTTGATTCGCGGAATTACCGACCTGCTGGCCGATGTGCTGAACAAAAATCCGCAGAACACCATGGTCGTCATCGACGAAATCGATACGGACAATTGGGGAATCGCCGGGGAGAGCGTTACCAAGCGGCAGCAGCGCGCCGCGGAAGCGGAAGCCTGAGCTTTGCACATTTTGCGAATTCGGACAACTGGCAATGACCGGCCATTCGCGGGCTTGCCGGATTGCTGTTGATGTGTTTTGAAAAAGCGGCAGAAAGGGCTAGCGCAAAAAATGCAAATATACCGGGAATGAGGCAAAGAATGAATAGAGATTTACCCCCTGTTAGGCTAGGATTAGATATGACGTTTTTATTTATCCCTTGAAGGAGGCAGTTCATGAGCCGTTATTCTGCAATCATAGAAGCTGTGAAATCCGGACGTCCGGAGGATGTCCGGGATTCTGACATCCGCATTTACCCCCGATCGTATACGCAGCATGAGGGCACCAGCCTGCTCATGATCAAGGAAGGCGACGACAAGAAGATTTTGGCCATTGGTTCGGGACCGCTTTACGATGAGCTTCAGGGCGAGGCGATTGAGGGAGGCAAGCTGTGCCCGACCAGTCATGACAACCGTCTGGTGCTGAACCGGTTTTTCCCGTACACTGCGCCCAGGGCTTTCGGCACGCAGGTGGCCACGCTCGGTTTGGGCGACCGTCTGGGGCTGGCGTCGCCGGGACATATCCAGACGATCCGCGGCCGCGACATCAGGCCGATTCTCGCCCAGCAAAGCATCCGCGAACTGAACCTGACCGGACGCGATTACAATGAAGTGCTCGATGCCGCCTGCTTTGCCGCTTTTCAGGAAGGCTACAAGGACGGCTTTGGAGCCGACGGCGACCATTTGAAGGTGGAAAGCGACATTCGGATGTCCCTTGACCTCGGGTTTACGATGCTGACGCTGGACTGCTCCGAGAAAATTGACAACACCATCGAGGGCTCCAGCGCTGCCGACATCGAGGCGAAATACAACGCCCTGCCGGCGGATGTCCGCAGCCGCTACGAATCGCGCTACCTCAACCAGAGCTTCAAGGTCGGGGAATTCACGATTACGTTCGACAAGATGGATGTCATGAAGAATGCCCTGATTTACGGGGAAGCCATTCAGTTCATGATTTATGTCTACGACAAATATATCAAGAACGCCGGCCGGGAAATCGATTTCGAAATTTCCATCGACGAGACGCTGACGCCGACCGCTCCGGCTTCGCATTATCTGGTGGCCAACGAGCTGTATTCCGGGAAAGTGAACATCTATTCAATGGCTCCCCGCTTCTGCGGCGAGTTCCAGAAGGGTATCGACTACATCGGGGATATTGCCCAGTTTGAGCAAGAGCTGCAGGTCCATGCGGCGATCGCCGATCATTTCGGGTACAAGCTGTCCATCCATTCCGGCAGCGACAAATTCAGCGTATTCCCGATCATCGCCAAGTATACCAAAGGCCGCTTCCACGCCAAAACTGCCGGCACGAACTGGCTCGAAGCCGTGCGGACAGTGGCTCAGGTCAATCCGGACCTGTACCGCAGAATGCATGCCTACGCGATGGAGCATTTCCACGAAGCATTGGCGTACTACCATGTCAAGGCCGACCTGAACAACATCAAGCCGCTGGATCAAGTACCGGATGCCGATCTTCCGAAATACATGGACGACGATGATGCCCGTCAGATGATTCACATTACCTACGGCATTCTTCTGCAGGCGAAGGACGAGAACGGCAAGAGCCTGTTCAAGGACGAGTTCTACCACACGCTGAGCGAGCAGGAAGATGCCTATGACAATGCATTGAAACGCCATATCGGCAAGCATCTGGATCTTCTTGGCAAGTAAACCGGAAGGATCCGATGCTCATTGCGCTTCGCGCTTGCGGGCGGCCGCGGCAGCCCGGGTCACAAGACCTCCGCGATCCCTCACCGGGATCGGGAGGTCTTGTCATTTGGGCAGCCAAACCCGAAATACCGTTCCTTTACCTGCATCGCTTTCCACGTTGATGCTTCCCCCGTGAAGTTCCACAATCGAGTACGTAATGGCAAGCCCCAGCCCCGCCCCGCCGTGCTTGCGTGCACGGGAAGTATCGATCCGGTAGAAGCGTTCGAAAATATGGGGAAGATGTTCTTCGGGTATTCCCGGTCCGTTATCCTGAACAGCAAGTTCCGTTCCTTCCCCGGCATGACTCAGGGACACCTCGATCCGCCCGTATTGCGGGTCCGTATGTTGGACCGCATTGCTGAACAGGTTCAGGATCACCTGCTTGATCTTGTCCCGGTCGAACCGGCAGAGGAACTCGCCGGGGATCCGGAAGCGGACCTCCCGCTCGCCCGCCAGCAGACGGAGCTGCGCCTCCATCCCGCGGAGTACGGCATCCAGGGGTCCCACCCCCGGATCTATTGAAGGCGAGCGGTCAAGCCGGGCGAGCAGCAGCAGATCCTGCACCAGCTTGATGATGCGTTCCGATTCGCTGTGCATCTGCTTCAGCGCCTTATGAAGCTGCTCGGGATGATTCATCGCGCCGCGA
>Ga0310827_100877_pt1 | contig 18698 bp, 11 predicted proteins | sample WT_ome_2_FD_201309 | JGI IMG/M metagenome (GOLD analysis project Ga0310827, IMG submission 201309) | Sorghum-adapted microbial communities enriched on wild type (WT) sorghum from Joint BioEnergy Institute, Emeryville, California, United... ... | reverse complement strand
AATACCCGCATTGGAATGCCGCCTGCCGGATGAATTCCTCCTGCAGCCGGCGGTTGTTCAGCCCTTCGATCGTCTTGACGCTGCTCCCTGCGGCCTCCACCGCCAGCATTACGCACGATTTGAGCGGAATGCCGTTAACCTGTACGGTGCAGGCGCCGCAATCGCCGGTCAGGCAGCCCGGTTTGGCGCCGGTCAGACCGAGCTCCTCCCGCAGGACATCGAGCAGCGTATCCGCCGCCCGGACGGACACCGCCCGTTTTTCTCCATTCACCTGCAGTTCAAGCATCATGCGCCGCTCCGTCATCCGGTGACCCTCCTTGTAGCTTCATCATCATTTCCGCAAGACCAAGCCGCAGCAAATGCAGGCGATACGCGGCAGATCCCAGCGTATCGTTCAGAACCGGTCCCGGGATCTCGCGGATCGCGGCCTCTATTCGCGAGCCCGGCGTCCCCCCCTCTTCATTCAACCGTTCTTCCATCCGTCCCGACCGGAAAGGAAAGCCGGCGACGCCGCTGACGGCGACCCGGACCCGGCGGTCCGTCCGTATGGCGGCGATGGTAACCAGCGGGTAGTCAATGCCGCTCAATCGCGTCCGCTTCCGGTGGAAGAAGACCTCGCCCGCATAACGGCGGGGGAGGCGCAGCTGCACCAGCAGTTCACCTTTGGACAGACCCCGGCCTTCCCCGAACAACCGGCCGGCCGGCTCGCTCCGAATCCCGTCGGCCCCGGCCACCACTGCCTGGGCGTCCGCAAGCAGGAACGGCAGCAGCGCTTCCCGGTAAATGATCCGGCCGCAGATGTTGCCGCCGAGCGTCGTCTTATTGCGGATCGTCCGGTCGGACAAATGCCGAAGCGTCGCGCGCAGCAGGGGAAAATCGATACCGGAAGCCGCCTCGGTCAGGGTAACGGCTGAACCGAAGATCATCGTCTCTGCCGAGGCCGAAAGCACCCGGCATTCCGGAACCGACTTGATGTCGATCACCGCGCCGGTGCGGAGTTGATTGGCCTCCGCCATCGTGATGATTTCCGTCCCGCCTCCGTAATAGAGCGGGTTCAGACCCGCGCGATCGGCGCGCCCGAAAATCTGCACCGCTTCTGCGAGCGTCGTCGGGCGGTAATAGTCGAACTCAAAGGAAATCATGCGCCGCTTCCCCCCCTCGCGCGCCAGATCGCTTCCGGCCACAGCGGCAAAAAGTTCAATTCCGTCCCCGCGGCAAGCGACAGCGCATTCGCAAGCGCTCCCGGAATGCCGATCAGCCCCATCTCCCCGATCCCCCTTGCCCCGTACGGGCCGTCCAGGAGCGGGGTCTCCACGAAATCGATCCAATGGTCCGGCTGTTCGCCGAACGGAAGTATTTTATAGGTCCGCCAATTGGGATCGAGCACGATGCCTTCGTTGTCATACTGGAACGTTTCCCTGCCTGCGAAGCTCAGTCCCATCGTCACGCCGCCCATCACTTGCCCCCGCGCGGCTTGCGGATTCAACACACGGCCCGCGTCGATCACGGAATATGCGCGAATAAGACGATAGCTGCAATCCCGGGGGTCGAACTCCACCTCGACAGCCTGGGCCCCGACGGTCCACCAGGGGCCCGGCCGGCCTTTCCCGGTTTCCGGATCCAGATGGCTGAGCCGCGGCATGATGTAATTCCCCCGTCCGATAACCGGGCCGCCGATTGCGTTCCCGTTCGGATACTTGTAGCCGAGTCCCAGATCCTTGACCGGAATCGCGGTTTGCGGATCCCCCCGCCGGAAAACGCGCCCTTGTGCCACCTCCAGATCCTCCGGCGGCACGCGCAGCACCTCCGCCGCCAGTTCGCGAAGCTGACGGATCGCGTCATCAACCGCCTCGAGCACCGCCCGGCCGACGAGAAAAGTCGTGCTGCTGGCCACCGTTTTCCAGTGATGGGGATCGTATTTGGTGATCACATCCATCGTCACATGAACCTGGTCAACCGGTATGCGCAGCCGTTCCGCGGCGATCATCGCAAGCGTCGTTTTGGAACCTTGACCGATCTCGACGGCGCCGACATTCAAGTTCAAGCTTCCATCCGGATTAAAGGTAACTACGGCGCCCGCACTCGCATCCGGCGGGCTGCTTGCCGTTTTCCAGAAGCACCCCACGCCGACCGTCCGCACCAGGGGCGGACTTGCCGCCGGTTCCGCGGCCCGCTGCCGCAGCTCCTGCCGCAGCCGCCGGATGCATTCGCGGATATTTCCGACTTCGCTCGCGGAAAGCGGCTCCTGCGTCGGCGACGTATCCCCGGGGCCGATCGCGTTGCGGAAACGGAACTCCAGCGGGTCCATGCCCAAACGTTTGGCCATCATGTCCATCGTCCGTTCCAGCACGAAGGTCAGCTCCGGATGTCCGTACCCCCGGAAGGCCGTCGAATACGGATGATTGGTATACATGCAATAGGAATCGACATGCAGATGGGGGATGCGGTAAGGCCCCGAGCTGTCGCATGCGGCCGCTTTCGCGATAATGCACGCCATGTCGGAATATGCCCCGCCGTCGAACCAATACGTGATTTGCGCGGCCGTGATCGTGCCGTCGCGTTTGCAGCCGAGCTTTACTTTCGCCTCGAGTCCGATATGGCAAGGCGACATCACGATATCCTGTCCACGGGTGTTGGCGACCCGTACAGGCCTGCCGCCGACGGCTCTGGAGGCGAGTACCGCAAGATATTCAAGCTGCACCGATCCCTTTCCCCCGAAAGCGCCGCCTACGGGAGGCACGTGAACAACCACCTTTCCCGCCTCAATCCCGAAATAACGGCTGACCAATTCCTTCACCACGAAGGGCCCCTGCGAACAGGTATGAATCACGACCTGACCGTCCGGCGACACTTCCGCCTGCGCGCAACGCTGTTCCATGGCGGCATGATCCGAGGTATTGAAAGCGTATGTCTCCTCGACCACGATTTCGCTCTCCGCAAACCCCGCGGCGGCATTTCCCTTGCGAATTTTCACGTGATTGGCGATATTCGTGCCGGGAACCGGGTGGACCTCGCCGATCCGCGTGTATTCTCCCAGCCTCTCATGCAGCAGCGGCGCGCCGGGAGCGAAGGCCTCGGTCGGCGAATGGACAACCGGCAGCTTCTCGTAGCGGATTTGAATCCGTTCGGCCGCCCGTTTGGCCTGATACGGACGATCCGCCACCACAATCGCGACAGCTTCTCCAAAATAGCGCACGCGGTCGACGGCGAGCATCGGCCGGTCGGCAATGATCGGCCCGGTCAGACGGGGTTCGTCCCTGCCGGTTACAATGGCCCGGACACCCGGAACCCGCAAGGCCGCGGAGAGATCGATCGCCGCAATGCTCGCACTGGCCAGCGGACTGTTGAGCACCCATGCGTGCAGCAGGCCGGGCTCCTTGCGATCCCGCACGAATCGAAGAGTTCCGGCAACCTTGTCCCAGGACTCTTTGCGGGGAATGCTGTTTCCAATCGTGTCCAAAATGCCTGCCCCCTTTCCTTTTTTATATATGTAAACCCCGATTCGTCCCATGCCATGCCGCTAATTGACAGGTTTGGGGATGCGGTTGATTCCGGAAGGGGGACAGGAGGAGGGAGGCCGGGATTTGCGGGAGAGGGGAACGGCGGGAATAAGAAATACGCCCGGGTCCGCCCGCTGGTCGGCTGCGGGGACCCGGGCGCGAACCGGCGCCGGCAACGGAATGTCCGGGCACCTGTCTTTTCAGCCCAGACTTTTGCTCTTGAGCGAGGCTTTGCGGCCGCGCCTGATCCCCAGATAAATGAGAGAGGCGGACGCCAGTGCGATGAGCAGCAGTATGCCGTAAATTTCCCGGAAAAGGAACGTTTCGACGAAAATATAGGAGACCGCAAGCGAGAGCACCGGGGACAGGATCCAGACCTTGAGGACCCGCTTTACTATATCGCTCTTCCAGAGGCCGCGGCCTTCGCCGGCGGCCCCGATGCCGAAGATCGACATCGTTGTCGCCTGAGTCAGCGGAACGGGAATGCCGAAGACGGAAGCGATGACGACAAGCGTCCCGGACGTAAGGGATACCGCGCTGCTTTTGAGGAGCGACAGCTTTGTGATTTTTTTGGCGTTGGTCTCCAGCACCCGGCCGCCCAGCAGCAGGGCGCCGAAGGAAACGAACAGCCCGCCCCAGACAATCGCGCCGGCGGTATCGATCAGCCTGGCTCCGACCAGCGGCCCGACGGCGTTGGCCACATTGTTCATGCCTGCCGAGAACGCCTCGAAGCAGCCCGCCAGAATCAGCAGGATGGTGACCGCGCGTTTCCAGAACCGGTTGCGAGTTACTTCCAGCACCCGCTCCAGCGGCTTAAGCAGCTTTGCCAGCAGGTAGGTTATGGCGAAAGCGGTGAACGGAAGAGCGATCCAGGCAAGCATGATGGCAAGCACATGATCGAGATAAACGGAACGGTAAGCCATCCCGACACCGATTACGGCCCCCACGGTCACTTCGCTTGTAGACAGCGGAATGGCCATCAGATTGGCCATGAACAAGGTCAGGCAGGCGGAAGCGAGAATCGTGAGGGTCAGCTCGACGTTCAGCAGCTCCGCCGGAATAATGCCGCCCGAAATTGTTTTGACCACTTCCCCTCCGCCCAGACAGGCCCCGAGAAAGACCGATCCGGCCACAAGCAGCAGGGCCGCCCAGCGCTTCCTGATGGCGCCGCCTCCGTAGGCGGCCCCCATGGAAGCGGCGGTTCCGCTGGCGCCGATATTCATGGCGAAGAAAAAGGCAATGATCATGGCAATGCTCAATATCATCTGGACCACTCCCCAATCCCAAGTAAACTAATCGGATTGGTTTATTATAAGACATTTTTAGGCAATAGTAAATCTTTTCTTATTTTCAATTTTGTTCTCCCTATGCAGCCGTCCGCCGCCGCGGATCGAATCCGGGAAGGGCCGGCCGTACAAATAACCCCGGTTTTTCCTGCAACCGGGGTTTGCTTGCCTTCTATTGCAAATTGACGAGTCGGACCGAATGATTCTCCGCCGAGACGAAGAGAAGGGAATCGCCGTAAACGAACATGCCCGACGCCTTGTCAGCTACGGCGAGTTTCGGGGCGCCTGAAGAATCCAGAATCTTGATCCCGTAATCCCCGCCCGCTGCAAGCCTGCATACGAGCTTGCCGCCGGCCGTTCGAACTTCCTCCACCGGATCGGCGATGACCTGCGGATCTTCCCCGTCCGGATCCGCCCGGTACAACTGGAACGGACCCTGGTACGGATTGCGGCCGACGGTGTAGTAGACGCTGCCGCCGACGACATCGAACCAGCCGGGCGCTTTGTTGTCGGACAGCCGCTGCTCGCCGCTGCCGTCCAGATCGGAGGAATATAGAAGTCCGTCGGCATCCTTCACGTAATAGAGCTTGTTGTCCCTGATCTTGAATTGATTGACCGAATCGTCCACCAGCAGGCGGGTGTCGTTCGTCTTCCGGTTTACCAGGTAAATCCGGTTTAAATCTTCATCGTCGTCCGGTACCGGGTAGGGGGAAGCCAGCACATAGACATTTTCCCCGACGACGGTTGTGGAAGAGCCGGCGCCGTAGCCCGTGCTGCCTGCATCGTGGGTGATATGCCATCCATAGATCAGATCCTGTTTTCCCAGCGGGCTGCCCCACCGATCATCCTGGCCCGCCATCTGGGTCCGGAGATTACTGCCCGAGGGGGGAACGGATTGGTTGACGATGACCCACCCCTCCGGGATTTCCCGGAAATCCAGATATCCCTGATGCTCGACCGCTGCTTTGCCATCCTCTGTAATCCTGCCGTAAACATTGGAACCCATCGTAGCCCCTCCCCGGTGATAAATGAACCACAGCTCATCGCCCCTTACCGAGAAGGACAGATTTTTCTGCGGGCCGTATGACGTGTCAAGTTCGTACGAATACACCGGTTCCCGGCTTGCGGGATCATCCGCGGGAGCGCGGTAAATGGTATTCGTGGTTCCCTCCGTCCGGACGAAATAGACATAGCCCTTGAACACCGCTGTGCCGTTCTCCCCCGCACCTTCGGGCAGGGAAAGCGTGCGGATCTGCGGCCCGCCGGAAGCAATGGACAGCCCCTTCGCGGAATCCCATTCATACTGCCAGCCGAACTCGTCATGAGCGAATTTCCAGGTCAGCGGAAAATAGACGACATCACGGTAGCTTAACAGAGGATACGTTTCCTCGGCATTGTTTACCGTCTTCCCGTTTACGGTAATAGAGAAATCCGGGACCGTCGCCTGAACGTTTTGCGGATTTTTGCGGCTGGTTTTGTAAGGCTCGTAGGAGGAGGCGACATCGGCCTGGGCAATGGCCAGACCGTCCTCCTGCGACCATGCGGTCTCGAGTCCAAGCAGCCTGCAGTCATACCAGGTCATCGGAAAATACGTAATGTCCTTGTAGATGAGCAGCGGATATTCCCGGTATTGATTCTCCACGGCGTTTCCGTTCAGCGTCACCTGAAATCCGGGCAGGGCCGCCCGCACGCTCCGTTCTGCGGCATGGCTCGGGGATGGAAACACCCACAGGCCGAGCCCGACCGCTAAAGCCAACACCCACGACACGGTCTTGTTTCTCATCTTTCTCTTCCTCTCCCCTCGGACGAAAAATCGTTTCTCTAAAAAAACGGCCGGGAAGAAGAAAAGGTTACACGGATGCGCGATCTATTTTTTACAGACGAAAGCCGCTCCCGGACCGGGAGCGGCAGTCTTTCCCGGCGGAAGCGGCGGCCCTTCGTTATTCGGTTGAACCGGCCAACCTCGAGTCCTTGGCGGATTCCGGCATTTTGTTGGTCGTGCGCAGCGGAATTTCTCTTAAAAAGAACACAAGCACGAGCGCCGCGGCCACCAGCACAGTTCCGGACAGAAACACGGTTGTCAGGGCCGAACTCAGCGCTTCCCGCAGCATGCCGATCATCTGCTCAAGCAGCGGCCGAATGTCCTGGGGCAGCGTGGCCAGAAGCTCCTTCAGCCTGGGCTGGTCGAGCAGCATCTCCGGATTCCGGAACTGCTCCAGCTTCCGGGCCACGGCCGGATCGAGCCTGGAGAAGTCGATTCCGCCGCCGGAAGCCAAAGCCTCCTTCAGATTCCTCGCCAGTGCCGATTGCATGATGGAGCCCATCACGGCTATGCCGATCGTCCCGCCCAGGTTGCGGAACAACTGCGAAGAGGCGGTGGCCACGCCGAGCTCCGTCGGCTTCACGGCATTTTGCACAGCCAGCGAGAAGATCGGCATCCCTATGCCAAGTCCGAAACCGAACACGATCATCGCGATGACGGCAAGCCACACGCTGTTCATAAAGGCCATGATCAGCATGCCGGCGATCATGATCGGAATCCCGATGATGGCAAACCGCTTGTATTTTCCCGTTTTAGTAATCAGTCTTCCGGTAATGGTGCTCAGAATGACCATCGTGATCGACATGGGCATGGTCACATATCCGGAATAAGTCGGCGAAATGCCTTCCACTCCCTGCACGAAGAAAGGCAGGTAGATCAGCGCCCCCATCATGCCGGCGTTCATGATGAATCCGATGACGTTGGAAATCGTCACGATATCGTTGCGGAACAGCGACAACGGAAGCACGGGGCTTTTCGCCTTTCTCTCCACGAGGAGGAAGATCAGCATAAACAAGACGCCCGCGGCAAACAAACCGAGAACCTGGGGCGAGCCCCAGGAATATTTCGTTCCCGCCCAGGAGAAGCCGAGCAGCAGCGGAACGATCGTCAAGGTGAGAAAGATCGAACCCGGGTAATCGATGCTTTCCGAAGCCCGGCGTTCCGTCTTCGGAAAGAGCGTTGAAATCATCGCGAAAGCAACGATCCCGAGCGGCAGAAAAATCCAGAAAATCCACTTCCACGGCATATGGTCGACCAGCCAGCCGCCAAGCGTCGGGCCAAGCACGCTGGAGAAGCCGAAGACGGCCATCATCACACCGGTCCATTTGCCCCGCTCACGCGGCGAGAACAGATCGCCGACGGCGGTAAATGAAGACGACATGATAATGCCGGCGCCGATTCCCTGGATTCCGCGGAAAGCGATCATCTGGTAAATATCGGCGGAGAAGCCGCTGAGAAACGCGCCGATGACGAAGAAGACAATCCCCGCCAGAATAAACGGCTTGCGACCGTAAATATCGGAAAGCTTGCCGACAAGCACGGTGGCAATGGTCGAAGCCAGCATATAGATATTAATGACCCACGTATAGTACTCCATGCCTCCGAGAATGGCGATAATCCGCGGCATGGCCGTACTGACAATCGTCTGGTTGATCGCGGAGAAGAACATGGCCGCAATGATGGCAACCATTATCGTTACTTTCCGTTTCGGCGATAAATCTTCCAAAGTTCTCTCCCCTTCCTTGCATGTCCGGTTGAACCGTCATCCCAATTTCCTTTCCATAGGCAATGGTTCGAAACCATATATTTAAACAATATAAACATTATACTCCCCCATCCAAAGGTGTCAAGAAAATTTCCCGGCGCCTGCCGCAGGAAGAAAAAAACGCCCTGCCGCGAAAAATGCGGGGCAGAGCGAATCGTTTTTTCCGAAAAACGCCTTGTCGCGTCAAGTGGTCTTGTTGAATTCCTTCTCATCCAGGATCACCTTGCCGCCGTCTTCCAGGAACAGGTGCACGGCCGTCTCCCGGCTGTCCGTCCCGGTTTCCAGCCGCACCACCGGACAGACGGCCTCCGGACGGGTCGGATGCAGCAAGGTGACTATACGGACGGGACCGGACGACTCCAGCCGGTAAACCGCTGTCGGGCAAGGGCCGAATTCGCCCTGCAGGCCGCTGCCGGTCGGCTTCCAGCCCTGCCATTCCGGCTCTTCCCGGGATTCAACGATTTCCGCACGCAGACCGGCGGGCCCCCCGGCAAGCAGAGTCATGCCGGGACCGCCGGAATGGAGGGCGGCCGTCCGAAGGCCATTGGCGACAGCCCCGCCGGCATTGAGGTGCCAAAGCAGCTCATACGCGTGACGCCGCCCGTCTTCCGGCAGGAGACGGTCCACGACGAGAAAGCAGGGCCCAAGCTGCGGATGCTCCTTGAGGAACACTACCTTCCTCCGATGCTCCACGAAAATCCGCGCATCGGGGCCGTAGCCTTCGTCGTAAATCCCCTCGGCAAGGTCAAAGCCGCGGCTGCTGTACCATATGGCTCCCGCGCGCTTGCCGATGTCGGACGGCTCCCAGGAATAACGGGCCCGCCGGTTCTGGTCGCACCCGTCGACGCGAATTGTGTTGTGGGATCGGGTGGAGAGAACATAGCGCCTCATCTCGGAATCGTCATACGCGTAATTTCCGCCTTCCGTCAGCAACAAAGCGCCGTAGGCGTGCACGAGCAGATTCAGTTTGTCCTCGTGCTGATGGCCTCGCCCGAAAGGCCCCGCATCCAGACAAGCCCAGACCGCCTCCCGGTCCCATCCGCTGCGCATGATGTAGTAGCCGGAGTAAGGCAGCGCGATGGAGGTATATTCAGGCGGGCGCCCTTCTCTGCCTTTGGTCAGCGCCCAGCGAAAATCGGCCCGTTCCGGAAACTGGCGGACCGCCCGCTTCATGGACGTCGAGGCGGACAAGTCCATCCAGCGGCCGTCATTGAGATCGGGCAGCCGGCCGTCCGGCATCACCAGGCTGACATGAACCGCATACGCCTGCTCCAGTTTCCCGCGAAGGGCCGGCGGGAGCGCCACGCCATAGGCTTCGCATAATTCCATGATCATATTGTAGTTATTCAGGACCACTTCGTGATAATTCGTGCTTAGTTCGTACTGCAGCCCGTCGGGATAAATCTGCACGTCCAATTCCTCTTCCAGTTTGCCCAGCGCATATTGCTTCCATGCGTTGGCGTCGGCAAATTCAGGGCAGAGGATACCGATATGGGCCAGCCCGTTCATCTCCATAATGAACCAGTTTCCCGTCCGGTGATCGTTCCGGAGCCGGCTTCCGTGCTCCCACAGCGACTTGTACCAGTCGATCAGGACATCGTCCGTAAAATGCGGCGAACGGTAAAACGCATGCAGCGCATAAGGCCAGGTATTGCTCATCCGGATTCCCGCCTCGATCGTCCGCCAGCCCTTCGTCGCCCCGCCCGGTTCGTTGACCGGCGCGACAACCTGCCGCACCCAGCTTTTGAACATCTCCACAAAGCCTTCGGCATAGGCTTCGTTTCCGGTTTGCCGGTAGCAGCGGGCCAGGATCTCCCATTCCCAATGGCGGTTCAGCTGCCAGGTCCATTCCTTGTATTGGTTGAAAGTAGGATTGTGATACCAATCCACCCTTCCTTCAAACCGGTGGGGAGTGCCGGTGGAAACGAGCGTTAACGTCAAAATCCGGTCGGCTGCCGCCCGCAGGTCTTCCCCCGGGAGGAAGGTCCGGTTCTGCAGCTCATGCTTGGGCATGCTGAAGTAAAGCTCCGGCCGCAGCGTGCTGCGGATCCGCTCCGCGAACAAGCGTCGGGCCCGGCCGTAATCCCCCGCCTCCGCCGCTTGCGTTACCGCTTTCAACCCGGGTCTGGTTCCGTCCAGCCTGGCGAAGAATTCCCGGTCGCCCAGCCGCGGACCCGCCTGTTGCTGTTCCATGGCTCATGTCCTCCTCACATTTGCCTGATTTTCATCGACCATTCCCCTTCGCTGACAGGGGTCTTGACCTGCAGCCGGATGCGGAACAGCTCCGTCCCCCAGACCCGCTGCAGCCGGTGATCCCCGACCGCAAGGCGTTCCCCTGCGGCATCGAAGCTTTCGCTGTCATAATCGATCCGGATGCCGCCGTCCCGGCCATCGCGCAGAAGAATCACGCCGGCGGAAGCGAACTCGGGTCTGCAGGATGCGACCAGGTGCAGGACCAGATCGCCGGTCGCCTCGCGGAGCTTGAAATTGTCGGCAATCTCGACGTATGCCTCCCCCCCGCGATGCAGCCGATAGGTTCGCCGCCAAGCGGATATCCCCGCTTCCTCCGGGTAAGCGGCGGCGATATCGAGCGACAGCTCCGCCAGGTCGTCCGTCATGCGATAAACCGCGTCGGCTGCGCGGAACTGCCTGCCGGGCTGCTGCTGAACGCCGCGGACGAGCGGCAGGTTATGGTAGGCCGACTGCATGGTCCAGATCTCGTAACGGGACGGGCTGAACGTTTTTGCCGTATATTCCTCCACCCCGATGTCGATCAGAAACGGCCTGCCGTCGGCATAGACGATAAAGTGGCCGACATCGTTATGATTATGGCTCTCGTTGTTATGGCCGCCCTTCGCGGCCAGAAACAGTCCGGCGGCATCGCCTTCCCGTTCCCGCGCGGCCATGAACTGGATACCGTCCAGCCATACATCCCGCACATGGGGTGGGGCAGCCGCTGCCGCGGCCAGCGTTTCCTCGTTGAACAGCGCAGGAATGGCCCGCTCCAGCGACAGGCGCCGGGAACCGCCTTCCTTCCGGTAGGCGCTGGCGCCGAGCGCCGCCATCCGCTCGTCCCCGATCCGCTTGCCGAAGCGGTAGACGACGTCGGCGTCAATCCCCAGTCTGGCATCCCCGTCGGCGAAATTGACAAACCAGTCGCCGGCAATGTGCGCCCGGTAAATATACCGGCCGATCTCCTTGACCAGCGGTTCGCCGTACAGATCGATCTGTCCGCCCGAGGCCAGATAGAGCAGCTCGAGACAATCGAACAGGGAAGCGCCGGCGCGGCCCCAGTATCCCGGACCCTCGTCGCAGCCTCCATCCGCATGATGAATGGCGAGGAACGCATCCAGGCTGCGCAGCGACTTCCCGATCCCCTCGGTGCGGCGGTTTTCATCCTCTTCGATCAGCAGCAGCGAAGCCAGGCAGTTGGAGTGAATCCACGGATTCCAGTTATTGACGTTCTTGCGCTCGCTAAAGCCCATCCACCAGAAGTCGTCCCGCCCGAGGAACGGGTCCAGTATGCGGCGCGTAATTTCCTGCCGGATCCGCGGGGCAAGCATGCGGCTTTCCGCGTCCAGCCGCGGCCGCAGCAAATAGTGCGTCCAGGCGAGCAGGGACGAAGTCTCGGCGGCGAACAGGTCGATTACCGGATCGTTCACGTCCGGCAGAGCATCGCCCTGGCTCCGCACGGAGATGTACAGGTGGGCGGGAATGACCCAATACGATTCCTCGCAGATTGCCCAAATGCCGTTGACGATGTCCTCCAGAAACCGTCCCCGGTTTTCGATGCATTCCGCGATCACCAGCCGGGCCAGCGCATCCCGCCGGGCAAAATACAGATCCTGGTACCGGGTCCGGTTGCCGTTGCGGGCAAAATCCATATACCGGCTGGCCGGCAGGGTCGGCCAGGAATAGCCGAGACAGGCTTCGCCGGCGGTGAGACACTTCTCCTTCACAAACGCGGGCAGAGATTCCCACGGGTTGCGATCGTCCACCGCGGGATACGGCCGGAATTGTTCCGGGGGAAGCAGCATCCCGGCCAGCCGGTCGTTCACATATCGTTCCGTCAACATTCGGATTCATCTCCTCTTTCATTCCGGATCGTTCCTACGCCTTCCTTCACTCCAGTTCAAACCGCACTTCCACTTCTTCTTCGGACGACGGCGCCTTTACTGTCAAATCGATCATGTACAAAGCCACGGTCTTTCCCTGATGGTTGACAAAATCGGCCCGGGTCAGGCTGCAGTCCAGCTTCCCGCTGTCAAATACCAGATCCAGGGCGGTTTTGCCTGCCAGGCGGACCCGGCCATCGGCAACCGGAACCGGCTCGAGAAACGATACGAACCGCCCGGTTATCGACTCCGGCCGCCGGTCAAACCGGTACCGGTCCCGGACCGTCAGGCGGCACCGCCCGGTTTTGGCAAAGGCGAACGACCGCACCAGGGACTTTAAGTGTTCCAGGCCGTAGGCCGAAGCCATCTCCAGCGCCAGCACATCCATTTCATCGCCGGAACGCATCTCCAGGATCTTTGCCCGATGCTCTCTCCCCGGCTTCTGGAAGGCGCCGTCGATGATCGGCACGGAATGCCCCTGCGAACCGTTGGCGAGGAACGTATACCGCTGCTTGCCGAAATACTGCCTGGTGTATTCCCCGGCGCCCGGATCGGCAAGCAGCGTCTCGCCGCCGGCATGCAGGATAAAGCTGCCGATGTCATTCTGGTTATGCGGCTCGCTGTTGTGCCCGCCCTTGGCGGCGAATGAAACAAGGCCGTCCTCCCTCTGCTTCCGGCTGACCAGAATCTGCGAATCGGCCAGGTAGTAGACCGCCTCCCCCCACTCCGCGCCGGCCAGGGACGGATCGCTCCAGACCAGGTTGCGGATCGTATGCGCCCAGCGGTAACAATGGTCGTCGTGAAAGCCGGAGCGGTATTTCACGTCCGGGATCTCGATCTCCGGGTACCTGCCTTTCAGATAATGGGTGAGCCCGGGGTGAAATTTGCTGGTCAGGGAAGCATCCGAGAAGCTGACTACGCAGTCCCCGCTCAAATAGCTTTTTTGCTGGTACAGGGCGACCTGCCTTACCTTCTTGTCCTGCATAAGATCGATCCGGCCCGCGGTGCGCCGGTTCAAAAGCTCGGCGAAGTAAACGAAGAACCCGAACCCGTAATTCCAGTACCCGATGCCTTCCGTGCACGCGCCGTCGTCCTGAAACCCGCTGAGGAAGCATTCCATCGTCCCGAGCAGACGGCGGACGATCGGGGTCAGCATCGCGGCATCGCGGATCAGGTACATCGCCGCCGCACCGACCCCTGCTCCGCATACGGCGGCCCAGTTCATCGTCAGCGTCTCCCAGCCGAACGGCGCGTTCAATTGCAGATACGGCTCAAGGATGCGTTCCCTGATCTCTCTTCTGGCGCGGTACACGACAAGGGGAGCGAGCCGGTCCTCCAGCATGCTCGTCAGCTCGGCCAGGGCAAACCCGGTTTCCGCGGCGAACAAATCGACCACCTGCCGGTGCTCCCGAATTTTCGCCCCGATCTCTCCGCTGCCCGGCCCATGCCCATGCAGATTTTCCACAATCGAGACCGAGGTGCCGCCCAAATGCGCCGGCAGGCACCAGGTATACTCGTCGCAGATGGCCCAGATGGCATCCTCAAGGGCTTCCACGTATTGTTTGTCCCCGAACGCCCTGGCCAGGATAGCGAATGCGTTCAGCCGCTGCCTGCGCGCGAAGTAGGCGCGTTCGAATTCTTTTCTGGAACCGGTTTCATCGAAGATTTTGTATTTGGAATAGGGCAGCGCTTCAATCGGTTCCCTCAACAGCCGATCCCCGGTCTCTGCCACCTCTTCCAGCATTTCCCGGAAGAAGGGCGACTCCCTGATTTCCGCCCACTTCTCCGCGGAATGCGCTTCCGGGAACAGCCGATGCCCTCCCCAGCCTTCACGGCTGCCGAATTCCAGTGCTTCTTTCAGTTCTTTATCGTTCATGCCAAGAAACCCTCCTGTCTGATCGCTTGCTCCGACATTCCATGCTGCAGGCCATGCTGTGGTCATTGTAAACCAGAAACCGGAAGAAGGAAACCGGCGAAACGGCGGACCGGGATAATCATTTGCAATGATTATCCCGGAATCTCTCCGCTTTGCAAACGCTTTATAATCATTTGACATGATTGTTTACCCGGCGGAAAGCGCTGTGCTACTTTAAAAGAACAAACCGTCCGGCGACAGGAAGCAGCGAACCGGCCGTTTCACCCCATTCTATACCGGAGGTCGATGCGTTGAGATGAAAGAGCACGCTGTCAAAAGCCAGAAAATGTCCTCAGCCCTGAAGCCGGCCCACAGGACATGGAGAGGATGGTTGATGGACTGGGATCTATACCTTCTTCTCCTGCCGGGCCTGCTGTTTTTCCTCGTATTTAAATATGTGCCCATGTGGGGCGTCATCATCGCCTTCATGGACTACAGCCCGTTCCGCGGGATCCTCGGCAGCGAATGGGTCGGCTTCAAGCACTTCGTCACCCTGTTCACTTACGATCAGTTTTGGCGCATTTTCCGCAATACGATCGTAATCAGTTTCTACAACCTGGTCTTCTTCTTCCCGGCTCCGATCGTTCTGTCCCTCCTGCTCAACGAAATCCGCAAGCAGGTGTTCAAGCGGTTCGTGCAGACCGTTATTTACGTCCCCCATTTCGTCTCATGGGTAGTCGTCGCCGGCATGACCTATCTGATGCTGGGAACCCAGGGCGGCCTTGTCAACGAGCTGATCAAGGCCGGCGGCGGAGAAGCCGTTCCGTTCCTGACCACGCCCGAATGGTTTCGCGGCCTCATCGTCTCGCAGAGCATCTGGAAGGAGACCGGCTGGGGCACGATCATTTTTCTCGCCGCCCTGTCCGGCGTCGATCCCCAGCTTTACGAGGCGGCCATCGTGGACGGCGCGGGACGCTGGAGGCAGATGTGGCATGTGACGCTGCCGGCTATCCGCAGCACGATCTTCATCCTGCTGATTCTCAGGCTCGGCCATGTGCTGGACGTCGGGTTTGAGCAAATCTTCCTCATGCTGAATTCCACGGTGAACGAGGTCGGGGACGTCTTCGAAACCTACGTCTACCGCGAAGGTCTGGTCGGCGGCAAATTCAGCTATACGACCGCGGTAGGCTTGTTCAAATCGGCGATCGGCCTGATCATGGTCGTCCTGGCCAACTGGATCGCCAAAAAATTCGGAGAAGAGGGAGTCTATTGACGCTTCAACAATCAGGAGGTGGAATCCGTGGTCTATAAACCGACGCTCGGCAGCCGGCTGTTCGATACAGCCAATGTCGTCCTTTTGATCCTGTGCTCGCTCATTACCCTGTTTCCCTTCGTCTACATCCTCGCCACATCGCTGGCCCCGCTCTCGCAGGTTTTGCGCGGCGGACTGATTCTGTGGCCGGAACGCCTGACCTGGGATGCCTATCATACGATTCTGACCAACCGCCACTTTGTCGGATCGCTGTGGATCACGGTCGTCATCACCCTGGTCGGCACCTTCACCAACCTGCTGTTTACGGTATTCATGGCCTATCCTCTCGCCAAGAAACGCCTGAAGGGGCGGAGCGTCATCCTGTTTCTGGTCCTGTTTACCATGCTGTTCAGCGGGGGAATGATTCCGTCCTACATGGTCGTCAAGTCTCTCGGGCTGCTGAACACCATCTGGTCCCTGATCCTGCCCGGAGCGATCAGCGCCTTCAACCTGATTATCCTGAAAAACTTCTTCCAGGCGATTCCGGAGGAGCTGGAGGAATCCGCGCGGATCGACGGCTGCAAAAACATGGGCGTCCTGTTCCGCATCGTCCTGCCGCTCTCCATGCCCGCCCTGGCGACATTCACCCTGTTTTACGCCGTCGGCCACTGGAACAGCTTCTTCAGCGCCGTGATGTATATCACGAAATCGGAGCTGTGGCCGATCCAGGTCGTACTCCGCCAGATGATTATTGAAGGCTCCACGCAGGAATACCAGGAGGCGCTGAGCAGCGCGGAAATCCAGGTACTGCCGGCGACGATCAAAATGGCGGCCATCGTGGTGGCCACCGTCCCCATCCTGTGCGTGTATCCTTTCTTGCAGAAGCATTTTGCCAAAGGGGTTTTGCTGGGCTCTGTAAAAGGATAGGCAAATACAATCCATCATTAGGGAGGTTTGAAGTATGCACAAAAACACAAACCGGCTGCGCACGTTTACCCTGGTCCTTGCGGCGGGGGCCCTGCTCGGCTCCACAGTAGGGTGTTCCGGCAGCGGATCGACCAATGCCGCCGACGGCAGCCCGAGCGCCAATGCGAAAAATCCCAACGCCAAACGGTACAAAATCAGCATGATGTTCCCGCTGTATGGCGATCCGCCGCAAAAAGCCGAAGTCTGGAAATACATCGAGGACAAATTCAATATCGAGTACGAGTCGATGGGGGTTCCCGACAACAGCTACGCGGAGAAGCTGATGGTCACTGTCGCCTCGGGGGATATGCCGGATGCGATGGTCTGGACCAAATATCCCGACCCCGAGTTCAACAAGCTGGTGCGGCAAGGGGCTTTCCTGCAGCTGGACGATTATTTGAAGAGTGCGCCGAATATCCAGAAAATCCCCCAGACCATCTGGAACAATATCAAGGTGGACGGCAAAATCTACGGCATTCCCCGCCCGCGCGCCCTGACACGCGCCGCCGTAATCATCCGCAAGGATTGGCTGGACAACCTGGGGCTGCCGATCCCCAAGACGGTGGACGACATCTACAACACGGCTGTCAAATTCACCACCGGGGACCCGGACCGCAACGGCAAGAACGATACCTTCGGCATTGTCATGGGCGAAAACGTTTCCCACCAGGATTCGCTGTGGATGGCGTTCGATACCGGCAACGGCTGGCGCGTCATGGAGGACGGTACGCTGATGAGCGCGGATATTACGCCGGGCCGCCGGCAGGCGCTGCAGTGGCTGAGCCGGCTTTACCAGGAAGGCGGAATTGACAAAGATTTTGCCGTCCTGAAGAACACCCAGGTGTGGGAGAAACTTGAAAGCGGCAAGGCCGGAATCATGCTGGGAGGGCAGACGAGCGATTTTGCCCGGTACGTGGAGAACCTGTCCAAGGTCGATCCGAAGGCGCAGCTGATCATGATCCACCCTCCCGTCGGTCCGACCGGCAAATCCGGCTTCGCGGAAACCACGGGCTTCTTCGGGCAAATCGTACTGCCGGCCACGCTCGGCAAAGATCCGGACAAAGTACGGAGAATCATCAGCTTCCTGGACTTCCAGGCCAGCGATGAAGGATACAAGATGGGGCGCTACGGGATTGAAGGGGTTCATTACACGAAAAATCCGGACGGGACCCTGAAGCTGAACAACGAAAAATTGAAAGCCGACGGTTCGCCGTTCATCCATAATGCCTACGATCCTTATCAGTATGTGGTGACTTCCGCTCCGCCCGAAGTGCAGAAGCAGCAGCACGACAATCTGGACATGGTCAAGGATCTGGGAATTCCCAATCCTGCAGTTTCCTTCCTCGCTCCCACGGCTGTGGAGAAAGGGGCCGATCTGGCCAAGCTGCGCGACGAAACCTTCGTCAAAATCGTGATGGGCAAGCTTCCCATTGAAGCCTTCGATGATTTCGTGAAGGAATGGAAGGCCAAAGGAGGCGACCAGATCACCAAAGAGGTCAACGACTGGTACAAATCGCAAAAAAAATAACAGCCTTGCCCGGCAGCCCTGCAAATAAATCGGGCTGCCGCTTTTTTGCCGACAGGAAATGCCGCTTCGCAACGAGAATGAAGTTATTAATCGGAATTTTCAAAATACTTGTGAAGGCAGTGAGGCTATGCTGACGAACCTGTTCCGGAAAATGTCTGTCAAACGAACACTTCGCTGGAAAATCGCCATGACCGCTTCCTTGCTGGCGATTGCACCGGTCGTCTTATCGGGCATTGCCGCTTACTGGATTGCGGCCCACAGCCTGATGCGGGAGATGGGCAGCGCCAACCGCGAAACGATGCGACAAATCCAGGAACGGATCGACAACCTGCTCATCACCACCGACAAGATCGTCCTTCAGCACGCGTTCTCCCCCGTCTTCAAACAATTCCTGTCGCTTTCCAACCCGTACGAGGATCCGGCCACCTTCAGCGATGTCATGACCGTCCTCACTTCGATGGAAGTTCTGATCAACGACGTCGACTCTGTCTATCTGTATATGAAGGAACGCCATCTGATCGTCTCCCCCAGCAGCGGGCTGACCTCCGCGGACAAGCTGGATCCGTATGTGCGGGAAAGCCTGGCCGACGACTCCCGCCCTTATTATTT
>Ga0310827_100865_pt1 | contig 18853 bp, 15 predicted proteins | sample WT_ome_2_FD_201309 | JGI IMG/M metagenome (GOLD analysis project Ga0310827, IMG submission 201309) | Sorghum-adapted microbial communities enriched on wild type (WT) sorghum from Joint BioEnergy Institute, Emeryville, California, United... ... | reverse complement strand
CCGGGGACTGCTGAAGCTGCTTGCCGGGCGGGAGCTGCCCGTCGCTGCTCTTTGCCAACACTTCCCGATCAGCCGGACCGCTGTATCCAAGCACCTGCGCATTCTGTCGGACGCCGAGCTGGTCAAGGAACGAAAGTCCGGAAGGGAGACAAGGTACCGGCTGGAACCGGGACCGCTACAGGAATTGAAGCGCTGGCTCGCCTTTTACGAAATATTTTGGGACAACAGGATGGCCGCCCCGGGGCGTTATGTGGAATCCGGGACGGTGGAGTCCGGGAAGCCTGAAGCTGTGCAAATGAAGCCGGAATTCGGCGATTGATCTCCCTGCGCATAAAAGCCGCGTTACGCGGCTTTTGTGCATTTACCTGGGTTCTGTCGTCAGCAGAATCACACTTTTATCCAGATCAAAGTTCCAATCGACGAAGGTGTCGCTAAGCCGCTTGCTGAACGGGGTCTCCGGCCAATCATTGTTATGCAGGAAGGACTTCTCCATATTTCGTTTGACCCCCTTGAGCAGCTCCCCGTGGCCCAGGCGGATCAGCTCCTTCTCGATTCTTACCAGAATGCCTGTCCGGATAATGAGCAGCATGCGCGGACTGATTTCGCAGGAGTACAGCTCCTCCGGCTCCTTCTGGGTTTTACGGCTGATCTTCAGGATCTCCTCTTCAATCTCCGGTTTGCCAGTATACCGCTCGTTGACGGGCTGGCTGTTCGGAATCGGTTCGGAGCAGATGGCCACCAGCATTCCCGTCTTGTTGTGCAGCGACCAATCGTAGTAAAATTCCCGCGGCCGGACCCCGGTAACAATCTCGATAAAGCCCGAGATTTCGGGGATCATCATTTGCATAAGCTTCTCCCGCATTTGATCGATGATCAGGATATGATCCTGTTCCAGAAGCACCCGCTCCGACGGAGTCAGAAAATTGCGCAGATAAATGATAATGAACGTATGCCCGATCGAAACAAATACCGATTCGGGGCCTTTTCCGAAATGGTCCCTCAGCAATTTGCCTGTGTAACTTGTAATCTGTTGCTTATATTGGTTGATTTGCTGGTTCATTTCATGCGATTCGTTCATGTACAGTCCCCTAATATGCAAAATTTGGCGATCCAGGCCTTATTGTGACCGGAACGAATCATTATAACCCTCCATTTACGTAAAATATCGGCAATTCCACAGTGACAACGGCCCCGCCTTTCACGGAGTTCCGGAACGAGAGGGTTCCATGGTGTTCATGGATGATCTGCCGGCTGACCATTAAGCCGAGTCCTGTCCCGCCTTCCTTGGTGGTGAAAAAAGGTTCCCCGATTCTCTCCAGCTGCTCCGGCGGAATCCCGGGGCCGTCATCCGCGATTTCAATGCTGACGCGATCCTCTTCCTTGTTCAGGGAGATAAGAATGTTCCCGCCCCCGGGCATCGCTTCCATCGCGTTTTTGATCAGATTGACCAGCACTTGCTTCAGCTTGCCTTCGCTGCAGTGGACAACCAGCATTCCGGTCTCCGGTCCGTAACGGCCCATCAACTGAATATTGTCCAGAATGGCCTGCGGCTGCAGCAGTGTGATGACACTCTGCACCAGCGGCTGGATCGCGCGGGGCTGACGATCGGAATCGTTCGGACTGGCCAGCTCCAACAATTCCTTGACGATGGCATTGATCCGGTCGATTTCCGACAGCATAATATTCTTATAGGGGGCTTCGATTTGTTCGGACAGCTGCAAAAATCCTTTCAGACTGGTCAGCGGATTCCGGATTTCGTGCGCGATTCCCGCGGCCAGCGTTCCGGCCATTTTGAGCTTCTCCAGCTCTTCCCCTTCGCCCGGTTCCACGGAACGGGTGGAACCGCTTTTCGTATCCCGCAGCCATCGGCTGCAGCCATAGCACGCCGCACCCATCACCAGGGTATCCTGAACAAAGCTCCAAAGACAGATCCAGAAAGAGCCGTCCAGAACAGCGAGCATCCCTTGATTGATAATGATCCCGGCTCCAGCCAACACAGCCGCGGGCAAGGAAAACCGGGTGAAGCCTAGGTTGCCCATCTTCCGTTTCCCACCCCTTCAACCATTTTTTCACAAATAAAAAGGCCTAACTCCTTTTTTTGCAAAAGTAAGTTAGGCCATGAAAGTGACTTCCATCCGGACGGACCGATTCACTCATTTACCTGACGGGTTGTTATGTATTTGCAGCATGGAAAACGCGACAAATCAGCCTGTAATTGTCAGCTTCTGGTTTTCTCTCCCGGACATCCGAAAAACCCGCTTCCAATCGATGTTTATTATAGCATAATGCCCTGTTCGAAAAAAGCACCCCGCGGACTTCCTTTCCGTACTTCCTTCCTTCTCCTCCCGCATGGTCCGCCTGAAGCCTTCGAATGTCTCACGGCCGCTCATCTTTCTTCTTCCTTTCCTGGACCGGATGGTCTTCTTCGCATTCGCGATCAGCTGATCCAGCCGCTTTCTTCTGCCGGGAAGCCGCTTTGGTGTTCAATGAGGGCCCGGGTTTCGTCACGGCAAAGGATATGGCCAAAGCGCCGCGAATATCTATTACTGAAGGAACTGAAAGGCGGAAAGGGTGTCGCGGATGAATCCCGAAATCTATGACGAACCGATCCCGTATCAGAACAACAGGCTCAGCATCAAAATCTTCAGGCAGGTCCGGCCTTACTTCGTGAAGCCGCAGAGGGTCCTGTGGCATTACCATAAAGAGATCGAACTGCTGCACATTCAGGAGGGCTGCCTGGAAATGCGGACGCCGCATCGGCAGTACCGGCTGGAGCCGGGGGACGTTCTGCTGCTGGGTCCGTCCGAGCTGCATTCCACATGGGGGGTCAGCACAGAGAGAGCCGTCTACCTTACCCTGCATTTCGATCTGCAGGCGTTTTTCGATGCCCCAACCTTGATGTATTACCGGTTTTTCTCCGGAATTGACGGCCCGCTAAGCCGCATGAACGATTGGTTCCCGGCCCAACCGGAGCTGCGGGAGGAAATCGGGCGGATCGCCATGGAGATTCAGCGGGAGATGGAACTGCGTCCGAAAGGATACGATCTGGCGGTCGCCATTCTGATCAAGCAGCTGCTCCTGACCCTTCTCCGCAGCAGCCCGGAGGAAACGGAAAGAACCGGCGAACCGCTTCCCGCCGATTCACTTCGCCCGGTGATCGATTATGTGGACCGGAACCTTGCGAAAAAAATCGAAATGGAGCCGGTCAGCCGGATGATGAACATGAGCTATCATTATTTCTCCAAATATTTCAAGAAGGTCATGGGCCTGTCCTTTACCGAATACGTGAACAGGCAGAGGATCAAAAAGGCGGAACGGCTGCTTCTCGCCGGCAGCGATACGGTCGCGGCGGTCGCCGAGCAGGCCGGATTCACGAATATGGCCCATTTCTACGAACTGTTCCGTCGATATAACCGCTGTTCCCCGAAAGAATACGTCCGGAAACTGACGTCCCCTGCAAAAGGAAAGGCTTAAGACGGTGCGCGGCTATCCGTTCCGCATGCCAAAACCGGCCTGCCGCGAGAGTCAGACCGGCAATGAAGGGTTGTATGGTACCAAACCTCCCGAATTCGGGTCACGAAAGCCCGATGATTCTTCCTTCCCGGCGGGAACGATCGGCGGCGAAACCGATGGCGTGCCCGTACAGAGATGTATCCAGCGAAGTCGTCGAAATGGACGGGCGCTCGCCCCGGATCACCTTGACGAAATCCTCCACCAGGCGGAGATCTCCGCCGCCATGGCTGTCGCCCGCCACATTCACGGCGACCTTCTCCTCCGCGTATTCATGCCCCTTGCGCGGATCCGGCTTCCGGATCACAAAAAACCCGTCCTCCAGCACTCCGGATATTTCACCTTTCGTGCCGAGGATGTGAATCGTCCGGCACGGTCTGGACGTGCCCCCCACCATGTTATGCGTCGCGGTGCTGCCGTTCTCAAATTCGATCATCACCGATTGATGATCCACGACGTCATTATCGCAATGCCAGACGCAGCGCCCGTACGGGTTGTCTTCGGCCAGCGAGCGCACTCGCTCCTCCGGATCCGGCACCACCCCGAGATGGGCGTTTTCCCATACGTAAAATCCCCATCGGCCCTGGTCGATATAATGCTTTCTTGCGGAATAGGGGCAGCTCTCCTCAATTTGACAGTCGGCCAGACAGCGTTTCCCGGCGCCTTCCGGCGCTTTCTCCGGCCTGAATTGCATGAGGCTGCCGAAGCTGCCGACCCGAACCGGACGGGCGCCGCTCATCCAGGCGATAAGATCCAGATCATGGCAGCATTTGGCCATCAGCATGGTGGAGCGGCAGGTTTTCTCCGAATTCCATTTTCCCCGGATATAAGCCACCGCCATGTGGTGATAGCTCACGTGCTCATTCGTCTGCATATTGACAATTTCCCCGACAGCCCCTTCGGCAATCCGCTCCCGGATCATCCGGTAGAACGGAGCATACCGCAGCACGTGGCAGATCATCACGGTGCGGCCGCAGCGTTCGGCTGCGCGCGCCAGCTGCTCCATCTCCTCCGCCGACGTAGCCATCGGTTTTTCCAGCAGCACATCGTAGCCTGCCTCAAGCAGCGGAAGCGTCGTCGCCACATGCAGGTGGTCCATTGTCCCGTTAATTGCGGTGTCGGCTATGCGCGGGCCTGCCGTCAAAGCCTCAACCGAGGCAAAGCAGCGCTCCACGGGCAACGCGTAGCGCTCCGCGGTCAGCTTGCGGCGCAGCGGATCCGGATCCGCGACTCCGACAATTTCCAGCTGGTCCGGATGCTTCCGGGCGTAAGCAGCGTAAGCGAGGCTGCGGTGTCCGGCTCCTACGATCACCGCCGTGACCGGGCGGCTTCCCCGCTCCTCCCGGTTTGCGTACTGATTCATCGTGATCCCCTTTCTGTTCCGGCGGCTCCCGGTTCACACTGCGAGAGCCCGCCATTCGTCGTCACAGAGTAGGGTACGCCGATTCGCGGCAAATAGATAGAACAGGTTTTGTCGGGTTTGTATCGATTTTTGCCGCGCAATTCCGGGGATGATCGCAAATATGGATACAAAGCGGCCAAAAGCCGTTATTTCCGGGCTTCAGGGAAATATTGTATAATCCCCGTAACGCGAACCGGATGCCGGTTCCGTTCAGATTATTGTAAGCGCTTAAATTAATCATGCGGGAGGATGGATCAGATGAACAAAACGCTCCGGAAAATGAAATGGCACGCCATCGCCGGATGGTCCGCCCTGCTTCTTGCCGCCGGTTCTTTGGCCGCCTGCGGTCAGAGCGGAAGCGGAGCGCGGGGCGGGCAGGCCGATCAAACGAAAAACGGGACGGACGCCGCGAAAACAGCGCAGGCGGAAGATTACCAGGGAGGCGCCGCCGATCTGCTCATCGTCGATGTAAATACGGGAACGACAGACGAACAGTTCCAGAAGTTCTTCGTCGAACCGCTCGCCGCGAAGCATCCGGAAATTCATCTTACGAAATCGGCCGATTCCCTCGACAAGCTGATTGCGGCGGGAACCTTCCCCGATCTCGTCCTGGTCAGCAACGCTTCACTGGCGACCGTCCTGGAGGCAAACATCCCGGAAGACTTGACGCCGATGATCAAAAAATACAAGATCGACCTCGGAACGTTCGAGCCGGAAGTCGTCAGGCAGACGCAAAAGCTCGGCGACCAGAAAGCGTTTTACGGCATGCCCTTCGCTATGAATTACGGCGCGATGATTTATAACCGGAACATTTTTGACAAGTTCGGCGTTCCGTATCCCAAAGACGTCATGACCTATGAAGAAGCGCTGGAGCTGGGGAAAAAATTGACCCGCACCGACGGCGGGGTGAATTACATCGGCATTATGCCTCCCGATCTGCGGCAAATGTATTGGCAGTACGGGGTTCCTGTCTTCAACAAGTCCACAGGAAAAGCTTTCCTGACCTCCGACAAACATGTCCGGGTTTTCTCGCTTCTCAAGCAGTTTTATTCCGTCCCCGGCTATATGCAGGACGGAAAGTACAGCTATTCGACCGACCTGTTCTTCAAGGAACAGCGGATGGCCATGTATCCGAACTGGATTGCCGCATTCATCAGTTTCTTCAGGAAGGCCGGCACGCAGGATGCCTTCCAGTGGGATTTGACCGCCCACCCGGGCTACAGCGACCGCCCCGGCTTCGGCAAAGAGGTCGATTACCACATGGCGGTCGTCAACCAATCGGGCAAGCATAAGGAGGCCGCCTACCAGGTCCTGCTCAGCCTGATCAGCCAGGATGTGCAGACCAGGCTGAGCCGCGCCGGCCGGCTGTCGGTGCTGAACAATCCCGCGATCCGAAGTGTATATGGTGCGGACAGCGATTTATTCCGGGGGAAAAACCTGCAGGCCATTTTCAAGGTAAGCCCCTCCCCGCTTCCGGAGGCTTCCAAATACGATCCCAAGATCAACGCCCTGCTGATCGGCGAGGTCGTGAAAAACGTCATGGTAGGCGGAACGGACATCAATACCGCGCTGCGGAATGCCGAAGAGAAAGCCAACAAGGAGATCATCGAGCCTCAATAAGGAGGGAACCGGTTCGATACCGGATGAACGCCGCGCAGATGCCGGGAAAAAGGGAAACCTTGCGGTGTCCCGGCGGAAACGGCCCGGGCCCCGCGGTTTCCCTTAAGCGGCGGGGCCTTCCGGAAACTGGCTGTTGTACAGCTCGGCATAAAAGCCTCCGCGCGCCAGCAGCTCCTCGTGGTTGCCCTGCTCGATCACGCGGCCGTGATTCATGACCAGGATCAGATCGGCGTTCCGGATCGTCGATAACCGGTGCGCGATGACAAAGCTGGTTCTGCCCTGCATCAGCCGATGCATGGCCTGCTGGATCTGGATTTCCGTACGGGTGTCGACGCTGCTGGTCGCCTCGTCGAGAATCAGGATCGCCGGGTCGGCCAAAATCGCGCGGGCGATGGTCAAGAGCTGCTTTTGCCCTTGTGAAAGGTTGGATGCTTCCTCATTCAGCACCGTATCGTAACCGTCCGGCAACGTGCGGATAAAGTGGTCGGCATGCGCCGCCCGGGCTGCGGCGATGATTTCTTCCTCCGTTGCGTCCGCCCGGCCGTAGGCGATGTTGTCGCGGATCGTGCCGTTAAACAGCCATGTGTCCTGCAGCACCATTCCGAACAGCGTGCGCAGTTGTTCCCGCTTCAGATCGGATGTGCGGACGCCGTCGATCGTGATCGCTCCCTCGTCCATTTCATAAAACCGCATGAGCAGGTTGACCAGCGTCGTTTTTCCCGCACCGGTCGGGCCGACAATGGCTACCGTCTGTCCCTGCTTCACCTCGATATTCAGGTCCTCGATCAAAGCCGTATCTTCCTTGTAGCGGAAGCGCACGTTCTCAAAGCGCACATCCCCGCGGGGCGCCTGCAGCGCCCTGCCCTCTGTCTCCGGCGTCTCTTCCGCTTCGTCAAGAATCTCGAAGACACGCTCCGCCGAGGCCAGGGCAGACTGAATGATGTTGGCGATATTTGCGGTTTGGACAATCGGCATCGAGAATTGACGGGCGTACTGGATGAATGCCTGAATATCCCCGATCTGGATGGCCCGCCGCGTTACCAGCACTCCGCCTGCGACGCAGATGAGCACATAGCCAATATTGTTGATGACGGCCATCAAAGGCATCATCAGCCCGCTGATGAACTGGGCCCGCCAGCCGGATTCGTACAGACGTTCGTTGACTTCATGGAATTGGTCGACCGACCTCTGCTCGCGCCCGAACGCTTTAACGATTTGATGGCCGGTATACATTTCCTCCACATGTCCGTTCAACTCGCCCAGCGCCTTCTGCTGCCCCATGAAATGAGTGCGCGAGCGGGAAGCGATGCTCCTGACGACGAGCAAACTGAGCGGAATCGTAAGAAGCAGGAGCACGGTCAGCAGCGGGCTGATCGACAGCATCATGGCAATTATGCCGGCCAGCGTAACCAAGGAAGTGATCACCTGGGTCAGGCTCTGCTGCAGCGTACCGCCGATGTTGTCCATATCGTTGACGGCCCGGCTAAGAATTTCTCCGTGCGTCTGCGAGTCATAATATTTCAGCGGAAGGCGCATCAGCTTCTCGTTCACATCCCTGCGCAGGCGGTATACCGTCTTCTGGGCGACGCCCGCCATCGTATACTGCTGAACCAAGGCGAACAGGGAGCTGAACAGATATAATCCGATCAACACCAATACGATCTTCAGAATGTATCCGAAATCAATCCCCGCTCCGGGAGCCCCGGACCATATCGCCAATAGGCCTTCGAACAGTTTGGTCGTCGCTTTCCCCATAATTTTCGGACTGACGATGTTGAACACCGTGCTGAGGACCGCCGCGCAGAAAACCGTAAGCAGCTGCAGGCGGAACGGCTTCAAATAACCGAGCAGCCGGCGGAAGGTCCGCTTGGCGTCCTTCGCCTTCCGCCCCGGCAGCCCCCGCATCCCGAAGCCCCCGCCCATCGGTCCGCGGCCGGGCCCCATGGGGCCTCCTCGCGGCCTTCCGGCGAACCCTCCCGGATTTCCCGATTCCCTCATGCGATCTCCTCCTCTGTCAGCTGCGAGGAGACAATTTCCCGGTACACATCCGAAGTCTCCAGCAGCTCGTGATGGGTCCCGATCCCGGCGATTTTTCCCTCATCCAGGACGATGATCCGGTCCGCATCCCGGATTGTGCTGACCCTCTGGGCCACGATGATGACGGTGGCATTCCTCGTCTCCTGCCTGAGCGCGGCGCGCAAATTCGCATCCGTCTTGAAATCGAGCGCGGAGAAGCTGTCGTCAAACACGTAGATCTCCGGCTTGCGCACCAGGGCCCGGGCGATCGACAGGCGCTGTTTCTGCCCGCCGGACAGGTTGTCCCCGCCCTGGGAGATCACCGAATCATAGCCGTCCGGCTTCTCGTCAATGAACGCCGCGGCCTGGGCGATTTCCGCGGCGCGCCGGATTTCCCCGTCTGTGGCGTCTTCCTTGCCGAAGCGGATATTGTCGCGGATCGTCCCGGAGAACAATGCCGCCTTCTGCGGGACGAAGCCGATCTTCGCGCGCAGGCTCTCCTGGGTCATCTCCCGCACATCGATCCCGTCGATCGTCACACGGCCGCTCTCCACATCGTAGAAGCGCGGAATCAGGCTGACCAGCGTCGACTTGCCCGACCCGGTTCCGCCGATGATGGCAGTTGTCTCGCCGGGACCAGCCTCGAACGAAATATCCGAAAGAGCCGGCTGCTCCGCTCCGGGGTAGCGGAAGGTCACCCGATCGAACACGATGCGGCCTCCCCGGGCCGCCGCCTTCACGGAGGGACGGTCGACGATTTCCGGCTTCGTGTCCAGCACCTCGTTGATCCGCGCCGCCGATGCGGAAGCCCGGGGAATCATCACAAACATCATCGACAGCATCAGCATCGAGAACATGATCTGCATGGCGTACTGCAGGAAAGCCATCAGATCACCGACCTGCATGTGTCCGGCGCTGATGCGGAGTCCGCCAAACCAAATAATGGCAATGGAGGTCAAATTCATGATCAGCATCATCAAAGGCATCATGAAGGCGAGGATTTTGTTCACCTTGACTGCGGTTTCCGTATAATCCAGGCTGGCCAGATCAAAGCGCTTCTTCTCATGCCCGGCGCGGTTGAACGCCCGGATGACGCGCACCCCGGTCAAATGCTCGCGCAGCACAAGGTTCAGCTTGTCGGTTTTGGCCTGCAGGCTTCTGAACAGGGGCGACGCCTTCCTCCCGATCGAAACAATTGTCAGCACCAGCACCGGAATGGCGCAGACAATGACCAGCGACAGCATCGGGTCTTTGGACACGGCCATAATAATGCCGCCGATACACATCATCGGCGCCGAGACCATCATCCGCATCATCATCAGAAGCACCTGCTGCACCTGGGTAATATCGTTGGTGGTGCGGGTAATCAGCGATGCCGTGCCGAACTTGTCGAATTCCTGCAGCGAGAAGCCTTCCACATGCTCGAACATCCGTCCCCGCACAATCCGGCCGAATCCGGCGGAAACCTTCGACGAATGGTAGCTGGCGGCAACTGAAAACAGCCCGCCGGCCGCCGACACGAGCAGCATAAGTCCGCCAACGCGCCAGATATGACCATCGTTTCCGGTTACGATGCCGTGATTGACGATATCGGCCATCAGGGTCGGCAGATACAGCTCGGACAAGGACTGCAGAAAAATCAACCCCAGCACCAATCCAATGGCCCGGCGATAAGGGCGCAAAAAAGCAAACATCCGGATCATGATTTGTCACCTCCGTTCGATTTCACACCCGCGGGCGGCGAAACGAGCGACATACAGCAGGCCACGGCATCCTCCGTATCCTGTCGGATCTGCCGGGCAATCTCCTCCTCCGGCAGCCCCTGTTCCCGAAGCTCCTCGTTCATTTGGCGCAAATGCATAAATCCGTGCATCAGCGCCCCGATAAACTGCATTGCCAGCAGTTTGGACGACATTCTTCGAATCCGCCCCGCTTCCATCCCTTTTTCCAGCGCACGTTGAATCGTCCGGAAATATTCGATGCGCCAGTTCCACTGCTTTAATTCCTCCGGTTCGAACAGTTCGCGCAAATCGTGACGTGCCCGCAGAAAAAACAGCGACGATTCCGATTGGATGTTGTCGTACATCGATCGGACGAATTCTTCCATCAGGCGGTCAATGTCGCCTTCCCTGCAAAAGTGCGACTGGACATGGTTTTTCGACATCTCGAACATGTGATTGAACAATTCCCGGAACAGTGTCCGCTTGTCTTTGAAATAGTAGTAGACCAATCCTCTGGCGACTCCGGCCCTTTCCGCCACGTCCCCGATCTCTGCAGCCGCGTACCCTTTCTCCACGTAAACCTTCAAGGCGCCCCGTATCATCTCTTCTCTGCGCCGCTTTCGGATCTCCTTATTCTGTTCTTTATTGCGCGGCAACCGATCACCCCCCCATTTATCATTGACTTTCGTGCCAACCAAAATATATGTGATTCCCGGTCCCCATGTCAAGCGGCCAAAAGACGGAATTCCCCTCCCTCCCCGCCGAGCAAAAAAGAAAAAAGCACCTTTCTCCTCCGGGCCTTCAAGGATCAAGATGCCGCTGCATGGTCTCAGCAATTCTTCCCTTTATCTTCCGGAAAGACCAGCGTAAACTCGGTGCCCTTTCCCACTTCACTTTCAATCTGGATTCTGCCGTTCATCTTCCTGATAATGCCGAAGGAAACCATGGTGCCAAGTCCCGTACCCTTTTCCTTGGCGGAGTAGTAGGGCGAGCCCAGCCGCTTGATTTGTTCGGGAGTCATGCCGGTGCCGGTATCTTTAACGGCAATCGCCAGACCGTCCGCCCGTTTGGCCGTTCTCAGCTCCAGAAGCCCTCCCTCCGGCATCGCCTCGATCGCATTCTTCCCGATATTGACCAGCGCCTGACGGAATTTGTGCCGGTCGCCGATTGTATAAAGTCCGCTTTCTTCGCTGACGTCGACCCGGATTTCGATATTGTTGTAGTTGGCATACGTCAGCAAAACATTGGACAAATACCCGACCTCTTCGTTGATATTGATCCGCTCGATCGTTTCGGGATCGGGCTTGGCCAGCGAAAGATAGTCCGATATGATCCGTTCCGCGCGCTCCAGCTCTTCGAAGCACAAATTTTTATAGCTGCGCCGTTTTTCCGGATCCAGATCGAGCGTGCCGAACAAATGGATAAAGCCCTTTACCGTTGTCAGGGGATTGCGGATCTCGTGGGCGACGGAAGCCGCCATTTCACTGACCACCTTCATCTTCTCGCTCCGGATGAATTCCTCCTGCATATGGAAATAGTTCTTCTGAAATTCCAGCAAGTATACACATAATCCGATAATGAAGCCCTGCATCAGGTAATTTTGAAGCGTTTCCAAAGGGTGTTGAAACAAAAGCCGCAGCTGGCCCAGAAAGGATAAATAAAGGGCGAAGGCCAGCAGCTTCACCAGAGCGCATAACATCACGGACACCGCAATTTTGAACGGAATCCCGAGCTTGCCGAACCGCCCGAGGAAAGGGTAGATGAACACGAAGCTGGCGGACAGCGAAAGGGCATACACCAGATTATGGGGGGCACCCGAGAGAAAACGGCAGAACATGAGGGTCAGGTACAGCAGAACAGAGACCGGCCATCCGCCGTACAGAGACCCCATGACCAGGGGAATCGAACGGTAATCATAGACGAGCCCGTGGAGATTGATGGGAAAAGACATCGTGGCGGCCAGTGTCGCCGCGAAGAGCAAATACAGCAGCAGGCGGTACAGGGCGGTTCTTCCGCTGGCCTTGTGAATAAACGGATACAGCACCAGCGGGAAAAAAATGACGAAGATGTTCAGCAAAAAATCCTTGAAAATAGTCAGCATCACTAAGCCCACGCTCCGCTTGTATGTTTCGCCTGCCGCAGGTCCAAAGGATCATGCCTTCATGGTACTACAAAAATGCGATTCAGTCGATCAAACGATGCCGGTACCACTGTTTCCCGCGGAACCTCCACAGGAAGACGGCGCCGCGCACGCCCCATTCACAGTTCATGGCCAGCCAGACGCCGACGATTCCGAAGTGCAGCACGATCCCGAGCAGATAACCGGACACAACGCGAAACAGCCACATGGACAGCATGGAAACCACGGAGGTGAACCGGGAATCCCCCGCCGCCCGGAGCGCCGAAGGCAGGAGAAAGCTGATCGGCCAGAGCGGAATTTGCGCGATCGCGGTGATCAGCACGATCGTGAAGATGTCGCCCACAATCGCCCCGGGAGGATGAAACAGCCAAACCAGCGGCTTGAACAGCGGAATAATGAGCAGAGCCATCAGTGTAAAGCACACCGAGGAAAAGCCGAGAAACAGCTTCGTCAGCCGCCGGGCATCCTCGACATCCCCCCTCCCCATGCACTGCCCGACCACGGTGACCGCCGCAATGGACAGAGCATTGGAAGGGATCTGCAGAAGGCCGGCGAACGAGGAGCCGATGGCATTCGTCGCGATCGCATAGGTGCCGAGGCTGACGATGAAGATCTGGGTGAGTATTTTTCCGCCGTTGAAAAATAGCTGCTCCGCCGCAAACGGAAGGCCGATGAACAGAATCTTCCTCAGCATGGCAAGGTTCACCCGCAGCAGGTCCCGGATCCGGACATGAAGGGATGTTTTCATCCCGGTCAAATAAACCAGCGCTAACAGGGCCACCGCATACCGGGAGGCATTGACCGAGAACGTCATGCCCAGGACGCCCATCCGCAGAACATGGATAAAGACCACATTCAGCAGAACGTAGATGGCATTCATCATCAGGGAAAGAACCAGGGAAGCCCTGGTTTTTCCGATTCCCCGCAGCGCCCCGCAAACCGCCTCAACCATGGCAATCCCGGCATAGGAGATGCAGCTTCCCGTCAAATAGATTCTGGCGTTGGCGAAGACATCATCCGAAGCCGATCCGAAGAGAAAGCGCATGACCGGCTCGTGGAACAGAACGATAAACACGCTGATGCACAGGGCGAGCAAAGTCACGGAGGATACGGCGCTGGCGGCCGCCCTTGAGACCATCCGGTCGTTGCCGTTTCCCTTGTATTGCGCAACCAGAACCGTGCCCCCGGTGGAAACCGCGACAAAAACGCTGATCAGAAAAATATTCAGCGAATCGATCATGTTGACCGCGCTGATCGCCGCCACCCCCGACGAGCTGATCATGGCGGTGTTGACCAGGTTCAGGCCTACGATAAAAGCCTGGTCGACCAGAATCGGGAAATAGAGTGCCGCCAGCTGGCGGATATCGAACGACGATCCGGCCAGGTACCTTCCGATCCAAGCCTGCCTTCTGGTTCTAAGCTGGGGTTCACCCATTGGGATCCCTTTCTTCTTGTCAGAGTGAAAAGCCTGTGATCGATGGTATCACCGGAGGGATGGGCTGTCAACGCCGCCCGGCGGTCTTTTCCCTGGACAACGCTGCCGTCCCGGAACGCCCGGCCGGCATTCCCGGCGTTTCCCGCCTACTCGGATTCCTTTCCGCCGCGATTCCGACCGATGGGCGGGCGGCTCAGAGTGCAGCCCCATCCTTTTCCAGCATTTCCCGCAAAAACGCGGGCAGCGCAAAGCAGCGGCGGACGATTTCCCCGCTGGCATAGCGCGCCGGTTTATCGAAACGGATCTGCTCCGGCGCGGGCAGCGCCCGCTTGGAACCGATCGTAAAGCTCCACAGCCCTCCCGGATAGGTCGGTACGGTCGCCGTATATAGCCTGCGGTGGGGGAATAGACGGCCGATCCGGGCGTACGATTGCGTCATGACCTCCGCATGGAAAATGGGCGATTGGCTTTGGCACACCATCAGCCCCCCCTCGTTCAACGCTTCGTACAGGCTGCGGTAAAAGCCCGGCTCGAACAACTGGCGCGCGGGCCCGACCGGATCAGAGGAATCAACGATGATCACATCGTATGCATCCCGCGCCTGCGCGGCAAATTTTACGCCGTCCTGATAATGAAAGCAAATCCGCGGATCGCAGGCGTTCCCGGCAATTTCCGGCAGATAGCGCCGGCTCGCCCGGACCACCGTCTCGTCAATCTCAACCAGATCGATGCGTTCGATTTCGGAATATTTGGCCGCTTCGCCCGCAACGCCGCAGTCGCCTCCCCCGATGATCAGCACCCTGCGGGGATGCGGATGGATCGACAGCGGTACGTGGGCAATCATTTCATTGTAAATATGCCCGTCGATGGAAGTGGTCTGCACAACCCCGTCCAGGACAAGCATGGGACCGAAATCGTACGAATCCAAAACCATGACGTGCTGATAAGGGCTCGTTTCCTCGAATAGAATGTCCTTAATGCGGTAGCTGATTTTCAAATGGTCCCTTTCGTCTTCGGTCAGCCACAGTGTACCCTGTGAGCATTGAATATACTTTGGCAACCGTTCCATCTTCACCCTCCCTGAAATCAAGTATCAAGAATATTGTATCAGAAGGTTTCTTCCAAAATCCCGAAACAGCGGAAATTTCCCGTTTCATGGAGGAAGAATCCTCGTTACGGAAAGGGCAAGCCCGGCCGGACAACGTCCGAACCGGGCCTGACGGGTTACGTATGCGGATGTTTCCTGGCCTCCGCCAGCTTTCGGCAGATCGCTTCGGTGAGCAAATACGAGATCGTGGCTTCCGCCCCCTGATTGCGATTGGCTCCATATTGCCCCAGCCCGTCGCAGCAGCTCCCTTCATCCGGGTCCGCCAAGGCCGTGCCGCCGTCGTTGTCCCCGTGGAACCAGGCAAGACATCGTTTTGCCACTTCCGCATAGCCTTTCCTTCCGGTGAGCTCGAAGGCCTTGGAAACGGCCAGGGCCAGCTTCATCACATCAAGGGGCTGCTGGTCCCATAACGCCCGCCGGCCGGGTACGCACCAGCCGCGGTTGCCGACCGGGCGGATTTGCCCGCGCTCGTTGACGGACAGCCGGATCAGGAAATCCAGGCTTTCCAGAGCCGTATCCAGCATGCGGCGGTCCCGTTTCATCTCGTATCCGTTCAACAGTCCCCAGGGAAGGACCCCATTGCCGTATGCCACGGTCGGCTCGTACCATCTCCAATCCGCGGAGGCGTGCGAATCGTAGACCTCCATCAGGCGGCCGGCCAACAGGTTGATCTCCGCTGCCAGATCGCGCGGGTATCCGCTGCGGGCCAGCAGGCTGACCGCCGACAGGGCATAGGCCCAGCCGCGGGGGGAGCGCATGCCTGCCGCCTGTGGCAGGGCTTTGTCGAAAATTTCCTGCGCCGCCAGACGCCGCTCCCTGTCCTTCAGTACCGTCAAGGACAGGGCGGCGGCCCACAGGCCGCGGCCCAGGCAGTCGTCGGAAGGCTTCTCGCTTTCCTTCGACCGGTCGTAAGCGATATTGTTGTGAAAATGCCCGTCCTCTTTCTGCACCCAGAGCAGAAAAGACAAATACGTATCGATGAGGCGATGCAGCGCCCGGGCTTCCTCGCCCCGCACCCAGGGCAGCCATTCCAGGCAGAGCCACAGCGCCCTGGCCTGGTCGTCCGTGCTGTATCCTTCCTTGCGGCGGGGAATCCGTCCCAACGCATGCTCCAGAATGCCGGTATCGTCGGTCAGGCGCCGGATATGGCGGAAGGAATCGGCGAACGTTCTCCAGCTCATGCCTGCCGGTCAAGCTCCGTTCGCCTTCAGCATCGGCACCTGTGTCGCGGGCTCCTTCCCCGCCAAGCGGAGGAACAGGTCCAGATGGAGCTTCCCGACCTTCGGCCAATGCATATCCGAGCCGATCCGGCCCATTTCCCGCCCGATCCGTTCCAGCTGCCGTTCATCGGCGAGAATTCCCGCCATGGCGGCCGCCCAGCGCTGCGCATCCTCCGGCGGCGGCAGCAGTTCCGGATAAGCGCCGAGCAAATCGGCGGCATACGAGTACGGCGTGCTGAGGACGGGTCTTCCCAGGCCTACCGCATAGGCCAGTGTACCGCTTGTAATCTGCTGCAGGCCCGGATACGGAGTCACATAGAGGTCGCAGGCGGAAAGAAGAGCCGTCAGCTCCTCCTCTTCGACATACCGGTCCACCATCGCCACATGCTCTTCCAGGCCCAGCTGCCGGATCAGGTCCCGCAATGCCTCGCGATAAGCCTCGCCCTCCCGCTTCCGCACTTCAGGATGCGTCTGCCCGACAATCGCATACAGCACGTTTGGCACTTTGGAGATGACAGACGGCAGCGCGCGAAGGACAGTCTCATAGCCCTTGCCCCGGCCGAGCAGGCCGAAGGACATCACCACCTTGCGGCTTGTCCAGCCCATGGCCTCCCGGCAGGCTTCCCTTTTCTCCGGTGCGGGTTTCGGCGTTCCGTGCGGAACATAGCGGATTTTCTCCGCCGGAATCCGAAAGGCCCTCCGGAGAAATTCCCCGGCTCTGCGATTCATCACGAGAATCAAATCGCCGCGCCGGGCAATCCGTTCCTGGACGCTGCGGTAGGGCTCCGGCGGCTCTTCGAAAACCGTATGGAAGGTGACGGCAAGCGGTTTGTCCAGATGTTCCGTCAAGTCCAGCGCATACTCCCCCGCTTCGCCTCCGAAAATGCCGAATTCGTGCTGCAGCGACACGACATCGACGGGACTTTGGTTCAGGCGCTTGGCGAGCTTCTTGTAAGCACGGCGGTCCTCCTTGTCCAGCTCGTAAATGGCCGGATCGGAATCGCCCTGCATCGTACCCGCCGTTCTCACCGCGAAGACAGGATCGAGTCCCTGCCATCCCTTGGCGCTTCTTACGCTTTGCCGCAAATGATGTGTGTAGGTGGCGATTCCGCATTTTTGCGGAACATATGTGCCGATATACGCAATGCGGATCATGCCGTCACCGCCTTCCGCATGCGGTTGACCACCGCGTCATAGAGAACATGGCGCGATCCGATCTCGGTGTCGCAACCGAACACGCACTGGTGCAGCCGCGCCCCGTACTGGACCAGGCAACGGTCCCACATGATTGTCTCTTCCAGGCGGGCCTCTCCCAGGATCCGGCAATCGCTGCCGATCACCGCGTAGGGTCCGATCACGGCCCCGTCACCGATTCGCACCCGATCTCCAATCAGAACGGGCGGAACCAATAAGGCGCCGGAGCCGATCACACATTCATGGCCGATCCATATTCCGGTTCTCCTCTCCACCCCGTTCACCGGCAAAAGCAATTTGCGGTCCAGCAGATCCCAATGAACTTGCCGGTACCGTTCATGCGTCCCCATATCCATCCAATAGCCTTTCATGGGGAACCCGTAGACGCCGGCGCCGGACGCAATCAATTCCGGGAATGTTTCCCGCTCCACAGATACTTCCCGGCCGGGCGGAATGAATGAGAGCACCTCCCGCTCCATGACATAGATTCCGGCATTGATCAGATTGGAGGGCGCTTCGCCTTTCTTCGGCTTCTCGACAAACCGGAGAATCCGGCCCGACCGGGTGCGCTCCACCACACCAAACTGAGTCGGGTCTTTGACTTCGGTCAAGCCGATCGTTACCGCGCCGCCGTGCTCCCGGTGGAATTCCAGAAGCGGCAGGAGATCGATCCGCTGGACCACATCGGCATTCAGCGCCAGAAACCGGTCCCCAAGCAGAGATTCGGCGTGCTTGATCGCGCCGGCCGTCCCTAGCGCCTTGTCTTCCAGGGTGTATGCGATCGAAACGCCAAACCGGCTGCCGTCGCCGAAATGGCTGCGAATGAAATCCGGATAATGCTTCAGGGCGATGACCAATTCCATTATGCCCTGTTCCTTCAGTTGCAGGATCAGATATTCAAGCCAGGGACGATTCGCCACCGGCGCCATCGGTTTCGGAAGCTGTTCGGTTAGAGGGCGCAGGCGGGTTCCAAGCCCGCCGGCCAGGAGCAAAGCCTTCATGATTTCATCCTCCTCTGTTTCCCAAACTTGTCCTCAAAAAAAAGAAGCCGGTTCATGGCGAACTTTTATCGATCATGTCGCCATGAACGGTAAAAAATTCAGTCATCAAACGGCTTCCTTCAGCCCATATGGATGCGAATGTGTTTTCGGTTGATGGCATGCCTTAATCTTCGTCTGAGCAGGCGCATCCTGCGCCCGGATCCCAAAACCGTTGCCGCGGCGACGGTTATGCGCGGCGCCAAAAGCGCGGCGGAACCCGGGATCACAGCGCTGTTCCGCAGGTTTCCGCAAATCCGGGGCGGTCCGAACGCATCCCGATTCGCAAAAACACGGTTCATCCCCATCGATTCCTCCTCTCCGAAAAAACTTGGCACTCACTTTGCCACTCTGCTAATAATATATTACTATTTCAGGCTGGATTTGAATCAAATCGGACAGTTTCAAGCGTTCGGTCGATTCCCGGAAAATTCGGCCACTTCCTGCGGA
>Ga0310827_100861_pt1 | contig 18891 bp, 18 predicted proteins | sample WT_ome_2_FD_201309 | JGI IMG/M metagenome (GOLD analysis project Ga0310827, IMG submission 201309) | Sorghum-adapted microbial communities enriched on wild type (WT) sorghum from Joint BioEnergy Institute, Emeryville, California, United... ... | reverse complement strand
TTCCTCACCGTTGATCTGGTAATCAATTTCATGAGCATTCATGGTCCAGCCGTTCCCCCGATCTCCTTTATTTCTTCCATGCATCATCAGTGTACCAATTTCTGCGGCGAAATCCCAGTGCGGACGTAACCTTTAATCATGTTAATCATTAAGCGGATAAACTTCCGGACAATCCGATCAAGCAGAGGAAACTTTCCCGGTCAGCTGCCGAAGTGCCGGCTCCAATTCCGGATACTCGAACCGAAATCCGTGTTCCATCAGTTTTCTTGGAATCACCTTCTGCCCTTCCAGCAGGAGACTGGAAAGCTCGCCAAGGACGGTTTTCAGCACAAATTCCGGAACGGGAAACCAATTCGGACGGCGCAGCACCTTGGCGAGAATGCGGCTGAACTCGCTATTTGTGACCGGATTCGGGGCAGTGGCATTCACCGGGCCCCCGATCTCCGGATGATACAGACAAAATTCCAGAAGCCGGACCATATCGCGGATATGAATCCAGGACAGCCATTGTCTGCCGCTGCCGACCCGTCCGCCCAATCCCAGCTTAAACGGCAAAGCCATCAGCGGAAAAGCTCCTCCATCGCTTCCCAGGACAAGCCCGACCCGGATTTTGACCAGCCGCTCGACCGGAATGCGGTCCGCTTCTTTTTCCCATTCCATAACTACAGAGGATAAAAAATCGGCCGGACGGGCGGGGCTGTTCTCGTCGAACGTCTCGAATTCGGAAGTTCCATAAACGGACATGCCGGATGCGTTCAGCACCACCCGGGGCTTGATTTGCAGCCGCTGCACATATTGTCGGATCCGGCTGGCCGCCTGAAGCCGGGAGTGTAGGATTCTCTCTTTGGCCGCACGGGTCCAGCGCTGGTTAATCGACTCCCCCGCCAGATTGACAATGCCGTGTGTGCCTTCCAGCAAAGCGACAGAGTCATCCAGCTGTTCCCAGGTGATTCGCGTGATTCCTCGGGGATCGCCCGACGCATTACCGCTCCGGGAAATGATCAGTACGTTCGCCCCTTGCCGTACCAGACTGGCGGCCAAATGGCTGCCGACAAATCCGGTTCCGCCGGTGATGGCAATTTTCATCTCGTAAGCCTCCTTGAGTATCGGAATTGTTTGTTCATACAAGGATGGTAAGCAGCAAAGCCGCCGCCGCTCCCGCCAGGGAGCAGAGAAAATTGACCGCATCGTTGTTGATTCCCCGAATCCCGCGAACATGCAATGCCGTCCTGCCACAATGGATTTTGGCTTCCACCTGGCGGCCGCATACGGGACACCGGCGCATCTCCTGTATCGTGGCGCCAAGCAGAGAATCGGCCAGCGCGCCGATGAAGCCGCCTACCGCCACCGCGGGCAAGGCCGGCAACAGGATGTCCCGGCCGCCCGCGCCGGCTTCGCCCAGCAGCCCGACAGCGCCGATGAACAGTGCGCCGCAGAAGGCCGCGGCCAGCCCCGTGCCGGTAACGCCGCCGGAAGTGCCGGCCGCCACCGGTTTGCCGCCCAGGATCGAACGGGGCTGCCCCCGGCTCAAGCTCCCCACCTCCGTTGCCCATGTATCGGCGTTGACCGCCGCAATCGCGCCGAGAAAGGAGACCTGCCACAAGGGATTCGGTACAGCGGCGTGGGCGAGACAAAGCAGAGTGCCCAATCCGCCGTTGGCCAGCACCTGGCCCGCGTCGCGCCGGCCGGATTTTTCGTAATCTGTCTCAAGGCGCGACTTTTTTTGCCTTTTCCAATGTGTGAGCATTGTTGAAGAGACGAAGAAAGCAATCAGCGGCAGGAACCAGCCGGCGCTGCCCAGCGCATAAAGCGGCGTCCCCACAAAAACGGCCGCCGCCGCGCCCGAAGGCGATAGAGAGTTCCGGGCCAGGGCGGCACCCGCGATGACCGCGCTCCCCAACAAACCGATCCACCAATCCAACTCATCTCCCCCTCGCAAAATCCGGAAGACTTCTTCCTTCCCGGAGGAAGATTTTCCCGGAAACATCGGTATGACCCTTTTTTTCCTTGCTTTTCAAAAATTTTTCCTGTATATTTTATCTTCGCCGCTCTTGCGCTCTTTCGCAAGTGCCTTTTCGCTCTTTCACAAGTGCCTTTTCGCTCTTTCACAAGTGCCTTAATTTGGAAGGCAACGGAGATACGCTCTTGCTTGCGCGGTCTCGCTGTTTTCCTGCGGAAACCGTTCTATGGGAGGTGACGGAATGAAAGGTCAAAACGCCTATCAGGAAGAATTGAAGAAGCTGGAGCAAACATCAAGGGAAATCGACCGGCAGCTTGAAGCGTTAAGGGCCATTCCCCGTTATTTCGGAGATGATGCTTCCGAACAGGCGCTCGAGATCATGCGGGAAAACCAAAGACAGTCGCTGTCGGTCGCCGAATCCGAACCCTATTTTGGCAGGCTCGATTTCCTGGAGGACGGAACGGAAGAAGCGGTCCCTTTGTATATCGGCAAAGTGGGGCTTGAAGAAAGGTCCTCCCACCGTCCGCTGGTTATTGATTGGCGTGCGCCCGTCGCCAGTCTTTTCTACTCGTTCACCGGAGGGGAGGGCCCGGCCGCCTACGAATCCCCCGAAGGACGAATCGAAGGTCTGGTTTATCTCAAGCGGAATCTGGTCATCCGCAAGCGCATACTGCAAAGGGTAGTCGATTCCTATACCAGAGGCGGCGACAATCTGGCCGTAACGGACGAATTTCTCCTGTATCGTCTTGGCGAGAATAAGGACAACCGGCTGCGCGACATCGTCTCCACGATCCAGGCGGAGCAGGACGCTATTATCCGATCCGCGAAAAACACCGCCCTGGTCATACAGGGGGTGGCGGGCAGCGGGAAAACGACCGTCGCCCTGCACCGCATGGCCTTTTTGCTGTATCGGTACCGGGAACATATCCACGCGGAAAGGATGATTATTTTCGCCCCGAACCGGATGTTTCTCGATTATATTTCCGGGGTCCTTCCCGAACTCGGCGTGGGCAGCATTCGCCAGACAACATTTGCGCAATGGGCGCTCGAACGTCTGGAGCATGGGGTGGAACTTCAGAATACTTCCGGTTCCGCGGATCCATGGTTTGCCATCGGTCCCGAGCGGCCAAAGATGGATGACCGTCTTCCGGGACGGTTGAAGGGCTCTTTGGCTTTCCGGAATTATCTGGACCGTTGCCTGGAACAGTTCGAGCGCACGTTTCTGCCGGAAACCGATTTCGAACCATGGGAAGGGGCGCGGCTGCCCTGCCGTCAAATCCGGGAGTGGTTTTATCGGGATTACCGTCACTATCCTCTGGCCGCAAGGACAGAACGTCTGGCCTCCCGGCTCAAGCGATGGATCGGGATGGAGCTCGGCCGCTTCAAGGGAAGCCATCGGCACAAAGAGCTGAAGAAAAAATCGTCGGCCAGGCTTCGTGCCTACCTCAAGTCCTGGCCGGATTGCACGCCGCTCGGACTGTACAGACAGGTGTTCGATCCGGCGAAGCCTGCCGCCTTTGCCGGGGAGATTCCGGAGACTCAGGACTTCCGGATCCCCGCGGAAATCCGAATATCCACGTTTCGCGGCCTGAAAAAAAAGCTCGTGCAGCCGGAAGACCTGGCCCCTCTGGTCCATCTTCGGAACCGTCTTCACGGAATCGAAACCGGCCAATGGTTCGATCATACGGTAATTGACGAGGCGCAGGATTTTTCACCGTTTCAGGTCGCGCTACTCAAGGATCACACCCGGGAGGGATCCTTCACGATTCTGGGGGATCTTTCCCAGGGAATTTACGAATATCGGGGGATTTCCGGCTGGAACGAATTCCTGGAAATATTTGGAGAAGGGAAGGCATCCTTTCATACGCTGCACCGGAGTTACCGCTCCACAATGGAAATCATCAGATTTGCCAATATCGTGCTCGAACGAAGCGGCGCCGGCTTCCCCCAGGCCGTTCCTGTTTTCCGCAGCGGCCAGCCGGTCCGTCTGTATTCGTCGGAAAGGCCGGACTACGAGGCAGCGGTGCTTGACGTTGTCCGGCGCACGCGATCCGGTTCGGCAACCGTTGCCCTGGTTGCCCGGACGGGCGAGGAAAGTGCGCGGTGGCACGCGATCCTCGGGGAAGCCGGAATGGACGCGGAATTAATTTTGCCGGGCCAGGATCGCTACAAAGGCGGTTTGTCGGTAGCTCCGGTCTATTTGGCCAAGGGGCTCGAATTTGACGCCGTCATCCTGGTGGATACGGACGAAAACCATTATGGCGCTCATGTATCGGATGCCAAGCTGCTGTATGTCGGCTGCACCCGGGCGCTGCACGAACTGCATCTTATGTATTCCGGAAAAGCTTCACCCTTGATCAGGGACATCAACCCGGAATTTACGGCCCCTGGGCCGGGAATGCCCCGGCCCACCGCTTGACCGGCCTTTTTACGCGAAGGCGGATCCCTCCGGTTCGGGAACTGCCTTTGCCTCGTCCCTCCCTACTTCCCGTCCCCGTTTCCGGACTTGCCTAACCGGCGTTTCGCCCGGCAAAGGTAACGGTCGTAACGATCGTCAACCTCCCTGGCCATCGAGCGAAACCGCAGCGTCTCTTCGATAATCGGATCCCATTGAACCGTTTGCCGTATTTCGTATTTGGGACTGATCCGTCTAGCCGCGGCTTTCTCCGACGGCTCCGCTTCCATCTCGCCTTCCGTCAATGCTTCGCTCATTTCCTCCTCCAGTTTTTTCTCCCTGTCTTCCATGCGAAATCCCTCCACCTATGCTATGTTCATTTTTCGGAAAGTCTCGGGTGATCCGTCTCACTTTAATATACAGGTTTCCCCGGGAAAAGGTTTCGTATCACTTTTCCTGTATTGGCCCAGACTAAGAGCGGGAGGTGAGTTCCAATGGCAGGAAGGAACAGCAAACCGAAAAATACCGGCCCGGCCGGCCACCCGGGACGCTTGGACCAGTTCGGGGACCGGTTGGGCGAAGATACCGCCGAATCCGTTAAGAATGAGGCGAACGATGGAGTCATTCAAGACTGCGGCGACGACCGGGTCACAAACATCAACTCCTGAAGCCCCAGGGCCTCTTGCCGGCACAAGAGGCCCTTTTCCCGCAACAGGAATCCGAAAAGGGCACTAGGACTCAATGCCGAGCTTTCCGGTATTCCGGTCGACCAGAACGAGCCGGGCATCATAGCTTCGGCCGGACGCATCCGTAAGCTTCAGCCGGTTTGTGCGTCCCTTTGTTAGCAGGCTGCGGATCATCGTTTCTGTCAAGCTTCGGCCGAAGCTCTGCTTCCAGATGACGAAGCCGCAGCCATCCTTGTAGCGGCTGCAGCCATACCCCCGCCGGCCCATGAAAATCCGCCCGCCGCAGCCCGGACGGGGACACGCGCCGATCGTTCGCGGCGGGGGAAGCGCGGCGGGCGCCGCCGCAGATGCCGCAGCGGGCGGTACGGCGGAGCTCCTCACGGAGGATGCCTCATTGAGTCGCGCCGCCGTACCGCCGCGGGCCGCCCGTGCCACTGCGGGCATGCCCGCGCCCGCGGGCCGGGAGCCGTCCGCACGGGCCGCCGCACGCGGCGGGAAAGCGCCGCCGTTGCGGGGTGCGGCCGCTGCGGGCGCGGCTCCCTTCGCCGCGCCCCGGCTGCGCGGGCTTCGCCCGCCCGCTGCGCGGCGCTTGCCTCGGCCGCCCGCGGCTTCCAGCGCGCCCGGAGCGGCGGGCGGCTGTTCCGCCACCTTGGCGACGATCAGCCTGGAGAACCTCTTGACGTTCTCCAGAAATGGCCCGTCGGCAGCCAGCCCTTTGGCAATCGCGTTCAGCCGCCGCTCCCATTGTCCTGTCATTTCCGGAGAAGTGAGCAGATCAATCCCCGCCCCCCGGATTAATTCTACAGCAGTGCGGCCCTTGGGGGTGACGGCGATTTGCTTCCCCTTCATTTCCACATAACCCACCTGCTTCAGCCGTTCGATAATGGCCGCTCTTGTCGCCGGCGTGCCGAGGCCGGCATCCTTCATCGCTTCCCGCAAGGCTTCATCTTCCAACTGGCGGCCGGCACTTTCCATCGCCTTGAGCAGCGTCCCTTCCGTATACGGCTTCGGCGGCCGGGTCTCTTTATCGAGAACTTCCGCTTTCCTGCACTGAACCGGTTCCCGGATCCGCAGCGCGAAGCCGGAGACGGTCGTTTCCGCCTCCTGTTCTTCCGTTTCCGCCGACCGCCGCCCTCCCTTTTTTCCGGCCGAACCGTCGGAATGCTCGTAGACGACTTTCCAGCCGGCATGGCGCAATTCCTTGAGCACTGTTTTGAACCGTTCGCGTTCCACTTCCGTGAGAATGGTGTGTACCGTGTATTCGGCCGGCGGGTAATAATGAGACAGAAAGCGGCGGACGACCAGATCGTATACCTTGGCTTCATCCGGGCTTAAGGTTCCGGCTTTTTTGCGGGTCGGCAGAATCGCATGATGGTCTTCAACCATCGCCGGATTGCAGACGGCCCGGTTCCGGGCATGCACCCGGCTGCGATCCGCTCCGGCCGCCAGCGCCCCATAAGCGGTATCGACCAAAGCATCCAGCGCCTTGTGCATGCCTTGAATATTTTCTTCATTGACATAGTTCGAGCTCGTCCTGGGATAAGTAATAACTTTGTGCTTTTCGTAAAGGGCCTGGGCCAGATCGAGTGTTTTTTGGGCCGAAAAACCGTACCTGGCGTTCGCTTCCCGCTGAAGCAGCGTCAAATCGTAGAGCCTTGCGGGATATTCCTTGCTTTCCTTTGCCTCGTAACCGGCGATGACTCCCGCCTTGCCGTTCACCCTTCCGGCGATTTGAACGGCCTTTTCCCTGTCGTCCAGCCGCTCCCCCTGCCAAATTCCTTTGTACCGGGTATCCGGTGCCTGGGCAAATTGCGCTTCTACCACATAATATCGTTCCGGCCGGAACTACTCGATCTCCTTCTGGCGATCGCAGATCAGGGCGAGCACCGGCGTCTGGACCCGTCCTACGGAGAACAGTGCCTTATGGCGGATCGTAAAAGCGCGCGAACCGTTCATCCCGATCAGCCAATCGGCTTCGCTGCGGGATCGCGCGGCCCGGGTCAGGTTGTCATATTCACTGTCGTTTTTCAATTCCCGGAACCCTTTCAGGATGGTTTCCCGGGTCAGGTCGGAGATCCACAGTCGCAGCACCGGCTGCTTCAGCTTCAGGTACGTGCGGATATAGTCGAAAATCAGCTGCCCTTCCCGTCCCGCGTCGCAGGCATTGACGATTTGATCGCAGCGCTTGGCCAGTTCCCCGATTACTTTCAACTGGCCGCGGGTCCGGGCATTTGGAACGAGTTTGAATGAATCCGGCAAAATGGGCAGATCGTCAAAGCGCCATTTTTTATATTTCTCGTCATAACCGTCCGGTTCGGCCAGCCCCAGCAGATGGCCGATCGCCCAGGTGATCAGATACCGCTTGCCTTCGAGATATGTTTTTCTGTTGACGGCCCCGGGTTCAACCGCCGCCGCAATACTCCGCCCCATATCAGGCTTTTCCGCGATGATCAATGTTTTTCCCATGTATCTACCTCACTCTTTCGTCCCATTAGGGTTCTGCGAAAACCGGCCAATTTCCTGCCCGGCCCGGCAGTTCAGCAGCCGGACGGGAGATGCGGCCCTTTCTTTCGCCCGCGGATTCGGATACAGTGAAAGGAAACGGACTATACGAGGTGAGCGCATGAAGTACGAGGACATACTGCGGGCCCAGCTGCGCGTATGGGAAAAGGAACTGATGAAGCCTCCCGGACTGCTCGAGAGAGGATCCAAGGCGGTCAGCCGGCGTATAAACGCGGTTATTCCGCGCAAGATTCAGCAGATGATGACAGCCGCGGTAAAAGGAATTGTCCGCAGCGTACTGCTTGGGGTGGAATTTATGCCCAAAGGGGAAGTTCTGACCGGGCGATCGCTGGAGGAGCGGGACCGCGAAGCGGAAAACCTGATCTCCCTGTACAAAAAAATTGCCGCGGCCGAGGGAGCCGGCACGGGAGCCGGGGGGCTGCTGCTCGGTGCCGCCGATTTTCCCGCTCTGCTTGCGATCAAGATGAAATTTCTTTACGAGCTGGCCCATCTTTACGGCTTCAGCACGCGAATCGGGAGCGAAAGGCTGTTTATCCTGCATATTTTTCAGCTCGCTTTCTCAAGTCCCGAAGTCCGCCCCGCCCTCCTGAGCCGGATCAAACAGTGGAATTGCGGAGAAGTTTGGCCCGGGCGCAACCAGCCGGAATCCATCGATTGGGAGCAATTTCAGAGAGAATACCGGGACTCGATCGATTTCCGCAAAATGCTGCAGCTGGTGCCCGGCATAGGCGCCGTTGTGGGGGCTTGGGCCAATTACGGGCTTTTGGAGGACCTGGGGCGCACCGGGATGAACTGCTACCGGCTGAGAATTCTTGCGCCTGCCTAGGCCGAACAACAAAAGACTGCAGGCCGGATTGCAGCTGTTCCCGTCTGCAGTCTTTTTTGTCATCACGAAGATTACCGTAGTTCCGCCCTTCGGATTCAAACAGGGGAATCCTGCAGTCTGGCCACCCGGACGGGCTCCATATCTTTTTCCAGAGAGTCGTAAACAGCCTGCGTAAAGGCCATATAGCGGACCCCGTCGGCGAAGGAAGGCGTACCTTTCCGCCCTTCCGCCACGGCGCGGAGGAAATCTTCCTCCACCGTCCATTTTCCCCGAAGCTCCGGAGGAATGTCGATCCTTTCCTCGTTCTTTCCCTTGCGGAGCAGAACAAAATTTTCATTCGCATCACACAAAAGCGTACCCTCGCTGCCGAAAATGCCCAACATACTTCTGCCGCCATTTACCGCCTGCGCGAATAATCCGGTGAACGTGGCTCCCGATTCGAAGCTTCCGATGACCGTTACCGCATCGGGCAGTTCTACGGCCGAACGGCCGTCCCGGTCCTTCGGCCGGCTGGGTACCCAGGTTCGTCCCTTGGCACTCAGCTTGTCCAGCGAACCGAACCATTTGTTCAACACCTCGCCCGTAATGCCGACATCCAGCATGTTGATGCCCTGCAGATCTTTGCGCTGACGCCAATGAAGCGGTGCCGCAGGGTCAAGGAACGTTGCCGTCGTGTGCGAAAGCTCCACATGCCGGATCTCCCCGAGTCCTCCGTCCGCCAGCAGCTTGCGCACATACGGCTCCACCGTCATGTAATGCGGCGGAGGACAGAGCATGGTCGTCAGCTTCGTCTGCCGGTCGGCTTCCAGCATAACCCGCGCTTCCGCGAGATTAACCGCCATTCTTGCCTGGCAAAAGACGTGCTTCCCGCGAGCCAGGGCATAGCAGCTGATTTCCCTGTGCAGGTACGGCGGGGTGCAGACGAACACGATGTTTACCTCCGGATCGTTCACCACATCCTGCCAGCGTTCATACGACTTCTCGAAGCCAAACTCCTCCCGGGCCTTCCGGCCGCTTTCCGGCGAACGGTTCGCTACGGCGACAAGCCGGACGCCCGGCACTTTCTTGAGACCGGGGATGTGCCGCGAACGGGCAATGCCTCCGGCCCCGATCATTCCGATGTGAAAGGGATGCTCCCCCATCCTGCTCACTCCTTTCGTCGCAAGTTATCCATCAGATGTATCCGGCGGGTACAAGAAACTAGGCTGGCCGGCCGCCCGAAGCTTGTCTGCGGGGATCCGTCAATCGGTGAAAGATAAGAATCTGCCAGCCGTTGCACACAAACAGTGTGGTAAACACATAAATCAAATATTCCCGGTCGTTAGCCTGCATGGCCGGGATGGCTTCCAACGTCGTCAGTACGACGATGAAGAACAAGGTAGGAAGGAAAGCATGTCGGTTCGTCAGCTTCACCTTCCACGCGGCGACGATCAATCCGGCCAGCAAAATGATCAGCGGCAAAATCAGATACGGGGCAAACGGCTGCCCCGGCCCGGCAAACCGCCCGTACCTCAGGTAAGCTGTATCGGTCAGCGCCAATACAATGAAGAAACACTGGACAAACGTCCAGATCCCCTGCCGGTTGCGCAGGATTCCAATCATATAAAACCGGGCGAACAAATAGGCGATAAATCCGATCAGGCTGGTCAAGCCCATTGTTACGGTGCCGAGAAGCATGGAAGACCATTCGTATTTGCTCAGCTTGTCATCCATGAAGATAAAGCTCGGATCGATCACCTTGAGCAGTCCCCAAAGGAGAAAACCAACGGCAACGGATAGCAGGGCGGTTGTCCAGCACAAGAAAACCAGTCTACGGATCATGGAACCCTTCCCTCTAGAACGAAATGACCTGGAATCCCATCAGGACAACAACCACGAGCAGAATCACGAACAAAATCCACAGTGCAAGCGTCGGTTTCTTCCGGCGCTGGCGTCCAAGTATCATCTCCATGATGCCGATTAGAATAATTGCCAGAATTCCCTTGATGATAAAAACCGCTGGAAATCCGAGCATGCCGAGCATCCCCACACCTGTTACAAGCATGATCAGATAAAAGATCCTCAGGAGGATCGGCGTTACCTTCTGTCCCTGGAAAACCGCGCTTAACAAAAACGCAATCACCACGAACAGCCAGGAACCTTCGTGAGAATGAAAAAAAATGTTGAATAAATTGCCATCCATCGACTTTATCTCCTTCCTCGCTTATGCAACCGATTTTATCAAGCGCGTTCGATCCAGGCAATGCCGGGCCGGGAAAATCTAAACATTGTTCACATTTTACCAAATCGGCCGACCGATTACCAATCCCGTTTCCGGGGATGATACGGACGGCGAGGGGGCCGAAAGCCCAAAAAGCGCCATGCCGGGGGAGGCATGGCGCTTCGATTTCGAATACCGAGGATACAGATTAATGAGTTCCGCTTACATCGAGCGTTCGGGCTGCGTTGGCGTCCTTCGTCGATTTCGAATTGGCGATCCGTTCCTGCAGCTTCTCATAGAACAGATCTTCATCAATCGGAAGGTTCACCCAATTGTCGGTCCAGGTGGACAAGTGCATGGCATTGGAAAGGGTCAGACCCTTGATGCCTTCTTGCCCCGGAGCAATCAGCGGGGTTCCCTTCAGTATTGCGTCCACGAAATTTTGCGTAATTTTGCGGTGCTGGTTGCCATTGTCGCCTTGAACCGGAATTTCGCATTTCCAGCATTCCGGCGAGCCGAAGCCGCTCTTGAAGTTACGGTTGAACTCCGGTTCCGGGACGCGCAGGCGCCAGAAGGTCATTTTTCCGTCTTCGATAACAATTTTACCGCGATCTCCGGTGATTTCAAAACGGTTCGTTCCCGGGGCTTCGCCCGTAGTCGTAACGAACACGCCGGTGGCTCCGTTCTCGTATTCCACATAGGCCGTAACATCGTCCTCGACCTCAATATTGCGGTATTTGCCAAAGTGGCAGAATGCGCGTACGCGCACCGGCATCATGCCGATGGTCCACTGCCACAAATCCAGCTGGTGGGGATCCTGGTTCAGGAGAACGCCGCCCCCTTCTCCGGCCCAGGTTGCGCGCCAGCCGCCGGAATCATAGTAGCTTTGGGAGCGGTACCAGTTGGTAATGATCCAGTTCGTACGGCGGACTTCGCCGAGTTCTCCGGATTGAATCAGATCACGCAGTTTCTGGTACAGCGGATTCGTACGCTGGTTATACATCATGCTGAACACTTTGCCGCTGTTGGCCGCAACTTCATTCATTTCCCGGACCTGTTTGGTATAGACCCCGGCAGGCTTTTCCACAAGCACGTGCAGCCCGTGATTGAAACCTTCGATAGCCAGACGGGGGTGATCATAGTGCGGGGTTGCCACAATGACGGCATCTACGCAATTGGCCGCAAACAGCTCTTCCGGAGTTTGAAACCGTTTGACATCGGAGCTGAGATTCTCGGCAGCCCACTTGAGGCGCTCTTCCCGCAGATCGCAGATTGCGGCCAATTCGGCGCCCTTTACTTCTCCGCTGTTCAAATATTTGGCGTGACCCGTACCCATATTGCCGAGTCCGATAATGCCGATCCGTACTTTGCTCATGAGAAATAACGCCTGCCTTTCCTTCGCTATTTGCTTTGCCTGTTCATTTCCAGGGGATTCCGGCCTCGCCGAGAAGTTCCTTCAGGGCTCTGACCGCCACAACGAACAACTCGGGCCCGCTGAAACCCTGGAATGTTTCCGCCGCTTTCAAATGCGGCTCCAACGACATGAAGCCCTGATAATTTTTTTCCTTTAAAGCTGCAATCAGCCCGCGCAGTTCCCCGTCTCCCTGGCCTGCCGGAACGACCTTGCCGCTGCCCATGACGGCATCCTACACGTGGATATAGCCGATGTACTTCTCCACAAGCGGATACGCATCCGACATGGGACGAACGGAGCACTGGACATAATTGGCCGGGTCGAACGCCGCCAGGAGCCGGGGTGAGGCGATGGATGACAGCAGATCCAGGCAACGCTCGCCATTGTCGCCATAGATATGCTTCTCGTTTTCGTGGAGCAGCGTCACCCCTTCTTCCCCGGCAATCTCTGTCAGCCTGCGCAGACGGCCGATTACTTCTTCGCGGTAAGCCTCCGCTTTTCCTTCTTCCACAAAAAAAGAAAAAATGCGGATAAACGGGGCTTCAAACTGTTTGGCCACGCGAACGGCTTTGCGGAAATCTTCAAGGTGAGGCGTGAAATCGTCGGTAATCCGGATCTTTCCGATGGGGGAACCGATCGACGAGACTTTGAATCCCCGCTCATCCAGCCGCTCCTTCACCCGGGCCAGTTCCTCATCGGACAATTTCAGCACGTTCTTGCCCCAGACGCCGCGAAATTCAAGATGGCGGATTCCCTCCTGTTCGAGTACGTCCAGCTGTACTTCCAGGTCCGGGGAGATTTCGTCTGCAAACCCTGTCAACGTAACCATGAACTTCAACCCTTTCAAGGAATTCGGAACCTTGCAGCGGCTCACGCATGCTTCCGGTGAAATCATGGATCGCACACGTTTGCATTACCAGACCCATCATATCACAGCGTTTTTGAAAAGGCTTTACTGAAGTTGAACAAACAATCCGTTCTATTTAACTGTCATTGGTATGTTCGGCGGACGCCTGCAGCAGCGTCTTTCTGTACTGCTCGGGAGTGCATCCGACCTGTTCCTTGAAGGTTCGGCTGAAATGCGCCAGGTGCTTGAAGCCGACCTGAAAGCATACGTCCGTCACCGTCAGGCGCTTGTCCAGAAGAAACATGATTTTGGCCTGGTTGATGCGGCGCTGGTAAATATATTTGAACAGTGTAACCCCGGTAACGTCCTTGAAAATTTTGGCAAGATAATATTTGCTGAGATGAAACCGGTTTTCCAGTTGTTCCAGATGCAAATCCTCATGATAGTTTCTTTCGACGAAAGCGATCATTTCCTGAACATGCCGTTCCTTCTCCGACGGAAACTCCGGTCCCGCCTCCAGCGGCTGCTGGCACAGCCGGTATATCACCTGCAGCAGGTCCAGAAAAGCAAGCTGGAACCGGTTCTGCGAGATCGGATCGCCGTAATTGCGGAGACGGTCAAGCCGTTCGAGCAAAGCTTCCACTTCTTCCCGCTCCTCGCCCTTCAGATGGAGCCGGTGGTTTCCCAGCTCGCGGAACGGCTGCAGTACATCGAAGGACTGAAACGGCTGCATGAGACCCCTGACGTGAGAAGGCTCGAAATGAAGCGTTGTCCGAACGTAAGGATATTTTGAATCCACATTCGGACAGTGAAGGGTCATCCCGTTCATCAGGATCAAGTCCCCCGGCTGGAGAACGAAAATTTTATCCCCGATCAGGTAATTGCAGCGCCCCTCGTGAAAGTAATAAATTTCATAAGTGGGATGCGAATGAAATTCCATCTGCAAGGCAGGACGGCTCATGCGGTATTTGTACTGGATGGGAACGGCAGACTTTGGCTTGGGCACATCGGCTTCCTCCTTGCTATTCTGCAAAAAGACGGGAAATCGGCTTTAACATTCGATATCCGGTTATAGCTTTCGACATCTTGCCCCGTTTTCCTGCAAAACGAATGGGCAGGAGCAGAGGAATGGCAATAAGCCCGGAAAGCGGTTCGGCTTCCCGGGCTGTTTTCAGCGATCCGTGAATAGCAGCTTAACGGCTGCGCAGATCGAGCCAGCGCAGTTCGTCCTGCGTCAGGCGGATGTTCGTGCCCGCATGGCTGGACATCATCTCGTCGACCGATTGCGGTCCGATCAGCGCGCCGGCCGGGAACGGCTGGTTCAGCACATAGGCCAGGGCGATCTGGATGGTCGATACGCCCCGTTCCTTGGCCAGCTGCTCGGCGCGGCGCAGACGTTCCCAGTTGTCGTCACTGAAGAAGACGCGGACGACGTCTTTATCGTCCGGCTTGTCGGGGGTAAATCTGCCTGAGAAAAAGCCGCGGGCCTGCGAGGACCAGGAAAACAGCGGCATTTGCGTTTTCTCGTGCCAATCCAGGGTTTCGTTGTCGGCGGAGACGCAGCCCGCCCACCAGGGCTCGTTGGCTTTCGCCAAACTCAGGTTAATGCTGCTGAACGCAAAGCCCCGCAGCCCGTTCGATTTGGCGTAGTCGTTAGCCTCTTGCAGACGCTGCCACGTCCAGTTTGAGGCTCCGATGGCGCGGATGCGTCCTGCTTGAATGTGCTCGTTCAGGGCATCCATAATGACAGAGACCGGGATGTTCGGATCGTCCCGATGAAGGGCATACAGATCGATGTAATCGGTCCCCAGACGCTCCAGACTCGTAAACAGATCATCCCGGATCGCCTGCGGATTGACCCGTGGGCCGTGCTGGTTGTGATGGGCCCCTTTGGTCAGAATGACGATGTCCTCGCGGTTTTTGCGTTCCTTCATCCACATGCCGATGACGGTCTCGCTTTTGCCTCCGGCGTAGATATGTGCCGTATCAATCGTATTCCCGCCGATTTTGACGAAGGTATCCATCAATTCAAACACTTTCCCGGCGATTTCCGGTTTGTAATAATCCGTTCCCAGAACAAGCTGGGAACATTTTTTCTCCAGACCGTCCACTTCCAGAAGATGCACGGACCTTCCCTCCTTTAATTATGAAATCACGACGCGGGTATGCTCGCGCGCCGATTTCAGGCAGGCATCGACGACGCGCATATTTTTCACGGTATCCTCGGGACCAAACAGCAGCGGCTTGCCTTCCAGGACGGCGGCGGCAAAATCGTCCGCCTGCAGCGAATATTGGTTTACCTTCGGCACTTCCACCTCCCGCCGTTCGCCCCTGGCATAGACGAAAAAATTTGAGGAAGCGTCTTCACGGCTGACGTAGGCGGAAGGAACCTCAATTCTTCCGTCCGCGCCAAGAATTTCCAGATTGTTCCGACCGGCAGCCCACATGCCGCAGTCAAATGTCAGGGCAACGCCTCCTTCGAACTCGACAAGCCCCGCAGCCATCATGTCCACATCGTCATGCTCCGGGGATAAGAACGCGTGCATCGTCGCGGCTGTCGGTTCTTTGCCGATAATCATACGGGCGGCGCTGATCGGATAAACTCCGACATCGTACAGCGAACCTCCCCCCATATGCTTGTAAAACCGCACATTGCCCTTACCGCCGGCATTGTTGAAGGTGAAGGCCCCGCGAATGCCGCGGAGTGCGCCAATCTCTCCCGAAGCGATGATTTCCCGGATCATCCGATAGCGGGGGTGATGCCGGTACATGAAGGCTTCGGCAAACTGCACTCCCGCCGCCGCACAGGCATCGATCATTTCCTGGGCCTCCGCCGCATCCAGCGCCGCCGGCTTTTCGCAGAGCACATGCTTGCCCGCCTGGGCCGCGCGAATCGTCCACTCCCTATGAAGGTGGTTCGGAAGCGGAATATAGACGGCATCAATCTGCGGATCCTCCAGCAAAGCTTCATAGCTGCCATAGGCTGCGGGAATGTTCAATTGGTTCGCGGTCTCCCGTGCTTTCGCCTCATCGCGGCTGGCAATTGCCGCAACAACACCCGTCCGGGAATTCTGAATGCCCGGTATTACTGACCTTCTGGCAATGCCGGCGCAGCCCAGGACACCCCAGCGCAGCTTGTTCTGGCTCATCGGTTTCTGCTCCTTTCACAATTCATAATTCAATATTGCTATTATAATTGAGAAAAAATAAAATGAATATAACAATATATTGATCAACATAAAACAATATTGTTCGAATACGCTTACTCTCTGCAAGGAGGATTCCCATGAAACGGCAATGCTTTCTGCCTACCTTGTCCGGTTTGCCGTTTTTCTGCCTGCCCGAATCGATCGGTCATTATGACAATGATCCTAACCACAGTGTCAACCGGAAAGCCGGTACATGGAACAATTACAGCATTCATCTGATCACCGCGGGCCGCGGCTATGTGACCGCAAACGGCACCGTTCACACCCTGTCCGAGGGCGATGCCTTCTTCTATATGCCGCTTCAGGAGCAAAAATACGGCAGCAGTGCCGACGACCCCTGGAATGTCCGCTGGGTCCATTTTTACGGCCCTTCGCTGCACGATTTTTTCATACAGCACGGTTTTCACCATACGCCGGTGTACACGCTGCAATCCTGGACGGGGCTGGTTCCCGCCTTCGAAGAGCTTCTGCGCGAAGCGGAACAGAACAAAATTCTGCATCTTCCCCGATTGTCAGTGCTGACATACCGCATTCTCGCCGATTTTTTGGCGCAGGCCGTCCCCCTTACATCCGGCAAAGGCGTTCCCGGAGCCGAACGGATTGAGCAGCTGCTGCCGCTCATGCAGAGAGAAGCCGGCCGCCCCTTTATACTTGAAGAATGGGCGGAGAAGGCAGGGGTGACGCCTTATTATTTCTGCAAGCTTTTCCGCAAGGTGACGCAGCGCACCCCGCTTGAGTTTATGACGCTCTGCCGCATGCAGATGGCCAAGGAATTGCTGTTGGAGCGGCCGTTGCGAACGATCAGGGAGATTGCCGCCATGGCCGGATATCCGAGTGCGAGCTATTTCAACAAGCGATTCATGCTGCAGGAAGGCATGACTCCGACGGAATTCCGCCGGCTGCATGAACGGAAGGAAGGCTGAGTACCGAAGCATTTCCGGAAGAATGGAAGCGTCTGGAACAACAGAAAGAACGATTCCGAGCTTTTCCGCCTGTTTTCATGAACATTTCAAATGCAGCTTATTTGATAATCATTCTCAAACAAACTATAATGAAACTATAGCGATGTCACAAAATCGTCAAAATTGAAAATTTGGGGATGATTTTCATGAGTCCGATCAGATCTTTTCTTAAAGGATTCGGCTACGCCTTCTTCGTATTCCTTACCCTTCCCATCCTGCTTGTGCAAATGATTGCCGACCTGTTTGGATGAAGATACCGGCATCCGGCAGCTTCAGCTGCCGGATCTCTAAACTTCCGGATATCATGCTGCCGGACCCGCCTCTTGCGAAAGTGCGCGGGCCCGGTTTTTTGCCGGGACCGCAGGGATGATCGGTGTATGACAGGGGGGGCCCTGCGGTATATAATGGTGGGGGAGCGAAAGCTTCCGTCGTCATTTTCCGGCATTATGCATCCTTGGGAGTGATTCTTTTTGTACAAATTGATTGCAATCGATATCGACGATACCTTGTTGAATGACCGGCTTGAAGTAACCCCCGGAACGAGAGAGGCCATCGCCCGGGCCATGGCCCGCGGCGTTTTCGTGACGCTGGCGACCGGCAGAATGTATGCTTCCGCCCGGCAGATCGCACAACAGCTCGGGCTGAACGTGCCGCTCATTACTTACCAGGGGGCGCTGGTCAAGAATCTGCTCGACGAAAAGATCTGGTACGAACGCTACGTTCCGCTGGAGGCGGCGGAGGCCGTTTACCGCTTCGCCCGTGAACGCGGACTGCATCTTCAGGCGTACTGCGATGACCGCCTGTACGCGCAGGAGGAGAACGAGAAGCTGCTGGCTTATTCGCGCAATTCCAACGTTCCCTATTTCATTGAACCGGATTTCCGCGAGCTTTTGAAAAAACCGATGGCGAAGATGATGATTATCGATGAGCCCCGGCTTCTCGACAGGCTGATCCCGCAGCTGCAGCCCGTAATCGGCGGGGAAGCCCGGTTGACAAAATCCAAGCCGAATTATCTGGAAATTACACATATTGAAGGAACCAAGGGCCAGGCGCTGCGCCATCTGGCCGCCGAGATCGGATGTCCCATGGAACAAACAATCGCCATCGGCGACAGCTGGAACGACCGGGATATGCTGGAGACGGCGGGCCTTGGCGTTGCCATGGGCAATGCGGTGCCGTCGCTCAAGGAAATCGCCGATTACGTAACACTGGACAATAACGAAGAAGGGGTCCGGCACGTGATCGAAACCCGCGTGCTGAACCCCTGAACCCTGGTTTTCCGCGGCTGCCCGCAAGCTCAAGTTACGGAAGATCCTTAAGCTCCGGAATCAGATTGGGCGGCCGGTCTCCCCGCATGGCGGCCACCAGGTTTTGCGCCGCCAGCATGGCCATATTGAAGCGGGTTTGCGCCGTGGCCGAACCGATATGCGGGACCAGCACGGCATTGGGAAGCTTGAGCAGCGGATGGTCCGGGGGGATCGGCTCCTCCCGGAAAACATCCAGCCCTGCCGCCCGAATCGTTCCGCTGCGCAGCGCCTCGACCAGAGCAGCCTCGTCCACGGTCTGCCCCCGGGAAGCGTTGATAAACACGGCGGACGGCTTCATCCGCCGGAATTGTTCCGCTCCCATCATGTTCACCGTATCGGGGGTGAGCGGGGTCATCAGCACCACGAAGTCGGACTGCTCCAGCAGCGCGTCCAGGCTTCGGTATCCGGCCCCGAATGCTTCTTCCAATTCCGGTTTGGGTGTCCGGCTCGAATACAGAATATTCATGTCGAAGCCAAGCTTTGCCCTCTTGGCAATCGCTTTCCCGATTCGTCCCATGCCGATAATGCCCAGAGTGGCATGGTGCACGTCCACCCCGAACAA
>Ga0310827_100854_pt1 | contig 18992 bp, 19 predicted proteins | sample WT_ome_2_FD_201309 | JGI IMG/M metagenome (GOLD analysis project Ga0310827, IMG submission 201309) | Sorghum-adapted microbial communities enriched on wild type (WT) sorghum from Joint BioEnergy Institute, Emeryville, California, United... ... | reverse complement strand
TGGCGGCAATCAGCATGATCGGCGACGTCACGATGATGGCCGCGATCGAGAACACAATATCGAAAACCCGCTTCAGCAGCCGGTTGCCGAGCTCGTCCAACGGAATGTCGCGCACGTTGATGAGCGGGATGCCGGCGAAATTGTCGAAGTACGGCCGCGCCGGCAGCAGATCGAAGTAGTCGGGGATAATCAACGTCTTCGCGCCGGCGTTGTCGCAGGTCTCGATGATTTCCGCAAACTTCTCGTGCGCTGCGAGCGGCAGGGCGATAATCACTTCATCAATGGTATTCTTGCGGAGCAACTCATCCAGACGGTCCAGCCCGCCGAGAATCGGCGGCATCGGAAGTCCGGTCGGGGGATGTTCCGTCAGATTGTCGTCGAGAAAGCCAAACACCTGATAACCCAGCTCTGGATACTGCAACAGGCTCTTGTAAAAATTGCGCCCGACCGAACCCGCACCGAGGATGAGCAGATACTTCTTGTTGTAACCCAGACGGCGCAACCGGAACAGCATCATCTTGACTGCGATCCGGTAGATCGACAGGAGCGCCAGGTTCAGCCCAAGGAAAATGCCGAGAAATTCCCGAGATACGTGAATCTGCTTGGCGAAGTAGAGCGCGCCTAACAGACCGATGAAGCTGAACAGGTGCACCTGCCCGAGCTTCCAGATATCCGCCGAGAGTCTCGTCCGCCGGCGGGGTTTGTAAAGCCCGCCGTAATAGCCGACGAGAACGGCAATGATGGCGTACATGAGTCCCCAGAACAGATAGGAACTGAAAGGCAACGCGGCATATCCCGGCAGCCAATCGCTGTAGAACTTGATCCAGTAGGCCAGGAGGAAAGCGGCAAGCATGCCGATTGCGTCACAGAGCACATAGAGTTGTGTCAAAAAACGCTGATTCTGCCTCAACACCGCACTCACCCACTGATGACCGGTTACGCAGCCATGTTCTTGTTCACTACAATTCTAGCAGAAAAAATGAATATCACCAACAATCTACCACTAGATTCCTCCGCGCTTCGACGTCTTACGCAGGAAAAGTCTGCGCCGCTTGCCCAGCATCGCCGGCAACAGCTTCACCATGCGCGGCCAGCATGCGAGCAGCCCCGGCTCGAACAGGAGGATATACCCCAACTTGGCCGCCTCGATGACTGCAAGTCTCGGGAGAAGAAGGAAGAGATGCGGTCCTGAGGGTTCATTTTTGATCAGGGTAAAAAAGCGGTTCTGGTACGAATGGCGCCTTACGAACAGCGGCACCGACCGCCGTCCGCCCGGCTTCCAGCCTCTCCGATGCACGGCTCTGGCGGAAGGCACATATACCGCTGTCCAGCCGAGATGGCACGCGCGCCAGGCGACGTCCACATCTTCTTTATACGCGAAGAAGTCCTCGTCGAAGAACTGGCCGCCGTCCGAAATGTCCTCGATCATCGCCCGGCGATACATGGCCGCCGCGCCGGACACACCGAAAATCTCACGCGGGCTTGTCCAAGCAGCAACCGGCTCTCCGGCCGCCAGATCGGCCGCATTGCGATCCGGGCGCAACACCAGCCCGGCGCTGTCCATCGTCTCGGGGCTGTCGGCCCGGACAAGCATGCCCGTCGCGCTGCCGATTCGCGGGTCCCGCTCCATGACGGCGACGATCTCGGCAATATATTCGGGGTCAAGCGACACATCCGGATTCAGCACGAGCACATAGTCAGACGGCGCCGATGCGGCGATCGCCTGATTCTGCCCGCCGGCAAAGCCATTGTTCCTTTCGTTCAGAATGAGCCGAATGTCATCGAAACGCGCCAGTACGTCCCGGGTACCATCTGTTGAGGCATTGTCGACGACGATGATGGAGGCAAGCGGAAAGGACTGCTTCCGCAAGGCGTACAGACAGTCTTCAATGTCTTTCGCGCTGTTGTAGGTTACGATGCATACGCTCACCGTGGGCGAACCGGACTTGCGTGAATTCATCTTGCATCACTCACTGTTCTGCAAATAATGGCGCAGCGCTTCCCGCCACGGACGGAGCGGCTTCAGTCCATGCGCCCGAATCGCGCCATGATCCAGCACCGAGTAAGCCGGACGCGGCGCGGGACGCGGAAATTCGTCCGTCTTGCATGGCTCAACCGGTACGATCATCCCCCGCTCCTCGAATATGGCCTTCGCGAACTCGTACCAGGAACAGGCGCCGGTATTCGATGCATGGAAGATGCCGTAATGGTCTGTCTGCACCAACTCCAGCAGGAATTGCGCGAGGTCCAGCGTGTAAGTCGGCGAACCCACCTGGTCATCGACGACCTTGAGCCTGTCACGCTCTTCCGCCAGCCTGAGCATCGTCTTCACGAAATTGCTTCCGTACTTCCCGTACACCCACGACGTGCGCACGATGAAATAGCGGCAGGACAGCGACTGAACCCACTGCTCCCCGGCCAGCTTCGACTTGCCGTACACCGACTGCGGATCGGTGCGGTCATTTTCGCGGTAAGGCGCATCGGCTCTTCCGTCGAAAACGTAGTCGGTACTTATATAAACGAACTTGGCGCCGATTTGTTCCGCTGCAAGGGCGGCATTCCGAGTCCCGTCGGCGTTGACGCGATAAGCTTCGTCCGGCTCTGACTCGGCTTGGTCGACCTTCGTGTAAGCCGCGCAATGGATGACGACTTCCGGTTTGTATGAGCCGATCACGTTCCGGCATTGTTCGGGATCCGTTACGTCCAGCTCCCCCCGGCCGAATCCGGCGATCTCGATATCCGGCGGCGCAGGGAGACGAACAAGTTCCTGCCCCAATTGGCCGTTCGCGCCGGTGACAAGAATTTTTAACACGTTCCCGGCCATCATCATCCCTGCCGATCACGGTACTGCTGTTCATAATATTGGAGGTACGCTCCAGATACCACTTGGTTCATCCAATCCTGATTCGCGAGATACCAGCGAATCGTCTCTCGGATGCCGGTCTCATAGGAATATTTCGGCTGCCACCCAAGCTCGCGGCGAATCTTTGTTGCGTCAATGCCGTAGCGACGGTCGTGTCCGGGACGGTCTTTCACAAACCAGATGAGCGATTCCGGCTTGCCAAGCTCCGCCAGAATGGTCTTTACTACCTCAATGTTCGTGCGCTCGTTGTTGCCGCCGATGTTGTACACTTCTCCGCTGACGCCCTTGTGCAGCACCAAATCCACCGCGCTGCAATGATCCTCGACATACAGCCAGTCGCGCACGTGCAACCCGTCGCCGTAGACCGGAAGCGGCTTGTCTTCAAGCGCATTGCGTATCATGAGCGGGATGAGCTTCTCGGGGAACTGGTAAGGTCCGTAGTTGTTGGAGCAGCGCGTAATGTTGACATTCAGGCCGTACGTCTCGTGATACGCCCGGACAAGCAGATCCGCTCCCGCCTTGCTCGCGGAGTACGGGCTGTTCGGCGCCAGCGGCGTCTCCTCGGTGAACAGCCCCGTGTCTCCCAGCGTACCATATACTTCGTCGGTCGAAATCTGCACGAACTTGCCGACCTTGTACTGCTTTGCCAGATCGAGCAGCGTCTGCGTACCGAGCACATTGGTGCGCACGAACAGATCCGGCTGCATGATGCTGCGGTCCACATGCGACTCCGCGGCGAAATTCAACACCGCATCGAGGCCTTCCCGGAAGATTGGCTCCATGGCGGCGCGGTCGGCGATATCCGCCTTCACGAACCGGTAGTTCGGATGACCTTCGATGGATCGCAGATTTTCCAGGTTGCCCGCGTAGGTCAACGCATCGACGTTGAGGATATGGTAATGCGGATATCGGCGCACCATGTAATGAATGAAGTTGCTGCCGATGAACCCCGCTCCCCCAGTGACCAGCAGTTTCACGTCCCGGCTCACCCTTCGTAGACAAAATTGTTTTCGGCTTCCGCCAGCGTCGGGTGCTTCTTGTCCTTCTCTGACAGAATCGGTTCAGTGGTCGGCCAGTCGATCCCCAGGGCCGGATCGTTCCAGGCGATGCCCCGGTCGTGCTCCGGCGAGTAGAACGCATCAACCTTGTATTGCACTTCCGTATTCGGCACAAGTGTGCAGAACCCGTGCGCGCATCCTTTCGGCACGAGCAGTTGCAGCTTGTTCTCCGCGCTCAGGATGAAGGCTTGCCATCTGCCGTAGGTTGGTGATCCCTTGCGGATATCGAGCACGACATCGTACACCGCTCCCGCCGTCACCCGCACCAGCTTCGTCTGCGCCTTGGGATTGAGTTGATAGTGGAGACCGCGCAACACCCCTGCCTGGACGGACAGCGAATGATTGTCCTGCACGAAGACATAATCGAGGCCATGCTGCCGCATTTTCTCCGCGTTATAGCTTTCGAAAAAGAACCCCCGGGCATCGCCGTGCACAACCGGCTCGATCATGAGCAGCCCGGGGATTTGTGTATGCGTAATGTTCATATTCCACCTGCCCTGCCGCTTCAGCGAATCTTCCCGAAAGTTTCGTCCAACCGGATATTCCGGGCCAGTTCGTTCGCCCGGGCCAACGACGCATGCGTGCCTGCATCCGTCCACCAGCCTTCCAGAATATCGTACGCCAGCTCCCCCGCTTCGATATAAGCGTTGTTCACATCCGTGATCTCCAGCTCTCCGCGAGCGGAAGGCTTGAGCGTCCGGATAATGTCGAAAACTTTGCTGTCGTACATGTATACGCCGGTTACTGCGAAACGACTCTTGGGCTGGCGCGGCTTTTCTTCGATGGAGACGATATAGCCGTCCCGGAGTTCCGGCACACCGAAACGCTCCGGATCCGGCACTTCCCGAATCAGGATCCGGGCGCCGCGTTCCTGGCGCATGTAACGTTCGACGAATGGTACGATGCTGTCCGCAAAGACGTTGTCCCCCAGAATGACGACCATCCGGTCTCCGGCGGCGAACTGTTCCGCAAGCCCCAGCGCCTGCGCAATACCGCCTGCCTCATCCTGCACCTTGTACGTGAAGGAGACTCCGAATTCCCGCCCGCTGCCGAGCAGATTGACGACATCGCCCATATGCTCTCGGCCCGTTACGACGAGAATGTCGGGGATTCCGGCTTCTTTCAGTTTGGCGACGGCATGGTAGATCATCGGATAGCCGCCAACAGGGAGCAAATGCTTGTTCGTCACTTTGGTCAGCGGATACAGGCGGGAACCCGTGCCGCCGGCGAGGATGATGCCTTTCATATTCAGCACCTACTGATTCAATATCTTTTTCAGATTTCGGTAAAACTCGTCATACTCCTTTTGTGTCTGTAAATCTGTCTCGCTGCGATGCTGGGTAGCACGGGTGATCAGCGGGATTCCTTTCTCCTGATCATCCTGCAGACGGGGAATTAAATGAACATGAATATGTCTTACCGCCTCACTGATGACTATCATATACATGCGTTCCACTGGCAACAACTGACGTAAAGCTCTCTCAATTTGAGGAATCAATAACGACATCTCAAGCAGTTCTTCTTGCGTGAGATCTGACCAATGCTCGACATGCCGCAGGGGCTCCAAATAAATATAACCTTTCACACCCGCCTCAATATTCCCTGTTTCAACTCTCCAATTTTGTCCGTGAAACAAAGGGGAGGTGTTGAGATCACGATGCTTGGCGCATATCGGGCAGTCGCTTCTCATTTTCTCTCCCCCACAGACAGCAAGTACTCCTCCACTTTTTGTATATCTTGAGGAGTGTCCACACCGATTAGCTTCATGTCGGTTTCAAGCACCTTTATTTTTGCGCCATTTTCCAACGCGCGCAGTTGTTCCAGTGATTCTGCCAGTTCCAGTTCGGTCTGCGGCAATGTTACGTACTCTAACAGAAACTTTTTGGTATATGCGTACACACCGATGTGTTTGAAGTAATCGACTTGTCGGCCGTCACGATTGTATGGGATGGGACTTCTGGAAAAGTATATCGCCTCATCAAATAGATTCGTGATGACCTTTACGACATTGGGATTATGGATTTCCTCTTCATCTTGAATTTTGGATTTGAGCGTGGCCATCTGCAGGGTGTCGTCTTGAAGAAACAGATCAACAAGCGAATCCAATACCTCGCCCCTGATCAAGGGCTCATCCCCTTGTACATTTATGACAAGGTCAGCATCAAGTTTTTGGGCCGCTTCGGCCAATCGGTCCGATCCTGTCTGATGCTCTTTCGAGGTCATGATGCATTTGCCGCCAAAGTTAAGAACGGCTTCTTCGATCCGAGGGTCATCCGTCGCAACCCAAACTTCCCGGATTGCCTTGGATTTGCTGACATTGCGATATACATGTTCAATCATGGGGATACCCCGTATCGGAGCCAATGGTTTTCCCGGAAACCGTGTTGATGCATAACGCGCCGGAATGATTGCAACTGCGTTCATGGCCGTCCTCCCAGTCGGGCTGCAATGTATTGAGCCACACGTTGAAATGAATTGTCAGATATACTATAACAATATGACTGATACAAGCCAATAAATCGATTCAGTTCTTTTTGGTCATAATAATTGGCGGGGCCCTTTAGAACTTTTGATAGAATGTTGTACAATTGGTCTTCATTTTTCACGCTTTTCACTAGTCCGGTTTTCACATATATGGATTCACCGAATGCTATCACCGGCTTTTTGCACTTTAACCCCGAATATCCGACACTAGAGTTTATGGTCACAATGGCTTTGCACTGTTCTACAAGATATGACACGTCACCATCTCGCAAAAAGATGATGTGGTTGCTATCCAGAGACCTTTTTAGTCTGTCGAGGTAATCACGGCATTCTTGTCTTGGATGTTCTTTGATCACCAAGTACAAGGGGGTGCTCCTTGTTTCATTGATTCTCTTGATCGCTTCTGCCGTAAGCCATACGGCTTGATCTTGTCTAATAGTTGAATTGTCCAGCAATTGAGAATCGGTTACAACTTGCAAAGGGAAAAAGACGAAATCTTTGTTTTCAAGCTGCAAACGAAATGACATTCTCAGGGAATCTATTTTTTTATACAATACCTGCCGGACTTTCTGCGCGATGGAGTTTGAATGCTCATATCGAAGCCGTATGCCGCGTACCGATAAGGAAAACACGCTTATCTGATTAGTCAGATATTCAATTAGTCGTTTTGTAGTGGAGTTATAATTCATAGAGAGCGCATGATTGTCTTCTTCACGTTGGGGCATAAAGGTATTTTGATTCATGAATACAGAGAACCCGCTCTTTGCATTAATGCCTGATTCATCAACGGTGAAAGTTTGAAATTCATATCCGTTTTCCAGATAAAAGATATTCGATGAGCTATTCCTGAACTCATCGATAAAGAGCTGCTGGGGCAAAGCGTACCCATTCCACATCAATACACAATCGATTGTGCGTTCCCTCAATAATCTTCGCCAAAGAATACGATACAGTTCGGCCTCTCTTAGACGCTCTTCCCGAGCTGCAGCCGTTGCCAGCCCATGCCTCAATTCTTCCTGAAACCTGATTTCTTCATAGGCAGGAAGCTTTGCATCAGTGTCCGAGCGATATTCGCCGGCATCCAATTCTGCAACCATTTTGGGCAACAGCAGCTTTTCATGATGATGGTTTAGGGCATTGTATGAGCTCACAGATGGGCATAAAAAAAGGACTTTTTTGAAAGCGCCTTGCTTAATTAATTTGTCCCCTATCCACTCTAAAATCTTGGCTTGATACCCGACCACCGGAAACATACATACTGTTCGTTCACCCATTCAATCAGCTCCCATAAACTCACAAACAGCATGCTTGAATTTCCTGAATACTCGCAGTCTGCTGGAATGGTACAGATTTTTATACTTGCTTCGAGCAGACCCGTTTTTGATCCTGGCCAATTTTCTCAATACAGCTCGGCACGATGCCGGCTGTTTAAGCTCATGGTTGTAATAGAGAGGGTAGTACAACAGCACGCCTGCAACCAATTCATCAATGCCAAGCTTGCGCTTTCTTCTTTCAAATGTTAAAGCGTCCTCGGTCAGGCCCCATCCTGCATAAAAAGGCATTCCATACGTGAAAACTTTTTTGCCTCTCAACAAAGCGTCGAATCCAGCTTGAGACGTGAGGGTGTGCACTTCATCAGCTGCTTGAATGCAATCTACTACGCTTGCCCTTGTCTCAATATGATCACAGTAAGTCCTCAGACCAGATATCATGGAAGCCCCTGTTCGATTTCCGCTTACAACATCCGGGTGGGGCTTAAAAAGGATAAATGCATCGGGATTCGTTTGTCTCACATGCTTCAGCAGCTTATCAATGGAATTGAATTCACCTTGGCAGCCCAACAGAATGGATGCGTCATCCTGTACTTGTCCCGGAACAAAAATGACCTTGCGCCCCTTAACATTGGGCAAATCGATCATACGGGCTGAATCCACATTATATTTGGTCAGACCATTGGCAACAATGAGTTCACGAATCTTATACGCTTCTTCAAGATCCAGTTCATCGAATTGCTGATGGTTTAAAATATATTCCAAATCGCTCTCTGTCGTCGGATTAAAATACATCCCTCTCCGATCCATTACGATGGACCATGGAAGAAAGAAATTTGAACCAAGCCCGACAGAACGATAGAATCCGTCTTCGACTCTGACTCTTCTCTCCTTGCCAATGTCATTGAGCATACTTTCTGATTGATAACTCCATGCAACAAACACAGCACGGGAATCTTTCTGAAGTTCGCTTGTTTTTTTCGATGAGCTAATAAATTCTACACCCGGAATAAACGGACGAATATATCTGCGCTTCCAATAGGGTATGTTGACGGCGTAATACCTGGTCGGGGAAGTCAGTCCTTGTTTTTCCAGGCTGATGTAATGCAAGACATCCATGATCCTGCCGGCTGCGCCAGTTCTTGGCCGAATATATCTTGTATAGACGATATATGCTGCAGCAAATATCTCCTCAACCGACCGCCTGGCCTTCCTGCGTCCACATGCAATACGATCTTCGGTGACACCCCAACATGCATAGAAAGGCATCCCGAACGTAGTGACTTTTTTATTGGCGAGCAATGCTTCGTACCCCAACTGCGAAGTCACCACAAGCACATGATCCATTGACTCTAACAGGGCAATCGGATTCACATGCTCCTTGATAACTTTGAATCTTGGATCCAATGGCAATTCGCTGAGATATCCTTTTTTCTTGCCGGCAATCACATCAGGATGATATTTCACATAAACATTTGCATCATCAAGCATTCCTTGCGCATATTTAACCATGTCCCGAAATGAAGACGCGTTCGCTCCACCCAAAACGATGGACATGTCATTCGCAGTCTGATCAACCAACAATATGTTTTTTTTGCCGCCGGATTTTACTGTGTAGTTGCTGCTGCTGAGATTGTACTTGCTGATTTGATGCTTTCTGATAAATTCAATTGCTTCTTCGGCTTCATCGAGAATGTTCTGGGTTAGCGATGAGTCATCATTCAATATATTCTCCAGCAGTGACGGTCTGGCAGCATCGTAATAGATCCCGATCGGGTCCACAACCATTGAAAAAGTGGGTGCACGATGTACACCCAAGTCAAGCGAACGAATAAATCCGTCTTCTAATGCGAGGTAGGGGATACGATTCTTTTTTGCAATAGATATTGCTTTTTGAGCGGAAGACTTTAAACCCCAACCTGCAATATATTTTAAATATTTAATTTCCTTTGGACTAAACACTACTTCATCATCTAGGAACGACTCGAGGAACGGGATCTCTGCAATACCTTTCGAATAGATACCGATCACTTTTCCAGCCTCTCATTACTTTCATTGTACTGATTCACCTTTTGCAAAACGCACGATACTCGTTCAATATTTCATTAACATTTCCTTGTGCAACAAGCTTTCCTTTATCAAGCCAAATCAATTCGGTACACAGCTCTCTTATTAGATGTTCACTATGAGATACCATCAACACTGTTCGATCGGATGTGATCAACTCTTTAATCTTCTCGCTGCTTTTTTTACGAAATCTAGCATCCCCGACACTAAACACTTCGTCTATCAGCAACAACTCTGGGTCAACATGACTTGCGATCGAGAACGCTAACTTTGATTTCATTCCAGAAGATAATGCACGCACCGGTGTGGTGATAAAATCCTCCAACTCAGCGAATGCAATAATATTATCCAATTTTTCGTCGATCTGTTTCTTGGATAGTCCAAGTAATAGCCCGTTGATATAGATATTATCCAACACCGACAAATCAAAATTAAATCCTGCTGCAAGGGAAAGCAATGAGATTGAGTCTGTATGAATATTTACGGCCCCTGAGTCGGGACTATAAATACGCGCAATTACTCTAAGCAACGTCGATTTACCAGAACCATTCTCGCCAATAATTCCTACAATGCTTCCTTTTTTTATGTTAAATGATATTCCATTTAGAGCTTCAATTACATTATATCTCGGCCTATTCGATGACAAGATCTGCCTGGCCCATTCTTTTATTGATATTCTTTTAATTATCCTGAACTGGACTGATAAATTCATTACCTCAATTATGTTTTCCATTCTCCCTCCTCCAATCACAACATTTTCGAGTAACTGCCATCAAATTTATATAGTAACTTCAAACCTGCTTGAATGGCTATCAAAGAAACAATTGTCCATATGATTAACGGTAAATAATGGGGATTATCTCCATATAAAAAAACATTTCTGTAGCTTTCAAAATAGGTGGTATTCGGATTTAGCCAGAATAACCAACGAAATTCATCAGGAACTCTATTCAGACTATAAATCCCCGGCGAAAGATACCACCACACCCTGGTGATATGCACAATGATATTCTTTAAATCCTTTATCAATACAGCAAAATGTGCTACAAATAAGGACAACGAAAAAATAAGCAAGAAGTGGGAGGCTGCAACAAAAACAACTTCAAGCAAATGAAGGGAAAGAGGTACTCTAAAAAAGAATGTGAAAACGATGAGTACCCCTATGCTTATCGAAAATCTTATAAATTGAATTATACACTCTTGTAATGGCAGTATATATTTAGGCAGGTACACTTGTGACAAAATGCTGCTGCTGGCTTTGATACAGTTTGCACTGTAATTTATGGTGGAAACTATCCATTTCCAACTAATCAGTGCACATAACACGAAGATAGGAAAATTATCGTCTCCAACACGGAAGACGAATCTAAATATAATTGTATAGATTAACGCATTAATTATCGGATCAAGTATCCACCACAAGAAACCAAATATTGTGTTCGATATATTTGCCAATATACTATATTTTACATTGTGAATCAGGTATTCCTTATACTTCTGAAAGTCCCTTACAGCCCTGTTTATCATATGTACACCTACTAGCCTCAATGTCCCGCATTATTTCTGCAACCCCAATTTCATTTTGGACCATTTCTTCTTTATCCACCGTTTAAAATCGAAAATAAACTTCATTGGGTTCAAAAACAATTTTACCACTTGTCTCACGAACCATGTCAGATTACTTTCATCACTTAAATTATTCTTGTTTTGTAAATTTTTATTTTTCGAACTATTAACATTTTTATTTTCGGAACCATTAACTTTTTTATTTTCCGAGCCATTCTTTGCTGCTGAATTTAAATACACTCTATATCGATCAAATAGGGGTGAGGTTATGGGGATATATGGCTTTGATCGGATTTGACCCTTGACAACTCCATAACCCGGAAAAGCCACTTGATAGAACCGTATATTTCTTGTGACATTAAAGTAACTGCCGTCTGCTTTGATTACTTTCTCATACGTTACTTTTCCGAACGAATAAAATTCGGCAATCAAGTAATGGATAAACCTTTTCACTACTTTCATGTCGACAGAAAAACCCTTATTTAATACTTCCACTGCTTCCTCAGGAGAATTTACTTTTACATTTATTTTCTCGTGCTTATAAAATGCTTCACCCACGTATAATACCGGTTTTCCCCACATCATGGATAAAACTCCAACACCAGAGTTTATAAGCAGCACTGCATCTGCAATGTCTAACAAATCTTTGATGTGAGTATCATCATCCACCATAGTTATTTTGCTGGATTTCGGCGACGTAATCTCCAGAGGATGTTTTTTTGCTAGAATCTTCCATGAATCATCCAAGAGATCTGCAACTCTTTCAACAAAATTTACAAAGTCGTCCATATCTTTTACTGAACCAGAAAAATACTTAACTACCGTATCACTTGGCCTTTGGAATGGGACAAACAATACTTTGTTAGTATGTTTGATACCGTATTTTTCTGCTAAAACTAACTTGCCGACTCTTTCTCCTTGGGATTCAAGGGTTTCGTCCGAAAATATTTCTTGCTCTATATATCTGTCAACTAGAAGCTCTTCTTCATCAGATAATTCTCTATCCCAAATCTTAGGGTCATATGATGCGCTGTCTGCATTAAAGCCGTTTTCATCAAAAAAAACAGAATCCGTTAAAGCGCCCCGGTCTGACACAATATATTTGATATTTCTTTTCCTTAGCTCTTTGTAAATGCTCAATCTTTTTTCATTTCCATATGGATTGGGCATAAATACTCTATCGAACTTGTTTTTATTTAAATAATCAATAAATTCGTCAACTGTGTGAAACTCATGTTCTGACTTATACTCAACATCGCCTAACAAAGGCTTGATTTGCCACAACGATTTATGAAATGCATCTTTTGGACCGCCAAGAGCAAGTGTGCGCCCCATGTATATGTCTATGAGAGGTTGAGGATGCTCATTTGTAGTATCAAACTCTTTCATGAATTCGCATAATAACTTTGAGTTATTTTTATTTTGAAGCCGATATTCCGAACTAACACTATACGGCGGATGCCATATGTGGCACAAAAAAATGCCTTTAATCATCAAACTGTCCCCAAATAAACGAAACATACTTCTAAAACCAGTGTAATCATAAGTATCCCAACTTTTATAGTCGGTATAATACCTATGTGGTCTATAAAACCGATTGGCCATAGCTGCTAACCGGTGAATAAGCTCAAAATCTTCAAAGCCATGCCCTGAGAATTCTTTTCTATGTCCACCAACTGAGAGATAGTGAAATCTATTTACAACTATCGCTGATGTTCCTGGTGCATAATTTTGAATTTTCTGGACGTTTTTGTTTATATAGTAATTTATGAATTGGCTTTTGCGATCCTTTCCACTTAAACTTAGGAATTCCTCGCTCCCCTCAGGTGTTAAATACAGACATGGAACCATCAAAAAATCATAGAAATTTTCTCGTAAATTCTGATTTTCAATTTCCGCAAGCAATTCAGAATAAAAACCTTCGTATGGAACAAGATCTACATCTTGAAAGAATACAAACTCCGTTTTTGCGTACATTACTCCTACATCTCTAGCTTTGCCTATAGAAAATATTTCGTTTTCACCAGGATAATAAACGTATTCTGTATCATATTTTTTACACAATCGTTTTATTTCATCACCAATATCACTAGGGCTGCCACAATCAACAATGTAAAGCAAAACACCACTCGGGCGATTAATAGACAATATGTTTTCAATTTTACTAATATCCCCTGGCCGCTCCTTATTATATTTAAACGGAATTATTACACCTAGGTCCCCATAATCACAATTTTTATATAAACCCAAAGACTTTGTTCCTTTTAAAAGCATATCTGCACCCACTCAAACACTAAATTTTGAAGTAGTTAGATTGCGTTCAAGATATCATGCAAACGCAATATTCCAATCAATCTCGATCCATCAAGCACAGGCAATACCGAGATTGGCCTCTCGCCTTTTTCCATAATCTTAACGGCATCAATAACTTTTGTTCCTTTATTAACAACAATGGGATTTACTTTCATAACATCCATTGCCGTTAATGAAAAAAAATCACTCTCATATCGCTCAAGAACTCTTTTTAGGTCGCCATCAGTAATAATGCCGACTACATCATCACCACTTAATACAACAGTAGCACCAAGACTTTTTGATGTCAGTTCGATTAAAACCTGTTTGAAGGATGAGTGTTGGTCAACAGCTGAATATGAGCGTTCACTCAGCAAGTCTTCTACCTTCATATTTAGTCGTGCCCCAATTGCTCCACCAGGATGATATACAGCAAAGTCTTCTTCTTTAAAGCCTCGGAGCTCAGATGCGACTGTCGCCAAGGCATCACCGATCGCCAGGCTTGCCAACACACTCGAAGTAGGAGCTAAATTTAAATGTCCCGCCTCACGTTCAACTCCTAGACGCAATACGAGATCTACCGCCCCACCCAAGCTGGATTTTGGGTTACTTGTAATTCCTATCAACTTAGCTCCAAAACTCTTCACTAACGGAAGAATGGCCAGCAATTCTTGAGATTCCCCGCTTTTGCTTATAGCTATAACAATATCATTGCATTGGACAATCCCAAGATCACCATGGATAGCTTCTGCCGGATTAAGGTACACAGCCGGTATCCCCAAACTGACCATAGTTGCAGCTATTTTTCGAGATACATGTCCAGACTTTCCAATTCCCGTTACAATGACTTTGCCCGAAGCATTTACAAGAAGCATAACAGCTTGATAAAACGACTCGTTAATATATTGTTTTGTCATTGAGATAGCACGGATCTCTTCGTCTAATAGTTGTTTGCCTTTTTCAATTATCTCCTCTTGGTGCAGCAAATAAAGATCTAATTTCAAGTTATCACCCCTCAGGTAATACGTATAAATCAATAAACTCTCTTATAGCACCTTTTCCTCCGGCAGATTGAAGAACTATGTCCGCTTCTTTTTTTACTTTTGGATGAGCGTCTCCCACAGCCACGAGCCAACCAACAACTGACTTGACACAGACATCATTAACGTCATCACCTATATACGCTACTTGATCGCGAGTTACTCTGTACTTTTTTATTAATTCTTGAACCACCGATCTTTTATCTTCGACTCCTTGGTACACTTCATCAATCCCTAACTCTTCCGCCCTTCTGTTTACGATGTCAGATTTTCTTCCAGTAATTAGAGCAAATCGAATTCCACGTTTTTGTGCCAATGATACACCTAACCCATCTTTAACATTAAATGTTTTAAATAGCTCTCCTTCAGCTCCCAAATAAATCATTCCATCTGTTAATGTTCCGTCGATGTCACAACAGATCAATCGAATATTTTCTATCATAGCTTTCAATATCCTTTTGTAATTGCATCATATTTTTTTAAGGTGGATAGCAAATCTCTCAAATTTGCAAGGGGCACCATGTTAGGCCCATCACTTAGGGCATTGTCGGGATCATGGTGGATTTCCATAAACAGTGCGGATACCCCTACACTAGCTGCGGCTTTAGACAGGGCAGGAACAAACTCTCTTTGACCTCCAGAAGCAGTACCATTCCCACCCGGAAGCTGGACACTATGTGTAGCATCAAAAACCACAGGGTATTCGTATTTTTTCATAATCTCTAACGATCGGTAGTCCACTACTAAATTATTGTAACCAAAGGAGGTACCGCGTTCTGTTAGTAATATTTTGTCGGCCCCTGATTCCTCAAGCTTTTGTATTATGTTTTTTACATCCCAAGGCGCTAAAAATTGACCTTTCTTAACGTTTATCACTCTGCCCGACTCTGCGGCTTTAACCAGCAAATCGGTTTGTCTGCACAAAAAGGCAGGGATTTGTAAAATGTCAACCACTTCTGCTACCCGTTCAATTTGATTCGATTCATGAACATCTGTAATGATCGGTAATCCGTAAGTGTCTTTTACTTTTTTTAATATTCTTAACCCCTCTTCGATGCCAAGTCCGCGGAAAGATTTTCCGGAAGAGCGATTGGCTTTATCAAACGAAGCTTTAAAAATATATGGTATTCCCAACTCACTGGTGATTTCTTTAATCTTCTCTGCTAAATTCATAACAATTGATTCGGATTCTATTACACATGGTCCCCCGATCAACACAACCGGCATATCATTGGAAATAACAATATCGGATACTTCCACTTTTTTCATTGAGTTCATCCCTCTCTAAATTCTTATGTTATATTACATAATAACTCAACTTTCGCAGCTTGAAAATCTGTGCTAAGCCATAGTCAGTGTCAAGCTAGTGTGGGCAACTTTTTGGATTCTGGATGCGAACCTGAAAAGAACCTTTTCCCTCGTAAGCGCATTCAGTCTTCTTCCTGATGCAAGTAGCCATTCATTTTCTGGTATTAGTATCCTCTTAACCCTTTTAATGCCATGCCCGTTGGGTTGCTCTGCCACGGCCCCCTAAGCGTTCGGATCATCCCCTCGACGAATCCTTTGGTCGGTCGTATAGCGTCCCTTAGCAACTCCCGAATGCTGACGGCGGACTGCCGCGTCGTTTTCTCATCCTCATCCGCTAGCTGGACCACTCCGGCTTCACGGCCTCTCATGATCGTCCGCAGCATCGCCCTGACGCCTCGCTCGCTCCAGCTGTATCCGCCTCGCTTCGTCCGTCTCGCAAAGATCCGCATCTGCGCTTCCGCGCTCCCCATCGGTCGCATGCCTCTCGTGTCGATCCCCGCCGCCTGAAGCACCTTCCGGTAGTCCTCCAGATGCTCTTGATGTCGCTTCAGAAACTGCTTATATGCAGCGGCTTTGGATGTTCTTGCACGGTTCGCAAGTCCATGCCGGTCCGAGGGGAAGTGGCAGCAGGAAGGACTTCGCAAGTTGAGCATTGCGGTTGCTCATGCAAAAAATGTGGGGTTGATCGCATAGGCGGTCTCCCCACATTTTTTGTTATAGCTTCTTTTTATCGAGAATGGTAAAATCATGATAAAAGAGGACGAGGGATGGGGAAATTGCAACGATTACGGTACATAGATATTTTCCGAGCAACCGCGATTCTATCCGTAACAGGCTTTCATTTGTGGCGATATTTTGGAAATCCACATTACGTGGTATGGATTTATGATTTATATGCCCCATTGGAGCGCGGCCGTTATGGAGTAGACTTGTTTTTCTTTATTTCCGGTTATTGTATGGCCCTGACGGTCTATAAGTATCGTGATATTGTGCTTACGACGGAATTTTACCGTAGCTATTTATTAAAAAGAATCATACGTATTATTCCGGCTTATTACGCGGCAATATTGGTCTGGAACATCCTTCTCTCGGAAGGGGTTACCTTCAAGACTCATAATGCCTCGGACAATATATTGCATTTGTTGCTCATTCATAATTTGTATCCAAGCACGCTTTACTCAATCTCTGGTGTATTTTGGTCTATCGCAACAGAAATGCAGTTTTACGTCATTTTTCCGATCGTTTTTGTTCTGTGTCTTCGATATTTATGGTTAATGATCCCGGTGTTCGCCGGCATCACATTGTATCTTAACTTCAACTTTATTCCTAAGCTGGCTATTGGTGAGTATAAAGAGTATTGGGAAGTTGTTTCGTGTTCTCTACTAAACTATTTGATACTTTTCATACTAGGAATTGGAGGATATTTGTACAAGGATAAAATCGCGGAATTCTTCAAGAACAGATTCATTTTTGGTGCATACATTTTGTTTATTCTGCACTTCTTATTTGCTGACGATATGGTGGTGCCGCAAGGGTTTGTGAATCACGTTGTAGCAGGGGCGTTACTCGGGGGATTGATGGTTGCTGTTTCAACGTGGAATTTCGAATCTTTACCTTTCCGTGCAATAGCGAGGATCGGTATATATTCGTACTCCATTTACCTGTATAATTACATCTTTTATATCCACGAAAAGCCGGTGTATACAGGTTTAATCGGTTGGATAATATACACTTTGTTGATTCTTGTATTTGGAATTTTCATGTACTACGTAGTGGAGAAGCCGGCACAATGGCTTAAGCGGTTTAATCGTCTTCCAAGTGTTACGAGAACAGAATCGAGTGTCAAGGGCTGATCCCGTGAGAAGAATGGAATATGCGAATGTAAAGCAGCGGGAAAGTGGAGATATAAGCAAGTCGGCCGGCGGTATCTTCTCGTATGTGGGGTATTGAACTTTGAGGGTGAAACCATCACCAATCGAATAGAGTAGCAATGCAATAGTTTCTTGAACAATCGAGGTGAAAGTAATGCAGACAAAGGTGATTTCAGGCTTCCCTGGTGTCGGTAAAACCGCTTTGTGCATCAGGTCAGATACCAAAGAATTCCTCCCAGTCCGTCCGCTGCTGGGGCACGATGCCCTCCACCGGCACCCCCTCCACGGCTGCCAGCAAAGCCGCCACGTCCTGCCTCTCCAGCGCCTGCCTGACGGCCTTCCATTCCTTCGGCAAATGTCCGACAAACCGTTTCAAGTCACGCGCCACATGGAAGCGATCCAGCGTATAGATACATTTGCCAAAATATGATTCGCACTCCCCAATCCATGAGGCCCCGTCTCCATTGACCACCAGCCAGGTGTCCTCGTCGATCTCATATCGCTTCGCCAGAAAGTCGCCAAAGCCTTCCCAAAAGTCTCCCTTGCCCGGATGCAGATAATACTGCTTGTCCTTTAACTGCACGCGTCCACCCACGTTGTCCCAACCCTCGTGCACTGCGGCCATCCCATGCTCTATCCCGCGACGTCTTCGCCGCTGCAGTTTCGTGTACAGTCCATCCGCCTCCACAAACAGCACCTTGACCTTGCGCTTCTCCTCAACCTTTACCGGCTTTTCCGCCCGCTGAATCAGCTTCTCCCGAAGGCCTCATGGCTGAGCACCGGGTAGCCCAACAACTGCTCCAGCCGCTTGGCACTGTCCCGGTACGACGGCCCCTCTGCAGCAAAGGCAATCGCCGATTCCAGCAAATGCGGCTGACTTTCCCTCGTCCCTCGAATTGCAAGTGCTGATCGAGCAGGTAGACGGGTTTGCCGGTTTGACGATCCATGTACAACCTCCGCTTGAAGCGAATGCTGCCAAATGTCACAGCCGGGTTATAATTGACCCACCGGCGCCGGAATGAAAATGACCCACCTTCAGCGAATCTCTCTCTCTCAGAGATTTCCGACCAAGGAACCTGAGAGAGGAGAATATCAAGTGCTGAAAGGCGGGACTGTCTTGAGATTACACGAAATGAAAGCGGATGGGAAGAGTCTTCGTCAAATTGCCAAAG
>Ga0310827_100852_pt1 | contig 19048 bp, 24 predicted proteins | sample WT_ome_2_FD_201309 | JGI IMG/M metagenome (GOLD analysis project Ga0310827, IMG submission 201309) | Sorghum-adapted microbial communities enriched on wild type (WT) sorghum from Joint BioEnergy Institute, Emeryville, California, United... ... | reverse complement strand
CTTGAGGCTGGAACCCGAACCTGGTTCCGTCCGGGAGACAAGTCGGGATGGTTGCATATTTGACGAAAAAAGAAAAGGATGAATAGAGATGACCTCATGGTTCCAAGCGGAAGGACAAGTCGATGCGTTCTCTCCCGTGATCCAGGAAGCATCATCGCTCCTCCGGAAGGGGGAGCTTGTCGCTTTTCCAACCGAAACGGTTTACGGCCTCGGGGCCGATGCCCGCAACACGGCGGCGGTAGAACAAATCTTCACCGCCAAAGGACGTCCGTCGGATAACCCCCTGATCGTGCACATTGCGGAATCCGGCCAGCTGGACGGGCTCGTATCGGAGTGCCCGGAGCCGATCCGGAAGCTGCTGAGCGCCTTCTGGCCCGGCCCGCTGACGGTGGTGCTGCCCGTCCGCCCCGGCGCCGTATCGCCGCGGGTTACCGCAGGGCTCCCCACCGTCGGCGTACGCATGCCGGCCCACCCGGTCGCGCTGGCGCTGCTGCGCGCCGCGGATTGCCCCGTGGCGGCGCCCAGCGCGAACCGCTCCGGTCGGCCGAGCCCGACGCGGGCCGAGCATGTGCGCGAGGATCTCGGCGGGCGCATAGCTGGCATCGTCGACGGCGGGCCGACCGGCGTCGGCCTGGAGTCGACGGTGGTCGAGCTGGCCGGCGGCCGCCTGCACGTGCTGCGCCCTGGCGGCATTACCGCCGCGCAGCTGCGGGAAACGCTGCCGGAGATCCCCGTCGAGGCCGCCGGCCAGCCGGCCGGAGGCGAAGCGCCGAAAGCTCCCGGCATGAAATACGCGCACTACGCCCCGCGCGGACGGATGACGCTCGCTGTCGGAAGCGATCCGGGGCAGGTGTGCGCCGCCATCCAGGCGCAGCTGGACGAAGCCCGCCGGCGGGGGGAGCGTACCGGTGTGCTGGCATTTGCCGAGCATGCCGGGTGGTACGACGCCGATTGTATCGCCGTCTGCGGCTCCCTGGGCGATCTGACAACGGCGGCTCGCGGCCTCTACGATGCTCTCCGCCGCCTGGACGAGGGCGGAGCCACCTGGATCCTGGCGGAAACCTGCCCCGAGGAGGGCCTGGGGGCGGCGATTATGAACCGGCTGCGCAAAGCGGCCGCGGGACGAATCCTGGCCGTTTAGTCCGGCTTGTCATGATTCCCCTCTGTCCGGCATATGTTGGGTAGAGAACACGTGGACAGGGGGGGTAACCATGGCACAATCAGCGGAGCTGGGTCAGGTATTGACCGTGCTCTTCATGGCTTTGGCCTTGGGTATGGACGCGTTCTCGCTTGGGCTTGGCATTGGCCTTAAGGGGATACGGCTGCTGGACGTTCTGAAAATCAGCGCCGTGATTGCCTTGTTCCATATGTTCATGCCATTGGCGGGCATGTTTATGGGAAAGTATATGAGTTCCCTCCTTGGAGGAGTGGCGGCCGCTATAGGAGGCGGCCTGCTTATCTTATTGGGCGGCCATATGATCTATAGCTCCTTGCGCGGGGAGGAGGTTAAATCCTTTGACCACGGAAGCTTGTGGGGACTACTGCTATTTTCTTTGACCGTCAGCATGGATGCCTTTTCCGTCGGGGTTTCCCTGGGCATGTTTTCCTCGGATCTTTTACTTACCGTGCTGACGTTCGGCGCCTTTGGCGGACTGATGTCCATCGCCGGGCTCCTGGTTGGCCGCCGCTTCGGTTATTGGACCGGGGAATATGGAGAAGCCATAGGCGGTATCATTTTGCTGGTATTCGGCATAAAATTTTTGCTGTGACGGGCCCGGGAACAATGCCCGCCGGGCTCATAAAACTTCCCGCAGCGGGAGAAAGTAAGATACAATGGGCTAAGGGGACTTCCCGAAGAATCCTTCAACATTCCAGGGCAACGAAGGAGGGAGTTGGGGTGAAGCGCATCTTGTTCGTTTGTACGGGAAATACATGCCGCAGTCCGATGGCCGAAGGCCTGGCCCGCCAAATGGCAAAGGAGCGGGGGGCCGATCTCGAATTCCGGTCGGCCGGTGTATCGGCTGCGGATGGACAAGCCATTTCCCGGCATGCTGTACGCATTTTGCAGGAAGCGGGGGTGTCCGAAGAGCTTGTCTCCCGCAGGGTGACCGGGGAATCGGTTGCCTGGGCGCATCTGATTCTGGCCATGACCCAGGGGCACAAGCGCCGGCTGATCGAGGAGTATCCCGAGGCAGCGGATAAAATTTTTACTTTAAAGGAATACGCTGACGACAACCCCGAGAATGCCAAACGGATGGAAGAGGCCGGACGTCTGGCCGCGGAAGCCCAGCTCAAGCTGGCACTGGGCGAAAAAATATCCCCCGGGGAGGAACGGAAACTGCAGGAAATGCAGATCAATCTGCCCCGGCACGATATTTCCGATCCGTTCGGTCTGGATTATGAAGCGTATCGGCAATGCGCCGAGGAAATCCGGGAATGTCTGGACAAAATCATGTCCAAATTGGGATAGCGGCAGCCGGTGTAAGCCGGATCATCCCTTTACATCCTTGACGGGATAAGATATGATGTAAGTATCGATGAAGACCCGATGTAACTGGCGACGAGTGGATGAAACCACAATGGAGCATCGGGCTATACGGCCGGTCGCCTGGGCAGAAGAGCAACGACGCGAACCTGGTTTGCGCCATGCTCTTTTTTCGTTTATCTGGCAAAAAAATACCCCGGGTGGGCAGGCTGAAGAAGATTTTCCGCGAGCGGGTAAACTAAACTGAATCCAGTTCAGGAGGCGTTGGGGATGAAAATTGCCATAGGAGCCGATCACGGCGGTGTTCAACTGAAGGACGAAATCAAGGAATTGATGGAATCGCTCGGTCATCGGGTGGAAGATTTGGGCTGCCATTGCACCGATTCCGTCGATTACCCGGATTACGCGATTCCGGTATGCGAGAAAGTCGTTTCCGGGGAAGCGGACAAAGGGATTCTGATTTGCGGCACTGGAATCGGCATGTGCATTGCCGCCAACAAAATCCCCGGAATTCGATGCGCTCTGGTTCATGATGTTTTCTCGGCGAAGGCGACGAGAGAGCACAACGATTCCAATGTGCTGGCGATGGGAGCCCGGGTGGTCGGTCCCGGTCTCGCGTTGGAAATCGCACGGACCTGGATCGGTACCGAATTTTCCGGGGAAGTCCGGCATGAAAACCGGATCCGCAAGATCAAGTCGATTGAAGACAAATATGCCCTGCATCCGTAAAACGTCCGGAAGGGAGGCTGCAATGGATGGAGAAAGAGCCGATTTCCAGTGCTGAAGCAGACGGGGATGCGCTGGCCGGCCAAGTCGGGACGGTGGTTCGCGAGCTTGTCAAGGCCGCGGGAATCCGCGCAGGCCAGGTCATTGTATTCGGTGTAAGCACCAGTGAAGTACTTGGACAGCGAATCGGCACTTCGGGGACGGAGGACGTGGCCGCCGCCCTTTATCGGGGGATTGAACAGGTTCGTCGGGAGACGGGTTTTGCGCCGGCGTTTCAATGCTGCGAGCATTTAAATCGGGCCCTGGTCGTTGAACGGGAAACAGCCGAACGCTACGGATGGGAAGAGGTCTCTGTAGTGCCGGTGCCGAAGGCCGGGGGATCGATGGCTGCTTATGCTTACAAGCAGTTCCGGCGGCCGTGTGTGGTCGAGGAAATCCTGGCCCATGCCGGCGTGGATATCGGGGATACGCTGATCGGCATGCATTTGCGCCGTGTAGCCGTGCCGGTCCGTCCGTCGCTTAAGGAGATTGGGAACGCGCATGTAACGATGGCTTTCAGCCGGCCGAAGCTGATTGGCGGAGCCCGCGCGGTTTATGCGCACCCGCAGCCGAATCTCGCCTCCGGATGTGACCAGGGTTAGTTCAGATCAGGAAAAAATCGTGATAACGGGGAGGAAACGAATAATGGAACATCTTCGCCAAACAGACCCGAAAATTGTGGAAGCCCTCAATCTGGAACTGGGGCGTCAGAGAGACAAAATTGAACTCATCGCTTCGGAGAACTTTGTCAGCCGGGCGGTGCTTGAAGCGGCCGGTACCGTCCTGACCAACAAATACGCAGAAGGCTATCCGGGCAAACGGTATTACGGCGGCTGCGAATACGTGGATATTGTCGAGAACATTGCCCGCGACCGCGCCAGGGAATTGTTCGGGGCCGAACATGCCAATGTGCAGCCTCATTCCGGGGCCCAGGCGAATATGGCCGTGTACCTTGCAGCCCTGAAACCGGGGGACACGGTGCTCGGCATGAACCTGGCCCATGGAGGCCATCTGACCCATGGAAGTCCGGTCAATGCTTCCGGTTTGCTGTACCATTTCGTGCCGTACGGGGTCAGCGAAAACGATGCCCGGATCGATTACGACGAAGTTCGGAAACTGGCCTTCAAGCACAGACCGCGGTTGATTGTCGCCGGTGCAAGCGCCTATCCGCGGATCATCGATTTCGAAGCGCTTGGTCAAATTGCCTCCGAAGTCGGAGCGTTGCTTATGGTCGACATGGCGCACATTGCCGGCCTTGTTGCCGCCGGGCTTCATCCGAATCCGGTACCGCATGCGCATTTTGTTACCACCACCACGCACAAAACGCTGCGCGGACCCCGCGGCGGAATGATTTTGTGCCGGAAACCGTGGGCGGCTGCTATTGACAAAGCGGTATTCCCGGGAACCCAGGGCGGGCCGCTCATGCATATTATTACGGCCAAAGCGGTAGCTTTGGGTGAAGCCCTGAAGCCTGAATTCAAGGTTTACAGCGATAATGTGGTCAAGAATGCGAAGACTTTGTCCGAGGCTTTGATCGCGGAAGGCTTGAATCTGGTTTCCGGCGGAACGGACAACCATTTGATGCTGGTTGATTTGCGCAATTTGAACCTGACCGGCAAGGAAGCGGAGCATCTGCTTGACGAAGTTGGGATCACGGTGAACAAGAACGCAATCCCGTTCGATCCGACCAGTCCGTTCGTCACCAGCGGCATTCGGATCGGAACGCCGGCCGTCACTTCCCGCGGGATGGACCAGCAGGCGATGAAGGAAATTGCGCAAATTATCTCCCTGACGTTAAGGCATCCGAAGGATGAATCGGTTCATGAAAAAGCCCGCGGCATGGTCAGGGCTTTGACATCGCGCTTTCCGCTCTACGAAGGATTGGCATATTAACCGGCAGTTTCCGAAAAACAGAATAGCAGCGGCCGCTTGCGGTCAAGGACCGGTTTTAACCGGTCCTTTTTGCGGACTTGCACATTTTCCCTCCCGGAATTGGTGAAGCTAAGATAAACCGGTTATGATATAATAGACGAGATTTATGCCGGCGGGGGTACTCTGCCTAGCGGGAGGAACTTATGGGTAAAATTTTCGTATGCGATCATCCTTTGATTCAGCACAAGCTAACCTACATACGGGACGAAACAACCAATACGAAGGACTTTCGTGAATTGGTCGACGAAGTCGCAACTTTGATGGCTTATGAGATTACAAGAGATATTCCGTTGGAACACATTGAAGTCAAAACCCCGGTTACGACGGCGGATTGCCGGATCATTTCCGGACGAATGCTGGGGCTTATCCCGATTCTGCGGGCCGGCCTTGGCATGGTCGACGGGATTTTAAAGCTGCTGCCTGCGGCCAAAGTCGGCCATATCGGCTTATACCGCGATCCGAATACGCTTAAGCCGGTGGAATATTACGTCAAGCTCCCAACCGACGTTCAGGAACGTCTGCTCATTGTCATCGATCCGATGCTGGCGACCGGGGGATCGGCCAATGCCGCTATCGAAGTGCTCAAGAAACGGGGATGCACCCAAATCAAATTGATGTGCCTTATTGCTGCCCCCGAAGGAATCCGGGCTGTCGAGGAAGCCCATCCGGATGTGGACATTTACGTGGCAGCGATCGACGATCACTTGAATGAACACGGTTATATTGTACCCGGTTTGGGAGATGCCGGGGACCGTTTGTTCGGCACAAAATAGGAGGGAAATGGGGAAATGAAACGAATCAAAGTCATGACCATTTTCGGCACCCGTCCGGAAGCAATCAAGATGGCGCCGCTGGTTCTGGAATTGCGGAAACACGAGGATCACATCGAATCCAAGGTTTGTGTTACCGCCACCCATCGGGAACTGCTTGATCAGGTTCTCGAGGTTTTCGGCATCGCTCCCGATTATGATCTCAACGTGATGAAAGACCGGCAGACGCTCAGTGAAACGACTATCCGCGTACTGGAGCGGCTGGAACCGGTGCTCAAGGAAGCGAAACCGGACATCGTCCTGGTGCACGGGGATACGCTGAACACATTTGTGGCCAGCTACGCCGCTTTCCTGCAGCAAATTCAGGTGGGCCATGTGGAAGCGGGACTGAGGACCTGGAACAAGCTGTCACCTTACCCGGAAGAGATGAACCGTCAGCTGACCGGCGTCCTGGCTGATCTTCATTTCGCTCCGACCGGATGGTCTGCGGGCAATCTGCTCAAGGAGAACAAGCCGGAAGATGCGATTTTCATCACAGGCAATACGATCAACGACGTGCCCCGATATATTGTCAAGAACGATTTCCGCCATCCACTTCTTGACTGGGCTGCAGGGAAAAGGCTGATTCTCATGACCGCACACCGCAGGGAATCACTGGGCGAACCGCACCGTCAAGTATTCCGGGCCGTGAAACGGATCGCTGACGAATTCGAGGATATCGCCATCGTATATCCGGTGCATCCGAATCCCGCCGTGCTGGAGCCGGCCCGCGAGATCCTCGGATCCCACCCGCGAATCCGCCTGAGCGAACCGCTGGATGTAATGGATATGTACAATTTTTATCCGCATACCCATTTGATTCTGACCGATTCCGGCGGCATTCAGGAAGAAGCCCCGTCATTTGGCGTACCGGTGCTGGTTTTAAGGGAGACCACCGAACGGCCCGAAGGGATCGAAGCCGGAACACTGGAACTGGTTGGAACGAACGAGCAGCATGTGTACGAACGGGCCAAGCGGCTGCTGACTGACGAGAATGAGTATAAACGGATGAGCAATGCAGGGAATCCGTACGGGGACGGAAAAGCGTCGGAACGAATCGTGCAGGCCATTCTGTTCCGTTTCGGAATCCTCAAGGCCAGACCCGAACCGTTCCATCCGTGACAAACTCTTGACAAAACAAACACCATACAGTTCTACTGTCTGCTTTTCAAACGCGCAAACCCTTGATACACAAGGATTTTTTCAAATTTGGCAAGCAATTCTTCTAATATATATCAATTGACAAAATTGAGTGGGCTTAGATAAAATATATGAGGATTCACAGGAGTGAGGCTATGAAGGACCCGAATTCCGGAGAAAATCCATGGCGCGCCGTAGCATTGGCCAGCGCGATCGGCATTGATTTGGCGGTATGCATGATTTCCGGTTACTGGATCGGAAAGCGGCTTGGCGACTGGCTCGGTTCCCCTGTCTGGATCGTTGTCGGAATCATGCTGGGCTTTGCGGTCGGCGTGTTCGGCATAGCGATCTTACTTCGAAAATTTACGGGGGGCTCCAATGGATGAATTCGCAGCCCATCTCAGAAAAGTTCAAAAAATCTCTTTCTTTTTTTTGTCCTTTTGCTTTATGGCATGGGCGGTTTTTCCCGCATACCGGGAATACGCCGCGGGAATGATTCTGGGTACGGCGGTCAGCATGATCAATTCCCGCTATCTTGCCTGGAAGATTCGATTGCTGTCGAAAGCCGCGCTCGAACAGTCCGGCCGCAAGATCAATATGGGATTTGCCACCCGTGCCGCAATGTCCTTGCTTGCTGTGTTGATTGCTTATAAATTGGAGCAAGTCGCAATTTCTACAACCCTTGTCGGATTATTTTTTGTACAATTGGCAACACTCCTAGTGGGTATTATTAGCAATCTCCAGCCAAGAAAGTAAGACATTCATTCGCGGAAAGGGGTGAAAAGTGAAAGATGCATCAATCCGTTATTATCTCGCTGGGCGGGATTCATATCGACCTCATTGCGATCGGAATGATCCTGATCACCGGCATCATCGTCATGATCCTGGCTTTGCTCGGGACGCGAAATTTGTCTGTCGATAATCCGGGGAAAATGCAAAATTTTCTCGAATGGGTTGTCGAGTTTGTACACGGTTTGATTGCCAGCACCATGGACATGAAGAAAGGGAAATCCTTTCTTATGCTGGGCTTGACCTTGATCATGTTCATCTTTGTCGGCAATATGCTGGGTCTGCCGTTCTCAGTGGCTACCGAAGTGAATGAACCGGTCACCGTTTTTGGCCATCAGGTGCTCGCGACTACGCCGGACAAGATTGAGGCGGCACACGAAGCGGGAAAACATATTTCCCTGGCCTGGTGGAAGTCCCCTACGGCGGATGCTTCCGTTACGATGGGTTTGGCTTTTATGGTCATTTTAATGTCTCACTATCTGGGATTGACACGAAATACGAAGCATTATCTGAAACACTATGTTGAACCCCATTGGGCTATGTTCCCTTTGAATGTGATCAAGGAAATTTCCAAGCTCCTCACCTTGGGGTTGCGGCTATTTGGCAATATTTTCGCGGGAGAAGTGCTGATTGCCGTCATTCTGATGGCCGGTTTCTGGGGGATTATCCCCTTGATCGCATGGCAGGGCTTCAGTGTCTTTGTCGGTGCGATTCAAGCCTTCGTCTTTACGATTCTGACGATGGTATACATTTCCCAAACGATCGAGCATCATTAAATCTAGCTTAATCTTCCCGGATTAAGATAAGATGAATATCTTTTAAAAAATTAATGAATTTAGAGGAGGATTTCAATCTATGAGTTTGAGTTTTCTTGCTGCAGCCATTGCGATGGGTCTGGGTGCTTTGGGCGCCGGTATTGGTAACGGTTTAATCGTAGGTCGCGCCATCGAGGGAATCTCCCGTCAACCCGAGCTTCGCGGTACTTTGCAAACGACGATGTTTATCGGTGTCGGTCTGGTTGAGGCCCTGCCGGTGATTTCGCTGGTATTTGCGTTGCTGTTCACTTTCGTACTGTAATAAATCGACATATCGGCGGGGAAGCCTGATAGCCTCCACGCCTTCCTTTTGCTTGGGGCAGTTTTGGCCGGCCGAAGCGCGAGGCGGGAGGTTTGTACACCTCTGGGAAGGGAGTGACCTTGAAAATGACTTTTGAATGGACAACATTTGTGTTTGCCATAATCGCCTTCCTGATTCTCTACTGGCTGCTCAGCAAATATGCGTTCGGGCCTTTGTTCGGCATTATGGAAAAACGCAAGGAACATATTCAGGAGCAGATCCAATCGGCGGAGAAAAACCGCCAGGAAACGGAAAAGCTGCTGGCGGAACAGAAGCGGGCTATCCAGGAGGCAAAGCAGCAAGCTTACGAAATCATGGAACAGGCGCGTGCCACCAGCGCGAGTCAGGCGGAAGAAATCATCCGCCAGGCGAAGGAAGAGGCGATGCGTCTGAAGGAAGAAGCTCTGAAGGACATCGAAAACGAGAAGAACAAGGCGGTTGCCGCCGTTCGCAGCCAGGTGAGCGCGATGTCGGTTCTCATTGCCTCGAAGATTATCGAAAAGCAAATCGACGAGAAATCCCAGGAGCAATTGATTGAGCATTATCTTAACGAAGTAGGAGGCAGACAATGAGCAGCGAAACGATTGTCGCAAAGCGTTACGCCAAAGCCTTGTTTGCCGTGGCCAAGGAAAAATCGATGATTGAGCGGGTGGAAGAAGAACTGCGGGCGATCGTTGAGGCTGTTGGAGAGAACCCCGATTTTCAGAACCTGCTGCTTCATCCGAATATTGAAGCGAAAACCAAACTGGGTATGATGAGCGCGATTCTGGAAGGCAAGGTTTCCGACCCCGTGTGGGGGATGCTGAAGCTTTTGATCGAGCGGGGACGCGAATCCATCCTGACTTCCCTTTATAACGATTTTATTGATATAGCCGATGAAGCGCTCGGCCAGGTCAACGCCACCGTCTATACCCCGTTCGCCCTGAATGAGAAGGAAAAGCGGGAAATCGCCGAAGGATTCGGCCGGTTGTCCGGCAAAAAGATCCGGATTGAGACCGTGATCGATCCCTCGCTGCTCGGCGGGATCAAGGTTCGGATCGGCGATCGTTTGTATGACGGCAGTCTGGCCGGCAAGCTGGCCCGGCTGCAAAAAAACTTGAACGAAGCACAAGCAATGTAGATAGGGGTGAGGTTCGTTGAGTATCAGACCTGAAGAAATCAGCACACTGATTAAACAGCAGATTGAACAATATAAATCTGAGATCGAAGTGGTAGACGTAGGTACGGTCATCCAAGTCGGTGACGGTATTGCGCGCGCCCACGGTCTGGGCAACGTCATGGCAGGCGAGCTCCTGGAATTTTCCAATGGCGTAATGGGCATGGCCCAAAACCTGGAAGAGGATAACGTCGGTATCGTCATTATGGGCCCCTATCAGGATATCCATGAAGGCGACCAGGTGAAGCGGACGGGCCGGATCATGCAGGTTCCGGTTGGTGAAGCGCTGCTTGGCCGTGTCGTTAACGCACTTGGACAACCCGTAGATGGAAATGGCCCGCTCGAAGTGAGCGAATATCGTCCGGTGGAATCGCCGGCACCCGGGGTTATGGCCCGTAAATCCGTGCACGAGCCGATGCAAACCGGCATCAAGGCGATTGATTCGATGATTCCGATCGGCCGCGGCCAGCGGGAACTGATTATCGGCGACCGCCAAACCGGTAAAACAGCGATCGCTATCGATACGATCATCAATCAAAAAGGAAATGGGATGATCTGTATCTATGTCGCTATCGGGCAAAAACGTTCGACGGTAGCCAATGTCGTGGAAACCCTGCGCCGCAGCGGAGCCATGGACTATACGATTGTGGTTACGGCAAGTGCATCCGAACCGGCGCCCCTTTTGTACATGGCCCCGTATGCCGGCTGCGCCATGGGCGAGTACTTTATGTACAAAGGCAAGCATGTTCTGATCATTTACGACGATCTTTCCAAGCAGGCTGCCGCATATCGCGAGCTTTCCCTGTTGCTGAGACGTCCCCCGGGCCGCGAAGCTTATCCCGGCGACGTATTCTACCTGCACTCCCGTCTGTTGGAACGCGCCGCCAAGCTGAATGACGAACTGGGCGGAGGGTCGATGACGGCTCTTCCCTTTATCGAGACCCAGGCGAGCGACGTTTCAGCCTACATTCCGACCAACGTGATTTCGATTACAGACGGCCAGATTTTCCTGGAGTCCGACCTCTTCTATTCCGGTCAGCGTCCGGCGGTTAACGTCGGTATCTCGGTTTCCCGGGTAGGCAGCTCGGCGCAAATCAAGGCGATGAAGAAAGTCGCCGGTACCCTGAAGCTGGATCTTGCCCAGTACCGTGAGCTTGCGGCCTTCTCTCAGTTCGGCTCCGATCTGGATAAAGCGACCCAGGCCCGTCTGAACCGCGGGGCGCGGACGATGGAAATTCTCAAGCAAGGCGTTAACCAGCCTATGCCTGTCGAGAAACAAGTGGTCAGCATCTATACCGCCATCAAAGGTCACCTGGACGATATTCCGCTGCAAGACGTCGTCCGCTTCGAGAGGGAGTTCCTGGCTTTCATCGATGGCAACCATCAGGAAATTTTGGCTAACATCCGTGATACCAAGGACTTGACAGCCGATAATGAAAAAGCGCTGGAAAATGCGATTGCCCAATTCAAAAAAGGGTTTGCCGTTTCAGCCTGACTTTTCGAAAATATAAACGGTTAGCTTGCCTCGGCAAGCTAACCTCCTGTTTTGAGGCCTCTAGCGGACGGCTTCGCAGGCTTGTAATTCAAGCGTAGAGGTGGTGAAACTTTTGGCAAAGGGATTGCGCGAGATCAAGCGCCAAATTAAGAGCAAGCAAAGCATGAAACAGATCACCCGGGCGATGGAGATGGTGGCAGCCGCGCAGCTGAGAAGAGCCCAGGAAGGTGCACAGGCTGCCCGTCCTTATGCTGACAAGATTAAGGAAGTGATCTCCAATATCGCGGCCGGTACCAACGGAGTGAAGCATCCCATGCTTCAAAGCCGGGAGATCAAAAAGACCGGCTACCTGGTCATTACCTCGGACCGCGGATTGGCCGGAGGCTTTAATGCCAACGTGCTGCGGAAGGTTTCCCAAACAATCGCGGCACGGCATAAATCTGCGGATGAATATGGAATTTTTGTAATCGGAAGAAAGGGACGCGATTTTTTCAGCAAGAGAGGATATCCCATCGTTGGCGAAATTACCGGATTGGCCAATAATCCGACGTTTGCGGAGATCAAGGAAATCGCCAAAGCGGCAGTAGGGAACTTTGAAAACGGCGTATACGACGAATTGTATCTGGTCTATAACCAGTTCATCAACGCCATTTCGCAGGTTGCAGTTGAGAAACGGCTGTTGCCTCTGGATGAAGTCAAGGGAGGCTCCACTGCGGCAAATTACGAGTACGAGCCTTCTCCGGAGGGTGTATTGGATGTGCTTCTGCCCAAGTACGCAGAAACTTTGATTTACAGCGCTGTGCTGGAAAGCAAGGCCAGCGAGTTTGGGGCCCGGATGACAGCCATGGGCAATGCGACGAAAAATGCGACGAAGATGATCGATACCTTGACATTGACGTACAACCGCGCCCGGCAGGCGGCAATTACGCAAGAGATTACGGAAATCGTGGCCGGAGCCAACGCCCTTACCTAGACGGATCGGCGGCTCTATATGGAACCGGCTTAATCGATAGTGCGGTTAGAAGAATGGGTTTCCACTTGGAGGCCTTTTTAGGAGGGTAAACAATGAATAAAGGACGCGTTGTGGCGGTAATGGGGCCCGTCGTCGATATCGAATTCGACGGCGGTCACCTTCCGGAAATTCTGAATGCGATCAAGATCGAGAAAAAAGCGGAAAATTCCGGCGAACGCGATATCAACCTGACAGTCGAAGTAGCCAACCAGCTTGGAGACAATATGGTCCGCTGCGTCGCCATGTCTTCCACAGACGGCCTGGTGCGCGGTATGGAAGCCGTCGATCTGGGAGGCCCGATCACCGTTGCCGTTGGTCCGGCAACACTCGGCCGCGTATTCAACGTACTCGGTGAACCGATTGACAACCAGGGCGACGTTGACCGCAGTTTGACCAGCCCGATTCATAAAGAAGCACCGGCATTTGTCGACCTGACCACCCAGGCGGAAATGCTGGAGACGGGGATCAAAGTCATCGACTTGTTGGCGCCTTACATGAAGGGCGGCAAGATTGGACTGTTCGGCGGTGCCGGCGTTGGCAAAACCGTAACGATGCAGGAATTGATTCATAACATCGCCCAGGAACACGGCGGAATCTCCGTGTTTGCCGGTGTAGGGGAGCGTACAAGAGAAGGGAACGACTTATTCCACGAAATGAGCGAATCGGGAGTTATCTCGAAGACGGCGATGGTGTTCGGCCAGATGAACGAACCGCCCGGGGCCCGTCTGCGCGTAGCCCTGACCGGTCTGACCATGGCGGAATATTTTCGCGATGAAGAAGGACGCGACGTGCTGCTCTTCATCGACAACATCTTCCGCTTCACCCAAGCGGGCTCGGAAGTTTCCGCTCTGCTTGGACGGATGCCTTCCGCGGTAGGTTACCAGCCGACGCTGGCTACCGAGATGGGGCAGCTTCAAGAACGGATTACTTCGACGAAGAAAGGTTCCGTTACCTCGATTCAGGCCATCTATGTGCCGGCCGACGACTATACCGACCCGGCTCCGGCAACGGCGTTCGCCCACCTGGATGCGACGACGAACCTGGAGCGGGCAATCGCGGCGAAAGGTTTGTTCCCCGCAGTCGACCCGCTGGCTTCCAGCTCCCGGATTCTGAACCCGCAGGTTGTAGGCGAAGAGCATTACAATGTGGCCCAGGGCGTCAAGCAAATCCTGCAGCGCTATAAAGAGCTGCAGGACATCATCGCCATCCTGGGTATGGACGAACTGTCTGATGAGGATAAGCTTGTTGTCCATCGTGCCAGAAGAATTGAACGTTTTCTGGCGCAGCCGCTGCATGTGGCCGAAGCATTCAACGGGATTCCCGGGGTTTACGTGCCGGTCAAGGATACGGTTCGCAGCTTCAAGGAAATTCTGGACGGCAAGCATGACGACCTTCCGGAAGAAGCGTTTTATAACGTGGGTACCATTGAGGATGCCGTGGCGAAGGCGAAGAAGCTGCAATCTTGAGACGGCGTAAATCTTCACTCCGGGAAAGGAGGAACCCATGAGCACTTTCTTGTTGGAAATCGTCACCCCGGAACGTATTGTATACGAGCAAGAGGTCAACATGATCATCGTCAAAGGAGTGGAAGGCGAGATGGGCATTCTGCCCCATCATATCCCGCTGGTTACGCCTTTGAAAATTGCTCCGGTCATTGTCAAAAAACCGCAGGGTGAGGAACTGATCGCCGTAAACGGCGGTTTTATGGAAGTCCGGAAGGAAAAAGTAGTCATTCTCGCAGAGAGTGCAGAGTTGGCCGTCGATATCGATGTTGAACGAGCCCTGGCCGCAAAAAAACGGGCGGAAGAACGTCTGGCTGACAAGCGCAGGGAAGAAATTGACTTCCGCCGGGCAGAACTGGCTTTGCAAAGGGCGTTAAATCGGATTGAAGTAGCGGAAAAAAGACGATAACTTTGAGCAGAGGAGGGATCCTCTGCTTTTTTGCTTTTTCGACTCATCCTGTAACGCTGGCCTGGGTTTAATGGCGGAGATGACCTGTCATTAAAAAGGCTTTATATAGCGATTTCCAGCTACATTTGATATAATTGTGAAAGTATTTACTACTGTTCCTGATTTCCGGAGGGGGAGAGATAAATCAAAGATGGAAATGAATAATTATGTCATCGTTGCCATTTTTATCGGATTGGGCATTTTGCTGCCTGTTGTCGCACTGACGCTGGGCCGGTGGCTTCGCCCCCAAAAGCCTGTAAAGGAAAAGCTTACGACTTACGAAAGCGGTAACGAACCCTTCCAAGAAAGTCATATCCGGTTTAATATTCGTTACTATCTATTTGCCCTCATGTTTGTGATCTTTGACGTAGAAACGGTTTTCCTCTATCCCTGGGCCGTCGCTTACCAGAAACTCGGCTTGTTTGCCCTGGTAGAGATGGTCATATTCATTCTTATGCTGGTCATTGGTTTGATCTACGCATGGAAGAAGAAGGTGTTACAATGGACCTCGATTTGACGGCAATTACACCGGAAGAAGAGGCGGAGCTTCACCGTAACGTATTTACGACCACTCTCGAACAGATCAAAGGCTGGGCCCGCAGCAATTCGTTATGGCCTTTGACCTTTGGACTCGCCTGCTGTGCGATTGAAATGATGGGCACCGGCGGCGCCCATTATGATTTTGACCGGTTCGGCGTCATCTTCCGGGCCTCACCCCGCCAGGCGGATGTTATGATTGTTGCGGGGACGGTGACCAAGAAAATGGCACCCCTGCTTCGGAGATTATATGATCAGATGCCCGAGCCCAAATGGGTGGTAGCGATGGGCTCCTGCGCGACAGCGGGAGGACCGTATGTTAAGTCGTACGCCGTGGTCAAAGGGGTTGACCAGATTGTGCCGGTCGATGTTTATATTCCCGGCTGCCCGCCGAACCCTGCCGCGCTGATCTACGGGATCAATAAACTTCAGGAAAAAATCCGCTACGAAGCGAAAACCGGAAAGCGGGTGACCAACGCTTGAGCCAGGACAACAAAGAAAACACGACTCCTGAAAACGAAAGCAAGAAAGCGAATACTTTGGGCAGGGTGCAGGAGAAGGAGACCGAAGGGGGCAAGGCTTCCGGGCCTTCCGATGGGGGGAAGCCGTCTGAACCTTCCGATCCGCCCCAACTGGAAAGGAAAGGATCACCTGACGAAGTGAAGGAGGCGAAGGCGAAAGCGGCTGCTGCCGCAAGAGCGAGGGCGCAAGCCCGGGGGAAAAAGGCGGAATCCGCCGAAGAGGCACCGAAGCCGCCTTCGCCCAAGCAGCCTCTGCTTGACGAGCTGACCGCCATTTTCCGGCAGGAAGTAGCAGAAGATGCTGTGGAAGAAGCGGTAATCAACGAAATCAACGATCACTTGCCGACCGTTACCGTAAAGAATGAGCATTGGTACCGGTGTGCCGAGACACTGGCGAACCATCCGTCGCTGCAGATGGACTATCTGGAGAACTTGTCCGGCGTTGACCGTGAGACCCATATGGAAGTGGTCTACCACCTGTATTCTTTTCAGACGAACCGGCACTATTGTCTGAAAGTAAAGACAGACCGGGAGAAGCCCTCGATTGCTTCGGTAACGCCGATCTGGCCTTCAGCCAATTGGAATGAGCGGGAAGTGTACGACTTGCTGGGTATTGATTTTCCGGGGCACCCCGATTTGCGGAGAATCATGATGCCCGATGACTGGGTTGGCCATCCTCTGCGCAAGGATTACGAGCCCATTGACCCGGAGGTGTAACGACTTGATTCGAACGGAAGAATTGCTGCTCAATGTCGGACCCCAGCATCCCAGTACCCACGGAGTGTTCCGGATTATTGTCAAATTGGATGGCGAGGTCATCACGGAAGCCATACCAGTTATGGGTTACTTGCATAGGGGCACCGAGAAACTGGCGGAAAATCTGACTTTCACACAAATCATTCCCTATACCGACCGCATGGATTACGTGTCGGCCATGACCAACAATTATTGTCTCGTTCATGCTGTGGAGAAATTGATGGGGTTGGAAATTCCGGAACGGGCGGAATTCCTGAGATTAATCGTCATGGAGCTGCAGCGTGTGGCCAGTCATCTTGTCTGGTGGGGCACATATCTTTTGGATATCGGGGCGATGAGCCCGTTTCTTTATGCTTTCCGGGACCGGGAGATCATCATCAATCTGTTCAACGAATTGTGTGGGGCCCGACTGACTTACAACTATATGCGCGTCGGCGGAGTCAAGTGGGACGCACCGGAAGGCTGGATTGACAAAGTCCGCCGTTTCATCCCGTACATGAAAGAAAAATTGGAAGAATACCAGAACCTGGTGGGCGGGAATGAAATTTTTCTGGCTAGAGTCAAGGGTGTGGGCAGCTATGATGCCAAGACAGCCATCGCCTACGGATTAAGTGGAGCCAACCTGCGCTGTACGGGCGTGAAACGGGATCTCCGGAAAGATGAGCCATACGGGATCTATGACCGGTTCGAATTTGATGTTCCGGTCGGTACGAATGGAGATTGTTACGACCGGTATTTGCTGCGCATCGAGGAAATTCGCCAATCTCTGCGCATATTGGAACAAGCGGTCGAACAATTCCCGGAAGAAGGGGAAATCATGGGCAAAGTATCCCGTGTTCTAAGACCTCCCGTGGGAGAGGTGTATACGGCAATCGAATCCCCGCGGGGTGAAATCGGCTGCTATATCGTTTCCAATGGAAAGGATAAGCCTTACCGTTTGAAATTCCGCCGGCCCTCGTTTGTCAATCTGCAAATTCTGCCCAAGCTGCTGGTCGGTGAAACCATGACCAACCTCATTACCATTCTGGGCGGAATCGATATTGTTGTCGGTGAGGTGGACTGCTGATGGGAGACCTGCTGAAAGAAAGTTTGACTTGGGGCCATTTTTTGATCTTTGTCCTGGCGGCCGTTGTTATGCTGCTGATCGTTCTGGGGTTTGTTACGTATACCATTCTGTTTGAACGCAAGGTGCTGGGTTGGATGCAGCTGCGTCCCGGACCCAACCGGGTCGGCCCTTGGGGAATGCTGCAGACCGTGGCGGATGTTCTGAAGCTGCTGATCAAGGAGGATACGATTCCGCAAAAAGCGGACCGCCCCCTATTCATCCTGGCTCCGGTTCTGGTGTTTGTTCCATCGTTTGCGGTCATAGCGACCCTCCCGTTCAGCAAATCGCTCTACAATGCCGATTTGAACGTGGGCTTGTTGTATTACGCGGCACTTTCCAGTATCTCTACCATTGGGGTCGTGCTCGGAGGATGGGCATCAAATAACAAATATGCATTGCTTGGGGGAATGCGGTCGGCAGCCCAGATGATCAGCTACGAAATTCCATTGGTCATTTCTGTCGTCGGCGTCATCATGATGAGCGGCAGCCTGAATTTGCGGACAATTGTCGATGGACAGCTGGGCGGAATCTGGCACTGGAATTTCCTTCCGCAGATCATCGGGTTCGTTGTGTTCGTGATTGCCGCCGTATCCGAATTGAACCGGACGCCCTTCGACCTTGCGGAAGCCGAATCGGAGCTGGTTGCCGGCTACTTTGTCGAGTACAGCGGATTTCGCTGGGCTTTCTTCATGCTGGCCGAATATGTTTATATGTTTGCCATGTCGACGCTGATCACGGTTTTGTTTCTGGGAGGATGGGATGCTCCGCTGCCTTTCCTCAATTTCATCCCCGGTCTTGTCTGGTTCGCGCTGAAATTTTTGCTGGTTGTCTTCTTCTTGATTTGGCTTCGCGGTACAATGCCAAGGATCCGCATCGACCAATTGATGGGCCTTGGCTGGAAAGTGCTGCTTCCGCTGGCGCTGGTCAATATCCTGGTTACCGCGGCATATCTCGGGATCATCAATGGATAGGGAGGAGAGATCCATATGAAGGGGATTATCAAAGGCCTGGGTGTCACATTCAAAAGCATGACCAAGAAAAATGTCACTTACGCCTATCCGGACGTACCGATCGAAATGCCCGACCGGTTCCGCGGAATTCAATATTTTGAACCGGATAAGTGCATCGTATGCAATCAGTGTGTCCGGATTTGTCCGACCGAGTGCATTACCCTGACGGGAAAACCGAACCCTGATCCGGAGAAAAAAGGGAAAGTCATCGATACCTACGACATCAACTTTGAGATCTGCATCTTGTGCGATCTCTGCACGGAAGTTTGCCCGACGGAAGCGATTGTGATGACGAACAATTTTGAACTCAGCACCTATAGCCGGGACGATCTGTTCAAAAACAAAGAGTGGCTTTACGCCAACAATACGAAGATACGCAAAGAAAACAACGCGGCCACCCCGAAGGGAGGGGCCAAGTAATGCTCGGCAATCTCATCGAATTTCTAAGCCATGGAACCAACCTTGCGTTT
>Ga0310827_100848_pt1 | contig 19169 bp, 17 predicted proteins | sample WT_ome_2_FD_201309 | JGI IMG/M metagenome (GOLD analysis project Ga0310827, IMG submission 201309) | Sorghum-adapted microbial communities enriched on wild type (WT) sorghum from Joint BioEnergy Institute, Emeryville, California, United... ... | reverse complement strand
TAAGGGAGAGCCCGGGACGGCGGCCGCCGAAGGAGGCGGCCGCTTCTTTAACGACCTTGGAAAAGGAGCGGAGCACGTGACGACAACGAAGCGATGGGCGGAACGCATCATGGTGGCCCTGGATTACCCGGACGCGGAAGCGGCCGGCGGCCTGATCCGGAAGCTCGAAGGGATCCCCTGCTACCTGAAAGTCGGCATGCAGCTGTATTACGTGGCGGGTCCGGAGTTTGTAAGATCGCTGAAGGACAGCGGGTACAAGGTGTTCTTGGACCTGAAAATGCACGATATTCCCAACACCGTGAAGGGAGGGGCCCAAAGCATCACCCGGCTCGGAGTCGATATGTTCAACGTCCACGCCGCCGGCGGCAAACAGATGATGGAGGCGGCTCTGGAAGGGGTGGAACAGGCGCTCGCCCCCGGACAGCGAAGACCGCTCGTCATCGCGGTGACCCAGCTTACCAGCACCAGCGAGGAAATGCTGAACAAGGAAATCGGTATACCCGGTTCGATGCTGGATGCGGTCGTCCGATATGCCAAGCTGACCCGCGACGCGGGGCTCGACGGGGTTGTCGCTTCGCCCCGGGAAACGGCGTGGATCAAAAGGGCCTGCGGGCAGACATTTGTTGCCGTCACGCCCGGCATACGCCCCGCCGGAGCCGAACAGGCGGACCAGAAGCGGGTAATGACCCCCGGGGAAGCTTTCCGCCAAGGCTCGGACTATCTTGTCATCGGCCGTCCGATCACCGCATCGCCCGATCCGAAGGCGGCTCTGGAAACCATTATCGAGGAGCTGATTGACCATGAATGAAACGAAAAATTTGGCCAATAGCATTGCTTCCGCGCTGCTCAGGATCGATGCGGTCCTGCTTCGGCCGCAGCAGCCTTTCACCTGGACGTCCGGGCTGAAATCGCCGATCTATTGCGATAACCGGCTGACCATTTCCTACCCGGAAATCCGCGATTTGATCGCCGAAGGGTTTGCCTCGGTCATCCGGGAACGGTACCCGGATGTTCAGGTGATCGCCGGCATCGCCACAGGCGGCATTCCGCACGGCGCTTTTGCCGCCCAGAAGCTGAATCTGCCGATGATTTACGTCCGGGACAAGGCCAAAGGACACGGCAAAGAGAATGTGATCGAGGGCGTGCTCCGCCCGGGCCAGAAAGTGGTCCTGATCGAAGACCTGTTCTCGACGGGAGGAAGCTCCATCAAGGCGGCGCAGGCCGTCCGCGAAGCAGGAGCGGATGTGATGGCGGTTCTGGCAATCTTCTCCTACGAATTTGATCGCGCGGCGGATGCATTCCGGGCGGCGGGATTCGAGGCTTCCTCGCTGTCCGGCTACTCTGCGCTGATCGAGGTGGCCTTGGCCGAAGGCAAAATTCGTCCGGAAGACATCAAATTGCTGCAAGCGTGGCGGGAAGATCCGTCCCAATACGGCAATTGAAAAAGTAACGGTTTAAACGCCCGTTTTCGTGCAAGCATGCACGGGAACGGGCTTTTTTTCATGCCGCGAAATAATAGCCGGAAAGCCGCAGCCGGCCGGAAAGATGGCGGCTTCCCCCTTCATGCAATATTTCCCAAAATTTTTATCGAAATATTAAAAAAAAAATGACCAAATATTGTAACTTTTCATTCCCCCTTCCCGTCATAAAGGATATATGGGCCTTGGAAGGAGGAGGAAACCGAGAGATGAAATGGTTCGCGAGAAAAAGAATTGGATCCGCCCCTTCCGGCGGATCTGCGGCAGAGCCGGCGGAGAACGGGGAACCGCCCGAGTCTCCTCCGCCGGCCGGGCCGTCCCTTGTCCAAACCGCCGAACCGATTCTAACCGCTACCGGGGTGGAGAGGCACTTTCCGGCAGGGGGGCAGGAGCTGCAGGTGCTGAAGGGAATTGATATGCAGCTGTATCCCGGGCAGCTGGTCATGCTGAAGGGGCGTTCCGGTTCCGGGAAAACGACGCTGCTGAATTTGATCGGCGGGCTCGATCAGCCGAACAAAGGGGAAATCGTATTTCGAGGCCGCCCCTTTCACGAATTGAGCGACTGGGAGCGCACGGAAGCAAGGCGCAAGGAAATCGGTTTTATTTTTCAGTCGTATGCGCTGCTTCCGCTGCTTTCCGCCTGGGAAAACGTCGAATTGTCGCTCCGCATGTCCGGTACGCCGCATTCCCAGTGGAAATCGCGCATCGCCCACTGTCTGGAGCTGGTCGGACTTGGCAAGCGGATGCACCATCGCCCTTTCGAGCTATCCGGGGGCGAACAGCAGCGGGTCGCGATCGCCAAAGCGATTGCCCATCGGCCCAGTCTGCTGCTCGCCGACGAGCCGACGGCGGAGCTGGATTCGCAGATGGGGGCGCAGGTCATGGCCGTTTTTCGCGAGATCATCCGCACAGAAGAGGTCACCATATGCATGACGACACATGATCCCACAATTTTGGAGGTAGCAGACCATGTTTACGAAATGGTGGATGGCAAATTTGTCACCGCTTAGGCGCGGAGCCAAACCCATCCTTGCGCTGTTTCTGTGCGGCGCCCTGGTTGCGGCCTCTGGATGCTCGCTGCTTCCCAGGGAGGACGAGGAAGAGCAGCTGCCGGTGATCAACCCGCCCAAGCTTTCGAAGAAGCCGGAATATACCGTGCAGACCAAGACGCTGGAGACCAAGGTGCAGGGGGCCGGCAGGCTCATGTCGCTGAAGGAGGAGGAGCTGTTCTTCACCGAGGAGGGACGCCGGGTCAAGGACGTTTATGTCAAGAGCGGCGATCAAGTGGAACAGGGGCAGCTGATTGCTGAGCTGGATATGACCGATCTGGAGAGCCAATTGAAGCAAAGCCGCCTGCAAATGAAAAAGGACGAGCTGCAGATGATCGAGACGCTGCGCAAAGCGGACGAAATGTCCGCCGAGGAGCTGGAGCAGGCAAAAATCGATTTCGAAATGAAACGGGAGAAGCTGGCCGATGACGAGGCGAAGCTCGGACGCGCCAGGCTGACGGCGCCGTTCGCGGGAACCGTTGTCGGCGTTTATATGAAGAAAGGCGACACTGCCCAGGCATACGATACCGTTGCCGTAGTGGCGGACCTTTCCCAATTGACGGTCGCGGCCGATATCGGACCGGACGATTTGGAGAAGGTCGCGGTCGGGATGGAAGCCGTCGTCAGCATTAACGCTCTGGGGCAGTTCAAAGGCAAGGTGGAGCAGCTGCCCAACCCAAAAAACGACGGGAACCAGCAGGGCGGCGGGAACGGAAGCGGCGGACGGCAGCAGGACTCCATTGACAATTACCTGATCGTCGCGCTGGATTCCATGCCCGAAGGTGCGGCGAGAGGGACTCCGCTGAGCGTGTCGATTACCGTGGACAAGAAGGAAAACGCGGTGGTGATCCCGCGGGCGGCTCTCCGCACCTATGCCGGGCGCAATTATGTGCAGGTGGCCGATCCCGACGGTACCAAACGGGAAGTTGACGTGGAGATCGGCCAGCAGACCGCAACCGATGTGGAAATCAAGAATGGCCTGACCCCGGGGCAGAAAGTAGTGGGTCTCTGATGCAAATGCCGCTGCTCCGCTTTTTGTACCGCAAAATGTGGAATACCCGTTGGCTGACCCTGAGCACGCTGCTCGGCCTGTTGATTGCCGTGGCCTTCACCACCAGCATACCGATGTATGCGGACGGAGCGCTCCGGCGGGTAGTGGCCAAATCGCTGGAGGAGAAAAGCGACGGCTTGCCGGCAGGGTCGGTGCTGATCCGCTACCAGGCGGCCGGATCGGAGAAGACGGATCTGGATCAGCTCAAGGCTGTGGACCAATACATACAATCGGAGCTGTCCGCACATATCGGATTTCCGGTCCAAAGCTATGTCCGTTCGTTTTCCGTCCGCGGCGCCCAGCTGTCGCCGGTCGACCCTTCCCGGGTCGATCCGAGCAAACGCCGCCAGATGACGCTGACGTCCGCTTACAACCTGAAGGATCAGAGTGAATTGACCCGCGGGGCCTGGTATTCCGACAAAATCGAGGGCGGCGTAATCGAAGCGGTCGTCCTGGAGGAAGCCATGTTCCGCAACGACATTCATGTCGGCGATGTGTTCAACTACCCGATTGCCAGCGGAATGGGAAATCCGCCCTTGAAAGTGAAGATTGTCGGGACCTTCAAGCCGCGGGATGAAACGGATCCGTACTGGTATCAAGGACTGGAAAGCCTGATGGGATCGCTCTTTATCAGCGACAAGGTAATGACGGAAGATCTGTACGCCAAGCAGAAGATTCCGGTCAATCTGGTGAACTGGTATTACGCTTTCGATCTCCGGAATATCCAGACCAGCCAGCTTGGGCCGCTGGAGAACAAGCTGGAGCGGCTGGACATCGTCTTGTACCAGCAGCTGAAAAATACGCGCGTCGATCTGTCGTTTTTGCCTTTGCTCAGCGAATTCAAGAAGCAAAGCCTGCAGCTGCAAATTTTATTGTTCACGCTGGCTGCGCCGATGATCGCCATGGTGTTTTATTATATCGTGATGAACGCCCGGCAGTCGCTGGAACGCCAGCAGAGCGACATCTCCGTACTGCGCAGCCGCGGCGGCAGCACCCGGCAGATCATCTGGATCTACCTGCTGGAGAGCTTGATCCTGGGAGGAATCGCCCTGCTGGCCGGCCCGTTCCTGGGCTGGTTTATGGCCAAAAGCATTGGCTCGTCCAGCGGATTTCTCACTTTCGTGGACCGCAAGGCAATCCCGGTCGCGGTCACGCCCCAAGCCCTGCTGTATGGAGCCGCAGCCGTCCTGATCGCGGTGGCCGCCAGCGTCATTCCCGCGATCCTGTACGCCCGGCAGTCGATCGTTTCCTTCAAGCGGAAGCTGGCGCGCGCGGATCGGGCTCCAGTATGGCAGCGCTGGTTCCTCGATGTGGCGCTGGTCGCCCTGGCCGGCTTCGGTTGGTACGCCTTCAACCAGAGGCAGCTGCTGTCTCTGCAGACCGGGCTGACCACCGACCAGCTCCAGGTTCATCCGCTGCTGTTCTTTGTGCCGGCATTGTCTGTTTTCGCCCTGGGACTGTTCTTTCTGCGGCTGTTTCCGTGGCTGCTCAAGCTGCTGGGCCTGCTGGGCCGCCGGTTCTTTTCGGTGCCGGTCTATCTGACGCTGACGCAGCTTTCCCGCTCCTCCAAGGCGTACTATCCGCTCATGCTGCTTCTGACTCTGACGCTTGGACTTGGGGTATACAACGCGTCCGCCGCCAGGACCATCGATCTGAATTCGACGGAAAGAACCTTGTATCAATACGGCACGGATGTGATTGTGCAGACGATCTGGGACAGCTACAGCGACGATCTGCCGACGGATCCGAACGCCGGAGGCAGCGGCCAGCCCGGAGGGAACAGCGGGGCCAACGGCGGCGGGAGCGGGAACGGAGGCACCGGCAATCCGGGAACCGGAGGAGGTGGCAATCCCGGCGGACCGACCCGGGAGGTTCCGCGAAACATTCGATATGTGGAGCCTCCCTTTGAGATTTTTCGTCGTCTTCCGGGAGTCGAGGCAGCCGCCCGTGTGCTGGAAACCAAGGGCAATGTGGTCATCTCGGGGAAATCGGCCGGGCAGGGCATGGTCATGGGGATCGACAATGTCGATTTTGCCAAGGTCGGCTGGTTCCGCAGGGATCTGTTCCCCGCACACCCTTACGAATATTTGAATCTGCTCGGATCCTACGAACAGGCGGTGCTCATTTCCAAGCCTTTTGGCGAGAGATACAGCCTGAAACCAGGGGATCTGCTGACCATTTCCCTGCAGCAGCAGCCGGTCGAGTTCGTGGTGGTTGGCATTCTTCCCTATTGGCCCAGCCAATACCCGGATAAAATGCCATTTTTCATCGCCAACCTGGACTACATTTACGACCAATCTCCGGTCCAGCCGTATAACGTCTGGCTGAAAATGGAGGACGGGGCGAAGACGACTCCGCTGATGGAAGAGCTGCAGGCCCGGAACATCGGGATTTCTTCCGTGAAAGACGTCCGCATTGAGCTGGCCCAGCAGAAAAAACACCCGACCCGCGGAGGCGTGTTCGGCATACTCAGCCTCGGCTTCCTGGTCTCGGCTCTGGTCTCGCTGATCGGCTATATCCTTTACTGGTTTTTCAATTTGTCCAGCCGGGTCGTGCAGTTTGGCGTCCTGAGGGCGATGGGTCTGCAGAAGGGCCAGCTGACTTTCATGCTGTTGATGGAACAGATCTGTACCGCGGGCTTGTCGATCGCGCTGGGGCTCGGAATCGGCAAGCTGACCAGCTACCTGTTTCTGCCGTTTCTGCAGACCTCGGAGAATGTGAGCACGCAGGTCCCTCCTTTCCGGGTCGTCTTCGACTCCAAGGATACCGCCCAGCTTTATGGTGTAATCGCCGTAATGATGATTACCGGGGCGGCGCTGCTGATTCTGCATCTCCGGCGGCTGCGGGTGCACCAGGCGGTCAAGATGGGAGAGGAGCGATAAGCGGTGATTACCTGCGAAGGACTCGTCAAGATCTACAAAACGGACGATATCGAGGTCGTGGCCCTTCAAGGCCTGAATATCCAGGTGGATGACGGAGAAATGATGGCCATCATCGGCAACAGCGGCAGCGGCAAATCGACTCTGCTCAACATTCTGGGGGGGCTGGATCGGCCCTCCGCGGGACAGGTGCGGGTGGGGGAATGGGACCTGCTGAAAATTACCGACGACCAGCTGGTGGAATACAAGCGTTCGACCGTCGGCTTCATTTGGCAGAATAACGCACGCAACCTGATTTCCTATTTGACCGCGCTGGAAAATGTAGAGCTTCCCATGATGCTAAGCGGCCGGTACGACCGGGCGTACGCAAGGCAGCTGCTGGACTGGGTCGGACTGAAGGAGCGTATGAACAATAAACTGCAGCAGCTGTCGGGCGGGGAACAACAGCGGGTGGCGATGGCGATTGCCCTCAGCAACCGGCCAAAGCTGCTTCTGGCGGACGAACCGACCGGTTCGGTCGATTCCGGGACGGCAGACCGGATCATGGATATTTTCCGCCGCTTGAACCGGGAGCTTGGCGTGACGATCGTGATCGTCACTCACGACTTGTCGCTGGCCGGCAAAGTGGATCGGGTGGTGGCCATTCGGGATGGTTTGACGAGCACCGAATTTGTCAAGCGGAATCCCAATTTGCAAACCGGTGAAGACGGCGTGCGCGCTTCCATCACGGATATCCATGAAGAATATGTAGTCCTGGACCGTGCGGGCCGCCTGCAAATTCCCAAAGAGTACCTTGAAGCATTGAACATCGGGGGCAAGGCAAGCATGGAGTTCGATGGGGAGAAGATTTTGATCCGACCCCCCAAATCCCTGAAAGAGAGAGAGGAAACATAGGATGAAAAGCAAATGGGCCGCCATCGCATTATCCATGGCCGTACTGACGCCGGTACTGGCCGCTTGCACCAAACAGCAGGGGGAAGACCCGAACCAGCATCGCGTATTGCGCATCGCAACGATGTATTACGGGGGCAATGATGATTATTTCCGTACCCAATTTTCCCAGGTCTTCGAGTTCGCCAACCCGAACATCGAGCTGGAAATCGTTTCGGCTATGGACGACAGCGCCTATCGCTATGGCACGGTCAAGCCGGGCGAGAAGCCGGCGGATCCTTACGAGAAGCTGAAGGAGATCATGCAGGGGGACAATCCGCCCGATGTAGTGATGGTAGATTACAACCAGCTGCCGGATCTGATCGCAAACAATCTCCTCACTCAGCTGGATCCGTACATTACCAAGGATAAATTCGATACGAGCGATATTGTCCCCGCCGTGCTCGACGGCCTCAAGAAGCTGGGCGACAACAAGCTCTACGCGCTTGCGCCGACATTTTCGTCTTCCGCCCTGATCTATAACAAAACGATGTTCCAGGAGGCGGGCGTCGAATTCCCGACCGACAAGATGACATGGGATCAGGCGTTCGATTTGGCAAGGCGCCTTTCCAGGGGCGAGGGGGAGGACCGCAAGTACGGGTTCGGCTTCAGCACCCAGGCGGGAATGGACTGGTACTACAGCATGATGAATTACGCCGCCCCGCTGGGCTTGAAAATGTTCGACGACGATTATTCGAAGATGACCGTCGATACGGTTCAATGGGAAAATGTGTGGAAGACAATGGTTCAGCTGAAGAAGGACCAGATCATTCCGCCTCCTCCGGACTTCAGCAATGCCAAAGCGAGAATGGCAAGCGGGAGCTTCAATCCGTTCCAATATGACGATTTCCTGTCCGGCCGCGTGGCGATGGCCGTGATCAACTACGGGCAAATCAACGAGATTGTGAATGCCAACAAGAATGCCGACCGGATCGAGGGATTCAAACCGATCAATTGGGACGTCGTGACGGTTCCAGTCCATCCGGAAGCGCCGGACGTGGGCGGATACATGAACCTGGACGGCGTGATGGGCATCAACGCCAAAGCGCAGAACGTGGAAGATGCCTGGAAATTTATCAAATTCGTCAATGGTCCGGATTGGGCCAGACTGAAATCCCACAGCAATTACCAGATGGTTTCCAGAAAATCGTACATCAAACCTCCCGAAGGACTGGATTTCAATATTCAGGCGTTTTATACGCTGACCCCGGCGCCCAATAACGAAAGCCGTTATTACCAGGAAATGCGGAATCTTTATCCGCAGCTGCAGCAAATCGGACGCAATCTTCTGCAGAACGTAATGGACGGCAGCAAGGAGGTCCGGGAAGCGCTGAAGGAATGGCAAACCCAGGGAGATGCAGCCATCCAGCAGTGGAAACAGAATCCCGATGCCCCGATCAATCTCGGGCCGGCGCCGCTTGGGTAGCCGTCAACAATGAACAGGAGGAATATCCGGCATGAGCAGCAGTAAGCAACCATTCGTCATGATCCTTGCCCTGGCGATGTCCCTGTCCGCCTTTTCGCTGCCGGCTGCTTACGCAGACGATGGCGGCACGGCAGGCCAGGAGGAATCGGGGGGAGCGCAAACGGCTCCCCGTGAGCCCTCTTTCACGGCAGGAACCGTTGATATCGGCGGAGGAAATGCCATATCGGTCGAGCAGGCAGCCATATTGCCGACAGACGACGGCCAGATTGTTGTTTTTACCTTGAATGTACAAAATAACAGCGCCCAGGATCTGCAATTCATCAATTATTGGGTTCGGCTGGAGAGCAAATCAGGGGCCCATTATTCGGTTAACCTCATGCCCCAGGACAAGGACAAGAACCGCATTCCCGCATATTCCAGCCAGAAAATTCACTTTTATTCGAAAGTCAGCTCGAACGTGAATCTGCACGACCTGAAGTTCCGGATTATCGAGTGGGATTTCAGCGCCGCCAATTTCGAACGGGAGCACGGCGTCGTCAGCATTTCGGACGATTACAGCTACGTTACCCCGGTTGACGTGCCGCGGACTCTGGAGCTTGCCGGTACGACGTTGAGAACATCCATCACCCGGGTAACCGCGGGGAAAAACGATAAATACATGACACCGGCCCTTACCTTCCGGATGGAGAATACGGGTGTGAAAAGCGCCGTCATTCCCGATTACCACTATTACATCCGGACGGCCGACGGACTGCAGTATCCGCTCGAAGCGGCGGGACTGTCGAAGGATACCGCGATCTACCCGCGGTTTGACAAAGAAATTCAACTGACCGGCACCCTGCCGGCCGATACGCCAACGGAAGGCTGGCAGCTGCTGATCACCCAGCAGGACGATACCGCCAAACTGACCATTCCGACGGCATTCTATCAGATGCCGCAGCCGGACACAGGGGACACCGGCGTCGTAGGAGCGGACACCGTAAAGAAGCTGGAAGTCGGCAGCAACACGCTGGAAACTTCCGTGAAGAAGGTTATTACCAATAAGAACGACAAAATGTACAGCAGCACCGTCTTTTTCTCGATGAAGAATACGGGACAGACGTCGGTTTCCCTGCCGAAATATCAGTTTACGCTAAAGACGGCGGACGGGCTGGCGTATCCGGTCGCCGCCGAGCTGGATAACGTATCGATTGATCCGCAGGTCAGCAGGGAAATTCAGCTGCAGGCTTCCGTCCCTGTGGAAGTAAGTCTCGACCAGGCCAGGCTTGTCCTGTCCTCTCCGCCTCCCAACCCGGACGATCCGGAGAGCAAGGGGATCCCGCTGGCCGCCTACGAGCTGCCGGCTCCCAACCAGGGACAGCTGGCCGAAGGGGATACGGGCGAATTCAGCAATGCCGACGGCACGTATACGGTCCGCCTGAATTCGGTGCAGAGGCTGCCGTGGGAGGATGAAGACGTTCTGGCGGCCTCCGTTACACTTGGCAACCGGGGCGCCGATTCGCTGCCCATCCCCGGAATCACCGGGTATTTTCTGCTGGACGATACGATTGAAATCCCGGTGCAGACGGTTCATGAGGATGAAGTCGTGAGCATCAAGAAAAATGGGGAGATCGGTCTGCAGCTGTACGGCAAAATTCCGTATACGAACGAATATTCCAGCCTGAAGCTGGTGCTTCAGCAGAAGGTTGACGACAAAACCACCGTCGATCTGCTCGAATTCCGGCATGACAGCACCTTGCTTCCGCCCCGTTTCGTCTCTGTGGGGGATTCTTTCCTGATGGAAGGCGCAGGCCGAAATGCGGAGCTGGCGATCAACGACGTCCGGACTTATGAAGGCGTCGACGGCAGTCTGCTGACGGTATTCCTGAATGTACAAAACCGTGAAAAGCGATTCGCCAACATTCCTGAGCTTGCCGCATATTTCAAGACGAGCGACGGCAGCATGTATCCCGCGGAAATTTCCAATCTGAAGAACAAGATCGGGCCGAACAGCGTGGCTACCCTGTATGTGCACGCCATACTGCCCAAGGATACGAAGAGCGAGGAGGTCCAGCTCCTGGTCGGCGAAGCGGTCAAAGAGGGCGGGTTCGATACTTCCGGGGAACCGGACGGCTATATCAAGGGCGCCTTGTTTGCAATTCCGAAGGAGAACACGCAGCCGAAGACGGACTTCAAAAATCTGCTTCTCTATCCGTATACCTTAAGCATCAATGGCATTAAAACAGAAGTCCTTTCCAGGAATCAATTCCGCTTTGCCCTGGATTATGCGCTCGCCAAGAGCCTCCTTGCCGACGGAACGGATATTGAGGAGCACAAGCTGATCATCGAAGTGACCGACGCCGCTGGCAGCGACCTGAAATTCACCAGGGAGCTTTCACTCGGCAGCGATGACGGTCTGGCGGTCGGAGAACATACGAAGGAGTTCCTTATCACGGATGAAGCGCTGCTCTTGCGCCTGCCTTATTTGAACTCTTACAAAATTAACATCTATGACGAATTCCACGGGCAGAAAAAGCTGATCGCGACCGATACCTACAATTGGTTTCCGGTTTCGGAATAAGACAATGAAGCTCCTCCCATCCTGAAGACGGGAGGAGCTTTCGTTATCGGCCCTGGAACAGGAAGGTCCGCTGAATGGACCAGGGCCGGCCTTCGATTTGTCCAAGCAGATGAATCCGGTCGATTTCCGTCTGCAGGTCGACCTTCACCTTCCTCAGGCCGGCGTATACGTCCTGAAGCTCGTCGCTGGTCATCTCCTGCCCGACCGTCAAATGCGGATTATAATGATGGCGCGGATTTTCCTGCTGCAGGCTCCCGCTGCATACTTCCTCGTACAGCCGGATGAAAGGCTGAGGGTCTTCCAATGCCATATAGACCACATTGCTTGACGGATAAAAAGTGGAAAAGCGGTTGAAGCGGACGGAAAACGGCTTCTTCCGGGCGGCTAATTGATCGAGATGTTCCAAGGCCCTCTGCATGTCCTCAACGGACCCTTCTGCGGGTTCCCGAATGGTCAAGTGCGGCGGAATTAAGTTATAATGAGGGTCATAGCGCTTTCTGTAGCTGTTGGCAAAATCCTGAACGTCTTTTGACGGGAAAACGGCAATACCGAATTTCACGGAAATTCCCTCCCTTTGCATTTTAAGCGCTTTATACTATTATAACGGGAAAGAACGAATTCTAACAACTCGAGGTGGATTCATGGAAATTTCATCGGAAAAAAAGGCGCAGGAGCTGCTGGCGGCGGTTCGTCCCTGGTTTGCGGCGGACCAGGCCTATCTCGTGGACACGGCGCGGCATGATCTTGCCGCCCGTTTGGCCGTCGCTTCCGCGCTTCTTGGTGCCGGGCAGGAGGAAACGGCGGTACCTCTGCTTCAGAGCATTGCCGAAGCGCCGGACACCGGCCGGCCGGAAGAGGCCGGGGCCCGCATTCGGGCGTGGATGGAATTGGCGCAGTACGATATGGACCGGCTGTCCTACGATACTGCGGAGGAATATTTGTGGAAAGCAAGAGACGCGTATACGCCGGAAGCTGACGAGGAATTGATCCGCGAAGATATCTCACTGATGATCGCACAGTGCCGCTTCGGTCAAGGATTCGTTCAGGAAGCGATCGACCGGGCGGAAGAAATATTGCATAAGCTTCGCCGGTTCGGCGGAACGGATGATCGGCTGAAGGAACGTTTGGCCAAGGTTCATCAATTTCTCGGATGGTTCTATCTTCATAAAACGAATGCAGAGTCCGCGCTTTCGCATCTTCGTCAGGCAATGGAGCTGGCCCCCCGCCTGGACCGAAGCCTGGTCGACGCCGGAATAAGAGCCGAGAGCGAGCAGGACTACGAAAAAGCGATCGAGCATTATTTTGACGCGATCCAATACGAGTAGCCTTCCATTAAGAAAATTTCGCCTCCTTCATAGTAAGGAGGCCTTTTTTTGGTTAAGCTAAGCGGGCAGAAGAAAATGGAAAAATGGAGTGGCACAACAACATGAAGTGGATTTACTGGATGAGATTATATGAAAGCAAGTTTCAAGCCGGCTGTCTGGCCAAACGGATGGAGGAAGACTGGTGGATATACGGCTTTGAATGTCCCCGGACGGTTGAGGTATTTCGCTCCAAAAAAGGAAAATTCGGTGTCCGGTATATTTTGTAATGGCGATTTTTTTCTTGACATATCTCTTCGATATGGTGTATATTTATTTTTGTCACTGTAATCAGCAGCTTTTTCATAACGCGGGGTGGAGCAGTCCGGTAGCTCGTCGGGCTCATAACCCGAAGGCCGCAGGTTCAAATCCTGCCCCCGCAACCAATTTCTTTCAGGGCCTTTAGCTCAGTTGGTTAGAGCGGTCGGCTCATAACCGATTGGTCGGGGGTTCGAGTCCCTCAGGGCCCACCAAAGATCGTCTGTGTGCAGGACTTGCCGGGGTGGCGGAATTGGCAGACGCACAGGACTTAAAATCCTGCGGTAGGTGACTACCGTACCGGTTCGAGTCCGGTCCTCGGCATAGAGAGCATAGAATACATAACATGGAATGTAACCCCCTGATTCTAGAATGGTTGATTGTCCGTTCGAGGAATTGGGGGGTATTTAATTTATAACGACCGCTAATTGCCTTTTCTAGCAAATCATTCCTGAAAAATCGGACTTTTGGTATTTGCCTCCAATTCCCGTTCTACTTATAATGGAAACCATGGCCGGGAGGGTCTGGCCATTTATAGAAAAAATCAGGAGTGGAGCGAATGATCCGATTGGCTTGCCTGGAGGATGCGGCGGCAATCGCCAAAGTTCATGTGGACAGCTGGCGGACCACCTACCGCGGGATTGTTCCGGAGACATTTCTGCGGGAGCTGTCCTACGAGCAAAGGCAGAGAAGCTGGGAACAGCAGATCGAACAGGCGGAACAAAACGGCACTTTTCTGTATGTGGCGGAAACGGATGGCCGGATGGTGGGATTCATATCCGGAGGACGGGAGAGAGAAGGAGATAGCTTATACAAGGCCGAACTTTATGCGCTTTACATTCTTGAGGCTTACCAGCGGCAGGGCTGGGGAATCCGGCTCGTTTCCGCCTTGGTGGAGCGCTTGAAAATCGAAGGGTATGCTTCCATGCTGGTCTGGGTGCTGGAGCAAAATCCGGCCTGCCGGTTTTACGAAATGCTTGGGGGCATTCCCGTGAAACAGAAGGAACTGCTTCTGGGCGGAGCCCGCCTGTCCGAAGTGGCTTACGGCTGGTTGAATTTGACAGCCGCAGAGGTTTAGCCGGGCAGCAATTTACTCGCTTATGGCTACACGCTCGATATACCAGGGCTGATTTTTTTCATCCCTCCTGCAGACGATTTGCAGGGGGGTTTTTTCCGTTTTGGCCGATGTTTTGCGGGTTACCGCTGCGGTAATCCTGACCTCTGCGCTCAGTTCGCCGGAATTTTCCGCCGGACCGGCAGGAGCGGACAGCTTCACGGACTGCAGTTCATCCAGCTGCTGCAGAAACGGATCCTCTCCGGTTCCCTTACCACGGTACAGACGCCGCAATAGACCCGGGTCCTGCTGGTTGAGCCCGACGATATACAGCTCCGCCAGTTCTTCCGGCGAACGCCCGGAAAGATAAGCGGTCAGAGTGCCGGCCGCCTTTTGAACCATCAGCTGGTGGGCCGGATCGGATTTATGGCTTCCGTGAGTGGTACTGCCGAGAAAATGGATGCAGAAATGCCCGCGGAAATCGTTGTCCGGGATTCCATCTCCCCCGTGAGGCATGCCGTGCATGGATCCGGCGATCCATCGGTCTCCGGAAGAAACGAGCACCGCACGGCGCTTCCAGCTCCAATGCCCCCCGTAAATTTCCTTCATAATCCGCGTGTCTTCGCGGGTGACAGGCTGCATGTCCGCATGGGCGCTTCCCGCCCTCCTCTGGGCGCGAAATCGCAGGCCGGATTCCGCATCCATCACGGTAACGACGGCTTTGCGCGGAATTTCCTTGTCAACCGCCGGCCATGGCAGAAGCGCGCCGTAGTATTGTTCTTTGGCGCCGGCGATCCAATCGGAAAGCTTCTTCTGCGTATCCGGAGAAACCTTGAGTAGTTCCCGAGACCCGATCTGGAACAATCCTCCGTTATCATCGGCCAGATAGGTGACCTGTTTTTTGCCAATTTGCACGGTGATGGCTGCATCAGGAAACGGGGGCGGATCTCCCGCGGATACTGCCCGGGCCCGCAAAAGTTCCTTGGCCCAGCGTTTGGAATATACCCGAAGCTCGGTTGCATGATCCGTGTCTGGAGAGGATTGCACGCGAATAATCAATACTCCGTCCCGGTGAACCGGATCAGCCAAAGCGGACGGCATCGGTCCGGCCGGAACGATCGCGGCGGAAAGCAATACGGCGAGGAGGATAAAACCTGTACGCATGATACCATTCCCTTCCGGGCAAGATGAGTGCCCATGCGACATTTTGCGCTCTTTGGGGAAAATTATGTATGATCATGATTTTAAGGGCGGAGGGAAATACTCAAAAGGAAACTGGATGAAGCATGGCCACCAACATCGATAAAAATCGAGGGATCCGCATGAGCTATCGCATGAACTATATATTGTGCTTCCTTTTGATATGGGCAAGCCTGCTGGTCCCGGCGGGGACGGCAGCCGCCGCGGTTCAACCGGAAAAACCGCCGACCATCGACCCTTCCCAGGTTTGGCTGGAGATCGACCTTATGCATAACCGGTTAACGCTGGTCATTAACGGGGTTCATTTCAAAAAATATCCGATCGCCCTGGGCAAACCGAAAACTCCGACTCCCGTCGGCGAATGGAAAGTGATCAACAAGCATAAAAATTGGGGGAAAGGGTTCGGTACGCGCTGGCTCGGCTTGAACGTGCCCTGGGGGATCTACGGGATACACGGCACCAACCGCCCCGGGTCGATCGGAAGCGACGCCAGCCATGGCTGTATTCGCATGATGAACCGGCACGTGGAAGAATTGTATGAATTTGTCCCGATCGGAGCGAAAGTATACATTATCGGCCATCCTTTGGGAGAAGCCCATATGTCCCCGCGCCGGCTGGCCAAAGGGGACCGGGGAGCCGATGTCATGCTGATTCAAAATCAATTGAAGGGTGCAGGCTTTTATAAAGGCCGGCTGAACGGGATCTTTGACGGGGGAACCGAGTACGCGCTCAAAGCCTTTGAGCGCAAGAACCGGCTGCCGGTGGACGGCGTGGTCGGGATGCATGACTATCACGCGCTGGGATTGCTCGAGTAATCAAAAAAAGGAAGAAGGAGATACCCCTCCTTCTTCCCTTCTTTGCCTTACTCATTGCCCTTATTCGGCAGCGGAACCACGTCGGACGAGGGAAACGGACGAGGAACGGAAATCTTTGGCAAAGGCCGAATCGTCGCTTGATAGCTGCTGTCGATGTAAGCGGAAGCGGTCGGACGGGTAATGACCTGGCCGCACAGGGTGCCTTCCTGCGGGAAATGAAGCCGGTAATAGACAATGGCTTTCTGATCCGGCGCAAAGTCGATGCGGGGGATGGAAATCCGGTAACAGCTGTTTGGCTTTTCGCCCCAGGATAACGTGACCCGGTTGATCTGGTCATTGACCTTGTCTACAGTCAGGCTCACATCCGGGTCCGGCTGGCCGCCGGACTTCTCCTGCTTCCGGAGAAAGCCGATCGCGTTGTAGACCATTTCGGCCGCCTGGGACCGGGTAATTTCCGCCTTCGGAGAAAAACGGTTGCCGCTGTCGAGCTTGGCGATATTCAGGATCAGCAAGGTTTGGATGGAAGACATATACTCCTTGGTAATTTCGTCTTCATCGGCGATCAGCTTGTAAATTTCAATCATCGGAAAATCGCCTTTGCTCATCAGGGCATGCCCCAGCAAATTGCAGAACGTTTCCTTGTTCATGGCAGATTGCGGGTCCACATTCTCTGGAATCGGCAGCCCGTTGTGATAAGCGATGATGAAGGCTTTCGCATACCAGGCATCATTTTGAATCCTGGTGAAATAATCGCCGGCTTCGGGCTTTTTCACAAAATGGATATTGTCCAGGTTCAGATCGAGTCCCTTGACAATCATCTGCACACCCTGGGCGTAAGTCACCAGTCCCTTCGGATCAAATCGCCCGTCATTCACCCCGCTGACGATTCCCCGCCGCTCAAGTGCTTCGATCTTGGCCTTGGCCGGATCGTTCTGCAAATCGCTGAAAGCCATGGCGGAACCGCACAGCATCAGCATAAAAATCAGAAAAGCGGCGACAGAGACGGTCCATTTTTTTCGCAATTTCTTCTCACCTCCATTGTCCTTAACGATCCGGAAATGGGAAATGTTGCAATCCATATTGTCCGAATGACCGGTGTTGTTAAAATGCTGTAACATCTTCCGGGAGAACCGGATAGTTTTTTTCGGACAAATCCTCTATATTTAGGGTAACCCAGAAAATTGCCCTCAAGCGGCAGGAGTTATGGAGAATGGGAATGAAGCGATGGAGAATCAACGCGTCGGCATCCGGTTTGCTGTTTGTCATTCTGCTGTCAGCGGGCTGCAGCGGGGCGGCCGCTTACCAGCCGGAGCCGATTCGGGAAGGCGCGGACACTTGTATCGTGTGCAAGATGCCTCTTCCGGACGGGGCGGACGTTACCGAGATTGTGACGAAGGACGGCCGCGTTCTCAAATTTGACGATCTCGGCGACATGTATCAATGGATCCGGAAAAACGGGATGAAACGGATTGGCGCGCGCTTTGTCCGGGACCACCAGACCAAAGAATGGATTCGGTTCGAGGAAGCCGCCTATGTCTTCGACAAGTCCAATAAAACCCCTATGATGTATGGGGTCTATTCCTTCAAAAACAGAAAAGAAGCCGAGACCTTCGCCGGTGCGCTTCCTTCCGGGAAGCTCCTTATGCCCCAGGAACTGGATGCGTTTTCCGTAGAACGGATGGTCGGCTCGGCGGAGAAGGACAACTGAGGCGGAAGGAGAGCCGTTCCGGTCCGGAACGGTAATCCGGAGCTTGCGTGACCGAAGGATCTGGCTTCTATATCCGGTTTCCGGTACAATAAAAAGGGCAGGCGGCATTCCCGCCGCAATCGGAAAAGGAGGAGCGCGATGAATCGGTACACCGTAATCTACACCTCAACGGAAACGTTGTTCGATGAAGAAAAACAGAGAACCCGGGGCGCGATGAAACTGGAGGCCAGAGATGAAGAGGAGGCCGGGAACAAGGCGAAATCCAGGCTGGAGGAAAGCGGGCGACATTCCCGCATCGTTATTGATGAAGTGCGCTTTGAGGGAAAACGGAGCAAGCTTCCCTGGGTGATTACCGGGATTGTGACGGCGCTTCTGATTTTGTCGATCATCTTCGCTTATGCCGCCAAATGACGGGGGGAGAACAGGATGTCCGAAAGCGAAACCATTTTATGCGGCCGGGTGGCTTATGACGTGGAAAACGGCGAGTGGGTCATGTACATGGAAGAAGGGTTTGTCGGAATGGAAGAACTTTACCGTGCCATCAACCGGGAATTGCAGCGTCAGGGGAACGCACCGCTGGGAGTCGGCGACGAACTTACAATCCGCCTGAAGCGTGTTTCAAAAAAACAAAAATAATGATTGACATTATCCTGCTTCCTTGGTAATATAATTCTTGCCGCTAAACGATTTGACCTGTTAGCTCAGCAGGGAGAGCGCTATCTTGACAGGGTAGAGGTCACTGGTTCGAACCCAGTACAGGTCATTTAATCAGAAGCTCCGAAGCCCCCTTGGTTCGGGGCTTTTTCAACATATAAGAATTTATAAAATTTCGAGGCGGGAGAAGGTCTTCCGCCTTTCTTTTGTTTTGGGTAAGGTAAAAGAAACCGCTCGTGGAGAAGCGGTTGTTCTGTCGTTAATTGTGCGTAAGATCCAGCGAATAAATCTTGACCAGGCTGCCCGGGGTCGTACCCGGAGGCCCTGATTTTGCGCCCTGGTCATAATTGCCCGCCTTAAAGTAAAAACGCTCCCCCTCGAAGCTTGAAGGCATTGTCAATCGGGTCGGCTTATCGTTTATGGTGACCGTGATCGTTGTGCCCGTGAGCGAAAGGGAGTACGAGAATAAGGTCCCGACCGGCACCTTTCCGACTGTATGAAGCGTTGAACTGCCGCCCTGGTTGGTGTTCTCGAGCAGTGCTTTTATTGTCCCGTCGCTTTCATAGAGCAATTCAAGCAGCGGTTTACTGGGGGCCGGGGGAGCTTGAAAAATCTGGCCGATAGCCGTCGTATGGGACAATCGGGTCACTTTCTCCCTGACTGACAAAATGTTGCTCCCGCTGGCCGGCCATCCCCTGGTTACTTCACGCAATTCGGTACGCGGATGCTTGGAACCGGGGGAGGTA
>Ga0310827_100846_pt1 | contig 19249 bp, 21 predicted proteins | sample WT_ome_2_FD_201309 | JGI IMG/M metagenome (GOLD analysis project Ga0310827, IMG submission 201309) | Sorghum-adapted microbial communities enriched on wild type (WT) sorghum from Joint BioEnergy Institute, Emeryville, California, United... ... | reverse complement strand
AGAACTAAAGTTTTTGTCCTTCATAAATTAACGAGTAGTGAAATCGTGGAATTATTAAAACAAGCCATCGTAAATCCCAATGGGTATGGTCTTCAAAAGGTAGAAATTGATGATCAAACCTTATCGGCCATTGCAGAGTTTTCTGATGGGGATGCCCGTACTGCATTGAATACGCTGGAAATGGCTGTTTTAAATGGAAATAAGCAGGAAGATTCCATCATCATTAGGGAAGAAGACCTTTCCCAAATTATCAACAGAAAATCATTATTGTACGACAAAAATGGTGAAGAACATTATAATATAATCTCCGCCTTGCACAAGTCTATGCGAAATAGTGATGTGAATGCGGCAATCTATTGGTTATCACGAATGTTGGAAGCTGGGGAAATCCTCTCTTTATTGCGCGAAGGTTGGTCAGATTTGCAAGTGAAGATATCGGTTTAGCAGACAATCGAGCTTTAGAAATTGCGGTATCTGTTTTTCAAGCATGTCAATTTATTGGTATGCCTGAATGTAATGTACACTTAACCCAAGCTGTAATTTACCTGTCACTGGCACCAAAATCAAATTCAGCATATTTAGCTTATATGAGAGCAAAAAAAAGATGCGCTGAACTCGATGAATGAACCTGTTCCCCTCCATTTACGTAATGCACCTACCAAGTTGATGAAAGATTTAAATTACGGGAAAGGATATAAATACGCTCATGATACAGAAGAAAAATTAACGACGATGCAGACGATGCCGGATTCGTTAGCAGGTCATGAGTATTACCATCCGACAAATCAAGGCTCAGAGGCCAGATTCAAACAAAGGCTCGAGGAAATCTCAGAGTGGCATAAAAGGAACCGTAAATCATAGTGTGAACGAATGAGTTAAACAATACTAACCACTGCAACAATGTTATTCTGATTCGATGTTGAAAAACGGAAAAAAATGAATATGAGGGAGAGGTTGGATTTAATACCGGATATTTATATGCTCGGTTCTATTAATAGGGAATGCAGTGTGCTTCACACTAAGGAGCTCCATGGGTTATTTAGAAAATATTCTAAGGCTGTGGCAGAAAGTCTCAGGGTTAAGTATCCGGATTACGATGAAGCCATTACAAAGTATACGCAACAAATTTATGATACATTGAACAAGTAGGGGTTTTTGTAAGTGGACAGAATGATATAGACATTACAGATATTTTGCCCGGGTAAGATGGGTGGGCATCACTCACTTATAAAGTGTCTAACCAAAATCATAGTTATTTTCTGAAGATATATGAAAAAAGCAATGATCAAAAGTAACTTTAATGGCCTTCTGTCATAGGGAGCCTTTATTGTAAAGTATACATACGACAAATTAAGATTAAGGACGGATAACATGATCAGAGAATATAGAAAAGCAGAAATTGATATATTAGTAGATATATGGTATCAAAGTTCATTAATAGCACATGATTTTATTGATAAGGATTATTGGAAATCAAAAAGAGAAGAAATGAAGGAAAAATATCTCCCAATGTCTGAAAACTATGTTATAAGTAAAAATGCAGAAATTATGGGCTTCATTTCAATGGTAGATAATTATCTGGCTGCCCTTTTTATCAAAGCAAAGTACCAGGGGGAAGGACATGGAAAAGAATTATTAAATTTTATAAAAAAACACAGGAAAAAAATCCAACTAAAAGTGTTCAAGAAGAATAACAAGGCAGTAAACTTTTATTTACGAAATGGCTTTGTAATCAAAGAAGAATTATTGGACGAAGAGACTTCTGAGAAGGAGTTTTTAATGGAATGGGAGGACAATTCAAAGTAACACAAAAATAATGAGTTGATCTTCCAATTGGGCCGAAACAACCATTAATTTAGACGGACTTATTTTTATACCCAAGCAGTGTAATTTAACAATCACAACAAAAATTAAACAATCTTTATCCTTCACCATCCTTATTTGAGGGTGGTGAAATGCGTATTTCGGCTTCTGAATTAAATTACTCGTAATTGAACCGATTGTAATGAGCATAAATAGTCGGGTATGATGTAATTTCTCCTGTTATGCTATAAGTGAAAGGAGGGTTGGATAATGGATATGTTAAAGGGGATGAACATGGCATTAAACTATATAGAAGAAAATTTGGATAACCATATTGACTTAAAAGAAGTCGCAAAAAGAGCTTATTGCTCTGAGTATCATTTCAAACGGTTATTTTCTCTTCTATCTGGTATCACGTTATCAGAGTATATCCGTAGACGACGATTAACAGTAGCTGCTTGGAATTAAAGGATAAGCATGTAAAAGTGATTGATATAGCATTCAAATATGGTTACCAATCTCCAGATGCCTTTTCCCGAGCATTTCAGAGTTTTCATGGTGTTATTCCAACCCTAGCTAGAAACCCAGAGCAAAACCTAAAAGCATATCCAAGAATGTATTTTCAATTAACTATTCAGGGGGGTGTCGAAATGAAATATCGTATTGTAGAAAAAGAACCGTTTAAAGTTGTCGGGGTAAAATATACAGTCGAGATGATTAATCAAATACTTTCACCTACGTACGAAGATATGATAGCGGCTATTAGTGATACCCAAATGAAAGAAATGGAGTCCATTTCCAATAAAGAATCTTATGGAATTGTTCATGTAACAGTTAACTACTCAGAAGATAGTGAAGGAAATGCGACTTTTGATCAATATATCGGAGCAGTCACAACGAATGAAGATACGTATGGATATTCAACAATAGAAATCCCTACATTTTTATGGGCAATTTTTGAAGTGGATGGGGACTGGCAACAAGTTGAAGAAACTTGGAAAAGGATATATTCCGAATGGTTACCGTCATCTTCCTATGAACTGGCAGAAGGACCTGAAATGCTAGTTAGCAAAGATCAGAAAAGTGAAATTTGGATTGCTGTCAGGAAAAAAGGTTAATAGCTCAAGGGTAGTTGATAAATAAACAACTTGAATTTCGCAACCCAAAGACGGGTGGGTTTTCGTCGACAAAAAAGGGACTTCCACGGGGCCACTGAAAAACTATTTGAATAGATTCACTAATACAATATATAGTATAAAAAATCCGAGAATACATCTAAATATTGTGTTTAGCAAGATTATTTCGTACTTTTTCAGTGTCCTCACCTCCACGCCCAAAATGTCAACTGAAATGGGTCCCGCCGACAAAAAAGAAATTCACGCCCAAAATTTGCGACTAGAAAGGGTTTCGTTGATTTGATTGTTTTTCTATGGTGCCAACCTTAAGTAAACAATATATTAATAAAAGGTGTCTTCTTATGGATAATATTAAATAAGAATGTTCTAACCAATCGCCACGAAATAGGTTAATCTCGAGATACGATAACGTTTGTCGAATTAACTCCTTTTTACTGATACACGGGGATACCATAATAAGTTATTTTTTTGTCTTATAATAATCAAATTATCAAGTATTGCAGTTTGATGTTCTTCGCTATATTTAACTTTGTTTTCTAATAATAATCAGTTGGCCAAGTAAAGCGACTAATACAAAGCAACCGGCAGCATAGGGCAGATCAGTTGGTGCTAAACCGGCAACCATGGCAATCCCCCCTAATGTTGAACCTATCGCACTACCAAGATAATTTGCTGAACTGTTTAATGCAACAGCAGCTTTGTCATGTTGAGGTTGTGAGCGCAGTAATGCATGTTGTTGTGGTGCTTGTGAAGCCCAGCCCATGGCACCCCAAAGAAAAATTGGTAAATATGCAAGAGTAGGAAATTTAAGTGCATATGGCAGAGTAAATATTCCTAACATCAATATAGCTAGAATCCCAGCCATAAGAAATGCTGGACGCCCAGTTCTATCTATTAAAGTGCCGATTGAAAAACTCCCCACAACACCGCCAATGCCCCATGCCCACAAATATGGGGTAAGATTCGTTATACCTCCAAGATTCTTTAAGATTGACGCAATATACGTATAGAGACCTAAGCTTGCAATACTGGTTAAAAGTGTGATACCAATGATCGCTAACACATATTTATTTGTCATCATTGTAAAACGCTGTCGTAATGACGGTGGAGCTTCCGCTGAAACTTTAGGGAACAAAATCATAATTCCAATTGTGGCGAAAAAACCAATGATTGTAACTGACCAAAGCGTCCCTTGCCAACCTAATTGTTTAGCTGCAATTAATCCGAGGGGTACACCTACCACAGTCCCCATACTCATGCCTCCCAAAACAAAGCCAAGGGCACGGCCCCGTTTTTGTTCAGAAACAAGCGACGCGGCCGCAGCTGATGCCATTGGTGAAAAAAGCCCGGCTCCAATACCTGCAACAGCGCGTGCGATAAGCAAAAATGGGAAATTTGCTGCAAGGGCACTAGCGCCATTTGCAATAGAGAATACACCAAGCGCCAATACTAAGATTACACGAACCGGTTTCCCTGCCAGTAATGTTGCAAAAATTGGAGCAGCCAATGCATAACAAAGAGTAAATATACTTACAACTTGACCTGCTTGTGAAGCGTTTATTTTTAATGTTTCACTGATTTCAGGTAATAGACCAGCTACCACATAGGCATCAAATCCGAGAGCAAACATTCCTATAGTGAGAAGAAATACATTTCGCATAGCAATCCCCCATATCTATTTTTTGGTTTTCTTTTTTCCATTTATAATGCTGATTTTTGTTTAAAACCAACGGAACATTGTACATTAGGATTAAAGAAATGTTATAATGGGATAAACGTCGATATCTAAGAGATTACCATACAGTAATTGATCATGGAACAACCGTTATTTTAGGTGGGTATAACAAAGTGTTATAACAGTGGAGTGAGTAAAATGAATTTAGAGTGGCTGCAAAGCTTTTCGGAAGCAGCAAAGCGAAAAAGTTTTTCTAAAGCTGCCCAAGCTATTAATCTAACACAACCGGCCTTAAGCAAGCATATTCGTAATCTAGAAGAAGAACTTGAGGTTATATTGTTTCACAGAACGACTTCCGGTATTGAACTGACAGAAGCCGGTGAACGTTTCTATTTCCGAATTACGCCTATTATTGCTGAACTAACTGGAATTCGTCAAGAACTAAAACAATATAGCAGGAATAACCCTATAGCAATAGGTAGTCTGCCTAGTGTAGCGACTTATTATTTACCGTCAAAAATGAAAGGACAGAAACTGCTGGACAGACCTCTGTCATTAATGATTCAAAATACTTCCGGTGAACTGATTCAGTCCTTACAGGAAGGTAGACTTGACGCTATCTTTGTGGATACTTTGGATACCGGGGAGTCATTGTGGAGTTATGAGTTGTTTGCCGAACCTTACTATGCAGTTTTTCCTATAGGGCATCGATTTCAATCGAAAAAAGCGGTTGAACTCGCTGAATTGTATAAAGAACCATTAATTGTTCATCAAGCTCCCTGTGATACAAGGAAGCATATTATTGAGCAAATGGAATTGTTCGGCCACAAGCCTAACATAATAAGTGAAGTAGCTTTCGGAGATTTTATCTATGGAGCAGTCATGGCTGGAATGGGAATAACGATAGTACCAGAAATCGTAGCAAAGAATATCAGTCACCTCGAACTTTTTGTTTTGCCAATTAATAATTTTGGTAGAAAGAGGACGGTTTCATTAGTGACAAAAAGTAAAAAGCTTGGATCAAAATTATTTCAATTTTTATCGGAAACCAGTTAATATTCTCCCAATTTTCCCAGAAGAAATCTATGATAATGAAACAACACCTGGATAGCTATTATCAAGACCTAAATTGAAAAAAGTAAGATAAATTAAAGGACATAACATATTTTATCTAACTAATATGTTATGTCCTTTCTTATCCAACTAATCACACCTGATAGTTAAGTCAATTTTTTCGTAAAACTTGTTCTTTTCCTCTTCTTTTATGGACTTTGCAATGACTTCACATTTTTTTATAGCTCAAATTGTAATGATTAGAAGTGTTTGCTGCAAAATAGCTGTATAAGTTACTTGTTTTAGTCCATTTTTAATATCTACTTTTCTTTTCACCCGATCTTATCTACCAAAGATCATATGTCCTCGTTTAGGAATATTCAAAATGTTTTGGTATCACTGATTTGTGATTGTATTTTTACTTCCAAGATGCAAACGATTAATAGTAGTCAGAGTAGAAATCGCTATGCTTAACCTCAAAAGAGTACGATAATCGTAAAAGAGAACTGATTGTTATGTTTTTGGGACGAAATAGGTGAAAAAACCAAGATTGAAATGGTGTGATGAGTGTGCTGCATTTTGAAAAAGATCAGGTCATCAAGCAACTAAAGAAACAAATTAAAATAAATAGGCATATTATTGGAGTTGCAGCAGGGTCTGGATTAACTGCAAAATACGCTGAAGAGGGTGGGGCTGACTTAATTTTAGCACTAAGCTCTGGCCTTTTCCGCCAGAAAGGTTTAAGTTCCCTTGCTGCCTATTTACCATTTGTAAATAGCAATGATACAGTTATGGAATTTGGATTAAAGGAATTATTGCCTAGAATTAATAAAATTCCTGTGATTTTTGGTTTAATGGCTACTGATCCTTCTATTCATTTAGAAAAATTTGTTCAACAAGTTAAAGAAAAAGGTTTTGCCGGTGTAAATAATTATCCTACAGTTGGCTTGATTGATGGTAAATACAGGGAAGCATTGGAAGAGCAGGGAATTTCATATAAGCAGGAAGTAGAAAGTATTTACCTTGCTAATAAGTTTGGATTATTAACAGTTGCTTTTGTTTTTAACAAAGAACAAGCGATTCAAATGGTTGATGCAGGAGCAGATGTAATCTGTGTTCATTTAGGGTTAACAACTGGAGGAAAACTTGGTTCAAAACATATTCAATCATTACAATCGGCAAAAACTTTAGCACAGGAAATCTTTGATGTCGTTACAGAAAGAAATCCGGACATTATAAAAATGGTCTATGGAGGACCGGTGAATAAGCCGGTCGATATTCAATTTATCTATGATGGTACGAATATTGATGGGTACATAGGCGGCTCAGTTTTTGAGAGAATACCTGCTGAGCAAGTAGTTTTGCAGGTAACGGAATCATTCAAAAAAACGAATGAAGTAAAGTATGATGAACTTATTGAAAAAATTATTAGTGGATTTACAACAACGGATGATTATATTGATTTTATAAAAAGGTATATCAGTCTTCACTATAAAGATGAAATATCTTTAAATGAGATTTCAGAAATCCTTCATGTGTCAAGGTCATATTTAAGCACACTATTCAAAAAGAATGTTGGGGTTTCGTTTACAGATTACTTAATAGATTTTCGACTTAATCGTGCATTGGAAATTTACCAAGGAAAAAAGTTGCCACTGACAATCGTCGCAGAATTAGTAGGGTATCAAAACTACTCCCAATTCAGTAAAATTTTTAAAAAACGAAAGGGTATGTCCCCAAGAGAATTTATTAAATCAAACATAACGACAAGTTAAACAAATATTACATCATATATTTTTTGATTTGGGAGCGTTAACATTTTAATTGTTAGGGAATAATAGTGTCACCCAAATTTGAAAAAGGAAGTGATATGTTTGACTAAGACAGTAGCACTAATAGGAACATTTGATTCCAAAGGGAAAGAATTTCTATTTGTAAAAGAGTTAATTGAATCCTTAGGTTTTAACACATTCACTATCCATTCAGGAGTCTTTGAACCACAGTTTACTCCGGATGTATCCAATGCGGATGTTGCATCAGCGGCTGGAGTAGATATGGAAAAAATCGCAGAGCAGAAGGATCGTGCACGTGCCACGGAAGTACTGTCTAAAGGGATGGAAATCTTATTACCTAAATTATATAAAGAGGGTAAGTTTCATGGTGTTCTATCATTTGGTGGAACTGGTGGTACTTCAATTGCCACACCGGGAATGAGAGCACTTCCAATCGGTGTTCCTAAAGTTATGGTATCAACAGTTGCTTCTGGAAATACCCAACCATATGTGGGAACAAGCGACATTATCATGATTCCATCTATCGTTGATGTAGCAGGACTAAATACTATCTCGACAAAAATTTTTACGAATGCTGTTTTTGCCATTTGTGGGATGCTGCAGTTTGAACATAAGACTGAATTGACACATAAACCTTTAATTGCAGCAACCATGTTTGGTTTAACTACTCCTTGTATAAATTATGCAAAGGATTATTTAGAAAATAGGGGATATGAGGTTCTAATTTTTCATGCAACGGGTATAGGCGGAAAAACGATGGAACACTTAATTGAAAATGGTTTTTTTGAAGGTGTTCTTGATATTACCACAACAGAATGGGCTGATGAAACGGTCGGAGGCATACTGGCGGCAGGTCCTCATCGTTTAGAAGCGGCAGGAAAGCATGGGGTACCTCAAGTAGTTTCTGTTGGTGCAATGGATATGGTAAACTTTGGACCGAGAGAAACTGTACCTAAACAATTTGATGGAAGAAATTTTTATCAACATAATCCAACAGTAACATTGATGAGAACTACAGTTGAGGAAAATCAAAAAATTGGTAAAAATATGGCCGAGAGATTGAATCAATCGAATGGCTACACAGCGTTAATGTTTCCACTGAAAGGTTTTTCAGGATTGGATATTGAAGGACAACAATTTTATGGTCCGGAAGAAGATCAAGCATTAATCAATACATTAAAAGAAAAAGTTGATAAAAGCAAAGTAGAAATTATTGAAGCGGATTTTCATGTGAATGATAAGGAATTTGCGGAATTAGCAGCTGAAAAACTAATTGAATTAATAAAGGAAAAGAAAGGAGAAAAATAAATGTTATCATTAACAAGAGAGGAAATTTTAAAAGGTTTTAGAGAAAAAATTAACAATGGTGAAATTTTATTAGGAGTTGGTGCAGGAACCGGTATTACTGCTAAAAGCAGTGAAGCTGGCGGAGCTGACATGTTAATCATTTATAACTCAGGCCGATATAGAATGGCAGGGCGTGGTTCTTTGGCAGGTTTATTAGCTTATGGGGATGCGAACCAAATCGTTCAAGACATGGGTAATGAAGTATTGCCGGTTGTTCAAAATACCCCGGTTCTGGCAGGGGTAAATGGCACAGACCCATTTAGAGTGATGGATGTATTTTTAAAACAATTGAAAGATCAAGGATTTAGTGGTGTTCAAAACTTCCCGACTGTTGGTTTAATTGATGGCGTTTTTCGTCAAAATTTAGAGGAAACCGGCATGGGATACGATTTAGAAGTAGAAATGATTCGTAAAGCACATGAAATAGACTTATTAACAACACCATACGTATTTGATGAAGAACAAGCAACAAAGATGGCTAAAGCGGGTGCGGATGTCCTCGTTGCACATATGGGTCTTACTACAAAAGGAACCATTGGAGCTAAAACGGCATTGGCTTTGGATGACTGTGTTGAACGTATTCAAGCAATTGTTGATGCAGGACGTGCGGTTAATCCTGATATATTGGTTATTTGTCATGGAGGTCCAATTGCTGAACCAGAGGATGCTAAATATGTGATAAATAGAGTCAATGGAATCGTTGGGTTCTTTGGGGCATCAAGTATTGAAAGATTTGCGGCTGAAAAGGGAATTAAAGAACAGACAGAAGCGTTTAAAAAAATTAAAAAATGATTATTACACCTAAACATAGGAGCTAGTATTGACAGGTTGCAGAATACAAATTTGGGCTGGATCCAATCCTGATTCAGCCCCATCTTTATTTAACTACAATCCAAATTGTTCATTTATCTTTTCAACTTTGTTATAACCAGTTGAAATTGACTTTCTTTCTTCATTGTTTAAATCATGTAAAATGATTCTCTCTATTCTCTCGCTTAAGTCTTCAAGCAATTGCTCGTTATTTTCATGTTTTTCACAATTAACTTCCGCCACTCTGTCCAAAAAATCTGTTTCCATGTAAATGCGGTTGGTTTTTGGATCGGAAAAAATCGCAGAAGAAACGAGCAGGATATGATTATGTATCAAGGGGGCATAGGAGATTATTACCCAATCGTATCCTATTTCTAATCATCGGAATAGCTGCATATATTTGTTGAGGAAGATAATCAAAAATTATTTCATTGTAAGGTTTGGATTAAAGTCGTCAAGATTAAGTATAAAACAAAATCAAACGGGCAAAATGGTTTAATAAAATTTAAAAATTATAAAGTGGCTCAATTTATAGACAATATTATAAAGGTTGTATAAAATGTAATTGTATAAAAAATATATATTATATACAGTATATAATATAAAAAGGGAGTGCTTAAAATGGGAAGATTAGAAGGAAAAGTAGCCATAGTCACTGGAGCTGGTTCTGGACTTGGATATGCTATGACAAAGCGATTTATAGAAGAAGGAGCAAAGGTTATTGCTGCTGATTTAAATGATAGTGTACATAATTTAAAGCAAGAATTTGGTGAAAAAGTTTTTACAAGCGTAACTAATGTATCTGTTGAAAATGATGTCAAATCGATGATAGATAGTGGAATAAAAGAATTTGGTAAGATCAATATCTTAGTGAATAACGCTGGTATTAGTGGACCCCAAGTTAAGACACATGAGATTACAGGAGAACAATTCGAACAAACTCTTAGGGTTAATTTGATGGGGCCATTTTATGGTATTAGAAATATAGTCCCACATTTCTTGGAAAATGGTGGGGGTGTTATTTTAAATACTGCATCAATTGGTGCTTTTCCAAAATATGTATCTGCGGCGGCTTATTCAGCTTCTAAGGCTGCGGTGAAAAAACTAACAGAAGTTGTTGCCTATGATTATGGTGAAGATAATATTAGAGTGAATGCAATAGCACCGGGGAGCATTGAGACCCCAATTTATAAAGGATTAGGCGACCTGAAAGCAAAACTTGAAGCTCAAATGCTTTTAAACGCTTTGGACAACCGGAAGAAGTGGCCAATGTTGCATTATTCTTAGTATCTGATGAAGCATCCTTTGTGACAGGGCAAACGTATATTGTTGATGGTGGTCAAGTGTTAACATAATAACTAGTTGATATCTTCAGAATTAAATTGGTATTTAATGTAGCTAAAGGGTGATTTCGCCTTTTTTCGGAAGCCCTTCTTCTTATTATGCAACTATGGTAACGCGCAGGCAACGAGAAACTAGTCCTGCGCCCATAGATGTTTTCATATTCATTTTGACTTCTAAGGGGGGCATGTTTCCACTTGTTATCCTCTGCGGGTACCTATCCTATGACTTGTGAGCCCCGGTACAGGGACTGGGTCTGTGAAAGATTCTTAGAATAACAACCAAATAAATGACCAAAGTGTAAGAAAAAACATGGATGACATAAGGTGGTAAGAAATTTCTGCATAGGGTAATGAACCACATAATGACTCGAAAACACCATCTGAATTAATAGTGGAATCAGAACCACATCACCATCATCATGTACCGGGAGATTGGCACCGAAGGTAAGCAAATTGGACTGTGTGGACATTAGCTGAAGCATTTGAATTTGTAGCATATTACATACGAAGTGAGCAAGAATACAAACCTTGAAAGATACCTGTTCAAAAAATTGGTATCTTTTTATTTGTGAAAAGGGAAATACCTTCTAGTTACTTCAATTTCAAATAATAGTATCTTCTATTGATAAAAATCAATTATCTCCTTGAATTTTTTTGATTCTTACGTAACTTTCTTTTCATATCCTATTGCAACTAAGTTGGTTTCTAAAGCTGAGAAGAATAACAGGTAATCAACATGGCGACCAAAGTCATGCTGCCACCAACTACCATGAAAAAGGTTTATTCGCATGATTACCGGTATTTATTTATTTCATATTGGCTACACCATAAAAATTTACACAATTTTTATTTTCCAAAGAAAGTATAAAAGTCTGTTAACATGAACATTTTATGCTAATTAGTTAGGAACATTTTCGGGAAGGGATAGACTATTTTGCTTATAAAAATTCAACAAAGTCCGTTTATATTAAGCAGTGGTACAGTAGAGGCTTTCGAAAAATTCTTTGAACTTTTTGAAAACCTCTTTTTTATATGTTAAGAAAGTATAAATTTCCAGCAAAGAAGCCAATTAGTTTTAAGAATTAAGTATAAGTGCAACTACGAGTGGTCGCCGAATTTTTTTATTAGACATTTGCAATATGTTTCATATTTCTAAATAAATTCAGATCCTTTTTCAAATAATTTGTTGAATTTTATTTTTTAATATTGTATTATAAATGATAATGATTATCATTATCATAAAGAAAACAACTACTAATATTGTATTGGGGGGGTGGTTTCTTGGGTAATAAGTATGCAAACAGAATAAGCATGAGAACCATTTATTATCCGTTAATTATTTTTTTCATATGTGCAATTATATTTTCTGCGGTTTATTCTGTTTCAATCGGACAGGTCAATATCCCATTTAAGCAATCAATGGAGATTTTATTGCATGCTATAACAAATGGAAAAATTGGTTCCATTAGTAATATAGAAAGTGAGTCTTACGTGAATATTATTTTACAAGTCAGAATGCCACGGGTTATTTTCGCTTTGCTTATTGGGATGGGGCTTTCGTTATGTGGAGTTGTCATGCAAGCAGTGGTACAGAATCCACTTGCAGATCCGTATATTCTCGGTATCTCATCTGGAGCTTCACTGGGGGCGACATTTGCTATTCTGATTGGATTTGGAAGCGGTACGATTTTTTCCCAGTTTGGTGTAGCATTTGGAGCTTTTGTCGGGGCGATGATTACGACCATTGGAGTGCTAGTTTTGTCCAGCATAGGTGGGAAAGTTACATCGGTGAAACTTGTTTTATCAGGTGTTGTAACCGGTGCATTATGTAGTTCCTTTTCCAGTCTAATTATTTATTTTGCCAATAATGCTGAAGGGATTAAGAACGTAACATTCTGGTCGATGGGAAGCCTGGCCTCTTCCAGTTGGGAAAAGACGCCGATTATGGCAGTTGTCGTTTTATTCGGATGCATTTTGTTTCTTTTTCAGCATCGGGTGCTTAATACACTACTGTTAGGAGATGAATCCGCCATTACATTAGGAATTAACTTAAGTGTCTATCGAAAATTGTATATGATGATTGCTGCACTTATTACAGGAACGATGGTTGCATATGCGGGCATGATTGGATTTGTCGGCCTTATTATCCCTCATATTGGTAGAGGAATTTTTGGTACGGATCATAAACGATTAATGCCTGGAACACTTCTCTTAGGTGGTCTATTTTTGATTTGGGCTGATATCTTGTCCAGGACATTAATACATAATGTTGAATTACCAATTGGCGTCATTACATCGGTTATTGGTTCGCCGTTATTCATCTATATGATTGTAAAAAAAGGCTACAACTTTGGAGGGTAGAAAATGGATTTGATTGTAAAGGAAATAGAAACCAGGGTTGGTAAAAAAGAAATTATTAAAAATATTTCCGTACAAGTTACAAAACAACAATTTGTCGGCCTTATTGGACCAAATGGATGTGGAAAGTCAACGTTTTTAAAGAGTATTTATAAAAGTTTGATCCCTCATAAAGGAACCGTTTTTTTAGGTGATCTGGATGTATTAAAATCTTCACCTAAAAAAGTTTCACGACGACTAGGGGTTGTTGGTCAATTTAATGAGATGAACTTTGATTTGACTGTATACCAGATGGTTTTGTTAGGGAGAACCCCACATAAAAAAATGCTCGAGTCAGATAAGCAGGAGGATTTTGCCATTGTGGAGGAAGCTTTAGCACGAACAAATTTACTTGATTATAAGGATCGCAGTTTTTTATCACTGTCGGGCGGTGAAAAGCAAAGGGTAATTTTGGCAAGGGCGATTGCCCAACAGCCAAAGTTCATGATTTTAGATGAACCGACTAATCATTTAGATATTCGCTACCAGATTGAAATTTTATCATGTGTAAAAAATTTACATATTGGTGTACTGGCAGCCCTCCATGATTTAGAAATGGCTGCAAATTACTGTGATTATTTATATGCGATAAAAGATGGAGAAGTTTATGCTCATGGGACACCGGAAGAGGTATTAACACCAACCACGATCGAAGCTCTCTATCAAATCAAATGTCAAACATATATTAATCCGGTTACAAAGAGATTAGGTTTTGCCTTTCAAATGTAAGTTATTAATAACCATTACGCTACTATTTACCAAAACGTTCCAAATTGATTAGTTTTGCATAACAGATGTATATTGGAGGATGGATAAATGAAAAGAAAATTACTTTTTGGGATAGGATTGGCAGTTATTCTTACATTAGCGGGTTGTGCAGGCTCGACAAAAAGTAGGTCGACCGAGGATGCACAAACCAACAAGCATTATCCACTGACGATTGAAAATTACAAGAAAGCGGAAGGCGGAACTACATGGGAAAAGAAAGAACAAGTATTTGAAAAAGCACCGGAAAGAATTATGGCAAATACGAGACCGGCTGCCGAATTATTGTTACATTTAGGATTAGGTGACAAAATTGTCGGAGTAGGTGCCAACTTTGGAGCACCGGATAAAGCTGTAGAAGAAGAATATTCTAAGTTACCTATAATAAGTGATGAATATGTTGGCAAGGAGGCTACGTTAGGAACAGATCCTGATATCGTTATCAGTAGAGGTGCTTTATTTGATAATGCTGACTGGGGAGTAGGGACAGTGGATTCACTTAACGAAATGGGGATTCATACATATGTGCTTGAATCTTCCATTACCGGAGGAACATATGATTCTGTCTACAAGGATATCGAAAACTTAGGAAAAATTTTTGACGTCCAAGATAAAGCAAAGAGCTTTATAAAACAATTGAAGGAAAAACAAAATTCGATTACTTCAAAATTAGCCAATATTGAAGAGGAAAAAACTTTTGCACTGTTATTTATGACTGATCCGAAAGAAGTTTCTGTTTTTGCAGCTCATGGTGAAACATTTTTTCATGATGCCTTTCGTATGGTGAAATTGGATAATGTATTTAAGAACGAAAAGGGCGAGGTTAGTGTTGAAATGCTTATCGAGGCAGACCCGGATGTATTAATCATTCCGGATTGGACTACATACAATAATTCCAATCCGAATGATATAAAAGAAGCACTTTATGCTAATCCAAAACTATCAAGTATGAAGGCTATAAAGAACAAACAAATATATGCAGTGGATTATAATTATATGTTTGGGTATGGTTATAACACGATAGATGGAATGGAAATCTTAGCAAAAGAAATGTATTGTAACCGTCAAGTAGAAATGAGCAGTTTTTAATAAATAAGTTTCAACAGTTTTCATCAATTAAGATTTAACAGTTTGATTTTTACCCCGCCTAATTTTTCAATTAGGCAGGCGGCTTCCTTACTCCCAAATCCAGTCGTTAATACTCATTTGATCCTCTAAATGGCGTTTTTCGTCCTTTAACCTCTCATTTTCCTTTCTAAGGTATGAAACCTCATCTAATAATCTATTAATTTTCGTCTTATCATCAATGCCCTCCTCATATGCAGTCCCTTTTACACAAAACCAATCATAATATCTATAGAGATCTTCCTCGACTATTTGACGGCGTGTGTGTGTAGGATTTGCCCTCTTATTGATTTCTGTTACCCATTCTCTCACGGATTTTTCATCTACTCTAAAGCCATAGGATTTAAAGAAACGAATGGCTTCCTCTACAATCAAAATACTCATCCTATTTTATCTCCTTCCAAATCTTCGACCTGATTACTATCAAATAATGTCTTTCTGTATTTCATCCTGATACTGTCTTGCTCTTCACTAAAGGTCAAAATCTCACTTCGATGAAGAAGACGATCTAGTATGGCTGTGGTGAGTGTTGTATCTCCGAGAAATTTGCCCCATTCTCCTGGGCCTTTGTTAGATGTAAGTATGAATGCTGCCTTATCATATATGTCATAGATGAATTGAAAGAAAAGGTGGGCATCATGTTGTTCGTATGTCATATACATGACATCGTCAATAATGATTAAATCAGATTTAATCATTCGGTTATACCTTGTCTTAGACTTACTAACGTACTCTCTTGATTTTAAAACATAGATTAAGTGATCCATTGAAATGAAGGACACTTGATATCCTTGCTCGACTGCATGAATACCTAAAGCCGTTGAAAGATGAGTTTTACCCACTCCCGTTGGGCCCATCATAATTAAAGTAAAGCATTCATCAATCCAAGATAGTTGTTTTAAGATATTTAAGTGTTTTTCCCCAATCGCAGTTTGTTCCTCTAAGCGAAAGTTCTCAAATGTAAGGAGTGCAGGAAACTCTGCCCATTTCATTAGTTTTTCGCTGTTTTTCTTTTCCCTGCAGTTTAATTCATAGCTTAGAATTTCATGGATAAATTCATAATAAGTCCAGCCCTTTGCTTCAGCTTCCCTCATGAAATTGGGCAATTCTTTAGCAGTTTCGGCCAACCTTAAGGTGCGAAACTGGTCCTGTAGAGGTTTATATGGCTGCTTCATTTATTCGCACCCCCTTGAAGAACCCTTAAATAGATATCTTCTTTACGTTCAGGGGCGACGAGATCTTTATACTTTTCATTTACGGTTACAGTATCACTTTCTTGCTTTTTACTTTGTATTTCTAATGAAAGAGCGATATCCCGTAAGTCATTCGCACTTTTTAGCCGAAGTCGTTTCATTTCATCAATCGCCTTTTCAACAAGTATGGGATACTTCAAAATGACAGATTGTACCACCTTTAATTGGTCGATTAAATGACGAGGGTATTCCTCTGCTAATACCCCTACTAACCAATTTGCCGCCTGCTTATCTTCCAACATTTCTTCAATCTGCTGGATTAAAAGGTCACGTTTGGTTTGGCTGCGTTTCCGGTGAGAGGGATCTGAAATGACTTTTCCGTTACCCTCAGCTTTTTTATGTTTTGCCAAAATTTTACCGCTTTGTTGTAGACGAATATATAAATACTCATCATCCGTGTCGACATAGGCAATATTTGAAGTGTCGTTTCGATAAGTACCAAGAGGTACACTATATCGATTACCCTCAAATCGGATGACATTGTCTTTATGAATTTTTCTTGTTATACTAGAAAGAGAAATATCTTCGAAGATATAAGTACCAGAGACCTTTTGTAGGTGTTGCTTTTCCAGGGCGTACACCTCGACGGGTCTCTTTTTTGTATTATGATGTTTTTTGTAATTCCCAGTACGCTTTAACCACCTCATACAAGAATCCTGCCAATCTATTAAATTATCAAACCTACGATTTTTGGCAAAATTATTTTTAACATATTTTATCACCTGTTCTATTTTACCCTTTGACTCTGGATCTGATGACCGACAAAGGTAGACTTTGAACTTCCTAGCCTGCTGATACTTTGTAAATTCAGTTGTCATGATAAGGTCTCCCGCATTCTCACTGACTGCTAGTAAACGATCCTGATCATAAACTATCTCGGTGGTCATTCCTCCATAAAAACGAAAGGCATTTTCATGCATTCGGATTAAATCCGTTGTCCTAAAGGGTCGGTCCAGCCATTCAATGTATTTGTACCTTGAGTGGGCGAGTACAAACCCTATAAGATAAAGTCGTTTATATTCTCCACTAGTTGTGAGAACCCTAGTTTGTCCAAAATCCACTTGAATTTGTTGACCCATAGGGAGTTCAGGTACTGTACTATATTGTCTACTAGATAGAACTTTAGGTATATGATATATTTCCCTCAGCTCATTTACATAATTTCTTACTGTTCCCTCTGAGACTGAATTGAAATTCTCCTTTTCCTCCAACCAATCAAAGACTTGAGCTCCTGAAATATCAGGATGTTCCTTAATCCATCCTAGGATTTTCTCACGAAAAGGATCTAAAATTTTACTCCTACTTTGTAAAGAAATGACAAATAAGTAAAACTCATCTGGTGTCATGCTCACGTAATCAATCACAGTATTTCTTGAAATGTCTAGTTTTCTAGCAATCGCACTATTAGAAAAACCCTCACTGCGAAGCCTGTGAACTTCGTTATAGATTTTCAACCTTTCCACATCCTCATCCTCACTTTCCATAGACTACTTCCAGTATATAGAAAGTGATGTTATTTAGGTAAACTGTTTAGTCTTATTTGTCGAAAACTGTTTACCCTTATTTGTGGAAAACTGTTGATTCTAGTTTAGCAGTTACATGTATCCGGACTTGTTTAAATGAATTGGTGGGAAGGTTTATTTAATGTAGTAGTTTTTCAAGATGCTAACAATACTATGTTAACACCCAAAAAACGCCCGATTTACAATATACTATGTCTTAATAAATATAGCTAACACAAGTTTTTGTGAATTTTTTTCGTTTGGGTGTCGTTTATACTAATTTTTCAAATCGAATTCGGTTTGATTAGAATTATTTTATAATATTATTTTGAAAAATTTTAATAGTAAAACAGTAATTAAGTAGTATGGACGAGTCAGGTATTTTTTCCCAATAGGGAAGGGCTTGCTGCAGAAATCGAATCGTGTTAAGTAAAAAAATTAATCGTGTCTGGCTCCCTAAAAAAAGATTCAGAGCCAGACACGATGTTCAAAGAAACTACGAAATAATCTCTTTCACATCATCAAAATAGTTATAATTGAAAGAGTGTCAGGAGAACTTGCGTCTGTTTTTATAAACTTCCCTCAATTTCTTTCACTTCATCGAGACTCAACTTCATGATTTTTGCGACTTTTTCAACTGAAAACCCTTCCCGTAATAGCTCAGCTGCCAAATTCCTTTTTTCTTCCATTTTTCCCTTTTCAATTCCTTTTTCAATTCCCTTTTCAAATCCTTCTTCCCTCACAGTTTTCAGATATTCTGCAAATGTAGGTGCCTCTTTAAGTTTTTCAGAATACAGCATATGTTTAGCCTCCTTTTCAATGTTAATCGATAAGTCTTTCGTTAATTGTTTTGTCAGCTCATCAGGAAGATACAGTAAATAGTCAATGAAGTAGAAAAGAGCTTCCGCATAATCAGGCTTAAGATTTGGGTTGGTTAAGATAAATACTTGCACCAATTTCCTCCACTTCATCGAGACTTAGCTTCACGATTTTTGCCACTTTTTCAACTGAAAACCCTTCCCGCAACAGTTCAGCGGCTAAATTCCTTCTTTCTTCCATTTTCCCTTTTTCGATCCCCTTTTCAATTCCCATTTCCAATCCTTTTTCAAATCCTTCTTCCCTTACGGTTTTAAAATATTCTGCAAATGTGGGTGCCTCTTTAAGTTTTTCAGAATACAGCATATGTTTAGCCTCCTTTTCAATGTTAATCGATAAGTCCTTCGTTAATTGCTTTGTCAGCTCATCAG